>Ga0209039_10002549_pt1 | contig 15327 bp, 20 predicted proteins | sample BogFormECP12_OM1_FD_188238 | JGI IMG/M metagenome (GOLD analysis project Ga0209039, IMG submission 188238) | Bog forest soil microbial communities from Calvert Island, British Columbia, Canada - ECP12_OM1 (SPAdes) (version 2) | ecosystem: Environmental > Aquatic > Freshwater > Wetlands > Bog ... | reverse complement strand
TAACTTATGCCCACTCAATCTTCATCCCCTCATCTGCCGTTCGGCGAAAACAAAAACGCCGACTGGTATGGCAAGGACATCATATCCGTCAAGCAGTTCAAGCGCAGCGACCTGGAGTACATCTTCGGTGTGGCGCACGAGATGCGCGGCATGGTCGAGCGCATCGGCACGTTCGATCTGCTCAAAGGAAAAATTCTTGCCAATCTTTTTTATGAACCGTCCACGCGCACCTCGTCGTCGTTCACTGCCGCGATGGAACGACTCGGCGGCTCAGTCATCCCGATCAACGAAGTGAAATATTCGTCGGTTTCGAAAGGCGAGAGCCTGCCCGATACTGTCCGCACGCTCGAATGTTATGCAGATGTGATCGTGCTTCGTCATCCCGAAACCGGCTCGGCGGCGATTGCGGCGAAAGCAGCGCGCAAACCCATCATCAACGCGGGCGACGGTGTGGGCGAACATCCGACGCAGGCTTTGCTCGATACTTTCACGATCAAGGAAGAGATTGGTCGGCTTGATAATCTCACCGTCACCATGCTCGGCGATTTGAAATATGGACGCACTGTGCATTCGCTCGCGCGCCTGCTTTCAAGTTTCAGCAACATCAAATTGAATTACGTCTCGCCTGAGATTTTGAAAATGCCAAAAGAGGTGATGGACGAAGTCGCGGAGAAAAAAGTTCTGCAAACCGAATTCAAATCGCTCGAAAAAGTTTTGTCCGAAACTGATGTGCTGTATGTGACCCGTGTTCAAAAGGAACGCTTCGAAGACCCGGCCGATTATGAAAAGGTTAAGGGCGCGTACGTGGTTGATCCCGCCATCATGAAGTCCGCGAAGAAGGATATGATCGTGATGCATCCGCTGCCGCGCGTCGGTGAGATCAGCACCGACTTCGACGATGATCCCCGCGCCGCGTACTTCCGCCAGATGGAATACGGTCTGTATGTGAGAATGGCATTGCTGGCGATGGTATTGGGCAAAGCGTAATGGAAACCTTTTTTTCTTTTTTAGAAAAACGCATCGATGATTGTTCCTCGCTTTTATGCGTTGGACTCGACCCACACATTCCCGACCTTAAAGAATCCTCTGCCGCGTCCGCCCTCGACTTCTGCTTGAACCTCGTTAAACAAACCGCGCCTTATGCCGCGGCCTTCAAACCCAACGCGGCATTCTTTGAAGTCTTCGGCACGGAAGGTTGGGGTGCGCTCAAACAAGTGATTGATGCCGTCCACGATGAATCGAATCGGCTCGGCTCCAAGATTCCGGTCATCCTCGATGCCAAGCGAGGCGACATTGCTTCAACGGCCGAAGCATACGCAAAATCTGCTTTCGAGAATCTCGGCGTGGATTGCATCACGCTGAGTCCATATCTCGGAAAAGATTCGATTGAGCCGTTTATCAAGGATAAAGAAAAAGGGATTTTCCTTTTATGCAAAACATCGAATCCGGGTTCTGGTGATTTGCAAGATTTGATTCTTGAATCTGGCGATCGAATATATATTTATGTTGCAAAACTCGCTCAACAATGGAATACCAAAAACAACATTGGTCTCGTTGTTGGTGCGACGCACATTGACGCGATGAAACACATTAGAGAAGTCGCGCCGGATTCGTGGTTTCTCGTTCCCGGCGTTGGGACTCAAGGCGGTGATTTGGAATCGGCGTTGAAAGCAGGGCTGCGAAAAGATGGAAAAGGCATGTTGATCAATGTCTCGCGCGGAATTTCTCGAAGCGACAATCCGCACAAAGCAGCGGTAGAATTACGCGATCAAATCGTGAACGCTCAACTCCAAATGAAGCAATAGTTTATAGGTATAGAGGAATGCATAAACTTCTTATTCTATCGAGACAGGCTCAGGAATATCAGCAATCGCTTAAATCAGTTGAGTTGCCAGAAATTCAGATTTTCTCCGCAACCGATGTTGACGAGGCCAAAGCATTAGGTCCAGATTTTGAAATCGTTTTTGGCGATCCGCGGCTGATGCGCGATCTGATCGCAGATTTGCCGCGCTTGCGTTGGGCGCAGTCCGCTTATGCAGGCGTCGAACTGTTGCTCGATCCATCGCTCCGCCGCGATTATATATTAACCAATGCACGCAATGTATTCGGTGGCTTGATGTCTGAGTATGTGTTTGGGTATTTGCTAAATCATGAAAGACGAATCTTTGAACGCTATCAAGCCCAGCGGGAACATCGTTGGGATGGAAGCACCGCGGGTATGTTGCGCGGAAAAATGATCGGACTGCTTGGCGTTGGCTCCATCGGCGCGCATCTGGCGCGGACCGCAAAATCTTTTGAAATGACTGTGCGCGGCTATACGCGTTCCAGCGAGTCGTGCCCCGATGTTGATGCTTACTATCACAATAACGGCTTGCTTGATTTTGCCAACGGATTGGATTATCTCGTCAGTGTTTTGCCCAACACATCCGAGACACGTCACGTTGTGGATGCCGTTTTGCTTGAGGCTTTGCCGCCGCACGCGGTTCTTGTCAATGTGGGACGCGGCAGTGCGCTGGACGAATCGGCGCTGATCCACGCGTTGGAAACGAAGAAGATCGCGGCGGCTGTGCTTGATGTCTTTGAACAGGAGCCGCTTCCCAAAGAGCATCCGTTTTGGAACACACCTAATTTATTGATAACATTTCACACGTCCGCGCCGAGCTTGTCTGAGGATATCGCGAAACTATTTGTCGAGAATTACCATCGCTTTGTAAATAATGAAGAGTTGATGTATCGCGTCGTCTTCGTGCGTGGGTACTGAAAGAGAAATCTATGACCGAAACCAATCCAATTCTCGCCGCGCTTGCTGATGGATTGCTCAAAGCAGGCTGCATCAAGTTTGGCGAGTTCACGCTGAAATCGGGATTGAAGTCGCCGATCTATATTGATCTGCGTCAAATCATCACTTATCCAAAACTGCTCGAACAAATCGGCGCAGCGTATTTGCCTTTGATCAAAGAATTGAAATTTGATCGCATTGCAGGCTTGCCTTATGCGGCGATTCCGATTGCGACGGCAATCTCATTGCAGGGAAATTATCCGATGATCTACCCGCGCAAGGAAATAAAAACTTATGGCACGAAAGCTGAGATCGAAGGTGAATATCACGCAGGTGAAATCGTTGTGATCATTGATGATCTTGCCACTACAGGCGGAAGCAAATTTGAAGCGATTGAGAAATTGACAAGCGCGGGATTGATTGTAAAAGATGTGGTGGTGTTGATTGACCGGCAATCAGGCGCGAATGAATCTTTAGCACAGGCAGGCTTCGCCATGCACGCAGTGTTGACGATTACGCAATTGTTGGATTATTGGGAACAGACAGAGAAGGTGGAAAAGGATAAAATTGAGGAGACAAGAAAGTTCTTAAGAAAGTAGAGAAATGATGAGTTGGAAAAGCCTTGAGGAACAGCAACCTGATCTTGCCAATTTTGGAAAAGTGCGCCTACACAACAAAGTCGCATATCTTGCAACGATCCGTAAAGATGGCTCACCGCGTGTGCATCCTTTTACGCCGATTATTGGTGAAGGTCACTTTTTTGCTTTCATGGAACCTACTTCTCCGAAAGGACATGATCTTTGCCGTGATGGACAATTTGCGGTTCATTGCTCGGTGTCGGACACCAGTGGTAAGAGCGGCGAGTTTTTTGTTGCTGGTAAAGCAAAATTTATCGAAGATTCCGACTTACGCACGTTGGCAGTTAAGCTTGCGCCGTATCATCCCGCGGAACGATATATCCTTTTTGAATTCGAACCGGAAAACGTTGTGATGACGGAATATAAAGCTGGAGAAGCTGTTCGTCAGCATTGGAAGATTGATGAATAAAGGAATCTGCTATGAATAAAAAGCAGGCTTTTATTGGTGTGATCCAAAACGCAGGCGGAGGCGGCGCGTTCGTGGAAATCCCTTTCGATGTGGAAAAGGAATTTGCCTCGAAGCGCCCCAAGGTCAAGGCGATGATCGAAGGAGTTCCTTATCGCGGAACTCTTGTCCGGATGGGCAGCGAACATCACATGCTCCTCATCTTAAAGGGAATCCGCGAACAGATTGGCAAAACATTCGGAGACGAAATCAAAGTCATCGTCGAGCCGGATGCAGAACCGCGCGTCATTGAAATCCCAAAAGACCTATTGAAAGAGTTGAAGAAAGATAAACAAGCCAAAGTCCTCTTCGACAAACTCTCTTACACTCATCGCAGAGAATATGTAAGATGGATCGAAGAAGCCAAGCGGGCAGAGACGCGCCAAACCCGAATCATCAAAACGATTGAGATATTGAAAAAGTCTAAATAAATGTCACGCCTGCACTTGCATGCAGGTGCAAGTGTTGCGAGACCCACGGAGCGGGTCGTGGGAATCTTACCTAAGCATCCTACCCTCAATTGCAAAGTAACTCGAGATTGCTTCGCTTTGCTCGCAACGACATATGAAGAGGAGAATATGCACTCACGACGCGCATTACTTTACATGCCCGGTGACGATTGGAAGAAGATCACCAAAGCCATCACGCTCGGTGTGGACTGCATTTGCATGGATATGGAAGACGGCGTGGCGGTCAACAAAAAAGCCGAGGCGCGCGCCAGCATCGCAAAGGCTTTAAGTGAATTGGAGTTCGGCAAAAGCGAAAAACTGGCGCGTATCAATGCAGTCGGTTCGGGGATGGAGAGGGATGATATCGAAGCCGTACTGCCTTATCGTCCCGACGGCATTGTGATTCCGAAAATGGAATCACTTGAACAAATTCAGTGGGCACACGAGATCATCGAAGCCGCAGAATTGAAGAACGGCTGGCCGATGAATTCAATTCGGGTGGTGGTCGATGTGGAAACCGCCAAAGGAATCCTGAACCTTAAAGAAATCGCATCGCATCCGCGGCTGGATGCGTTGATCTTCGGCGGAGAAGACTTCGCGGCGTCGGTCGGCGCGACGCGCACGCGGGACGCGGTCGAACTGCTTTATGCGCGGCAAGCTGTGGTCACGACCGCCGCGGCGTTTGGATTGCAAGCCATTGACATCGTGACGATTGACTTCAAGGACATCGAAGCTTTGAGAAAAGAATCTGAATTCGGTGCGCGGCTGGGATTCACAGGCAAGCAGATCATTCATCCTGCGCAGGTTGAGCCAGTGCAAACCGCGTTCACACCAAATGATGAAGCCATCGCGCACGCCAAACGAATCGTGGAAACATTCGAAGCGAGTCAAAAGGAAGGCAAAGGCGCGTACGCTTTAGATGGCAAGATGATCGATATGCCATTACTCAAGAACGCACAAAAAGTTTTAGATAGAGCTAAAGCAGCGGGAAAGGTTTAGGATACTTTTGCTTTCAATCTTATTAGGTCTCACATCCGCCATTAGTTGGGGCGCGGGCGATTTCACCGGCGGATTGGCCGCGCGCAGAACCGGCGCGTATCGCGCCGTGTTCTATGGCGAATTTTTTGGACTTATTCTTTTGCTCACCGTCGTGGTTATAAGTCCGCAACCGATGCCGGATGTCAAGTCGATTCTATTATCCATCGCGGCCGGCGCGCTGGGCACTGTCGGCTTGATGCTGTTATATAGCGCCATGGCGCAGGGCAAGATGAGCATCGCCGCGCCGGTATCAGCGTTGCTGGCCGCGGCCTTGCCGGTAATCGTTGGAATGATCACGGATGGATTCCCCGGTTATCTTACATTTTTGGGATTCGGATTCGCACTCGCCGCCATCTGGTTGGTCTCGCAGAGCGAGGACGGCGTCAAGGATATCTTTGCGCATCTTGCGGACCTGCGCCTGCCTCTGCTTGCGGGAGTCGGATTCGGCTTGTACTTTATCCTGATGAACGCTGCCACGCGAGAGACAACTTTATGGCCAATGGTTTATTCGCGCGGTGCTGGATTGCTGGCCATGGCTTTGTTCATTATCGTTCGACGCGATTCGTTTGTCACCGTCCGCGCGGCATGGCCCGTCATGATTCTGAATGGCATTCTCGACGTCGGCGGAAACTTTTTTTACGTTCTGGCGGGACAAGCGGGTCGGCTCGATATTTCAGCAGTGCTCAGTTCGTTATTCCCCGGTTCGACGGTTATACTAGCTTGGATCATTTTGAAGGAACGCTTGACTCGCACGCAATGGCTGGGCATCGTTGCCGCGTTGATCGCGATTATTCTTTTCACTGTCTGAGGAGGCTCGCATGATAGAAGTCCGTCCGGTCCAAACAAAACGCGAACACAATATCTTCATCACCTTTCCATGGCGCATCTACAAAAATGATCCGCTATGGATTCCGCCGATTTTATCCGAGCGTGAGAAAGCCATGGACCCCGCGCGTGGATTATTTTTCAAAGGCGGAGGCATCGCCGATCTTTATATCGCTTGGAAAGATGGTAAGCCGGTTGGAACAATTTCCTGTTCACAGGAAAAAGCCGGGCACGAAAACATGTTTGGCTTCTTTGAATGCCTTGACGATTACGCCATCGCAGAGGCATTGTTTAAGCAAGCAGAGACTTGGGCGCGCGAGCACCATCTCACTTCGATCATCGGCACGTACAATTTGGATCGGGAAGACTGCCGCGGAATCTTGATCGAAGGACGCGACCGTCCCGCTCCATTGCTATGCGGTTATAACCCGCCGTATTATCCGGGTTTCTTTGAACGATATGGTTTTGGATTGGAACACGATGACGGACTGGCTTATGCTGTTGATCTCGATTTGAATAATCCAAAGATACAAAGATTATCGCGCCTTGCGGAACGCGTCCGCCACCGAAAGAATTTCAAAATACGCGGCGCAAATATGGACGATGTGGAGAACGAGATTGATCGCATCTGGGATTTACAAAATCGCGCCCTGGCTCATTTGCCGGGATTCATGCCTTATCCGCGCGAGGCAATTGAGACGATGGTCCTGCCACTCAAAGAAATGGCTGATCCTGATCTTATTCTTTTCGCAGAAGTGGACGGCAAAGCCATCGGCTGGTTCCCTGCCATGCCAAACTTCAATGAAATTTTGATTCACATCAACGGTCTCCGTTATCCTTGGAACTATCTGCCTGCTTTATATTATCAGCGCAAAAAAATAGAATCGATTGCCATCAAGAGTGTAGCCGTCCCGCCCGAATATTGGGACACCGGCGTCGCGGTTTTGCTTTTCGAAGAAATGGTCAAGCGCGCGGTCGCCAAAGGATATAAATGGGCGGATCTTTCCATGACCGGTGAAGATAATCCTGACACTTGGGATTTGGCCCATCATATGGGCGGCAAGATTTATAAACGCTATCGGTTCTACAAGAAAGAAGTGAAGTGAAAGTTGGAAGGAGTATCCTGTGACCAAGAAAACATTCACGCTGACGGCGCGCATCAGCACGGAAAATCCGAAGGCGGTCAAGCCCGTCTTGGAAGAGCTTGTCTCCAAAGAGTCGATTACAGCCACAGAGGAAGGATTTTTGGTAACAGCAACCATGCAAGGAGAAACTGCACGCGAGTTAAATAAAGCGTTGCTTTCTACTTTGCGTCGGGTTGAACGCAAAACCCGTCTGCGCGCGGAGTGGAAGTCAAGCAACACAACGGAGCGTTTCTTCGACTATGTGGCAAAGGGATTGCAAAAAGCTTAAGCCAATACCCTGTGAGGTTTAGTGTCCCCATTAATTCGTGAGGCCTCCGCCAGCGATGCTGATGCAGTGAAAGCGTGCGTTGTCGCGGCCTTCAAAATATACACTGCGCGGATTGGCAAGCCGCCCGCTCCAATGTTGCTGGATTTTCCAGCCGAGATCGAAGCGAGACATGTTTGGTTGGCTGAGTCGGGCGGACAAGTTGTCGGTGTACTCGTGCAGTACGAAACACAACAAGGATTCTATGTCGATACCATTGCCGTCGAACCTCGTCTTCAAGGTACAGGTGTTGGTAAAGCACTTCTTCAGTTTGCTGAGCAGGAAGCTCTCAGACGCGGTTATGACTCAATCTACCTATGCACAAATGCCAAGATGACCGAGAACCAAGTCTTCTATCCTCGCATTGGCTATGTTGAGTACGAACGGAAGTTTGATGAGGGCTATGATCGGATTTTCTATCACAAGCACTTGGTCAATAAGTAGGCCGTCGAAGGCGCAGTGACCAATACACCAACTGTCATTACAATGTAATCCCTTTTCGGAAAGAGAGACGAATATGAACATGCTTCGCACACAAATCGTAAAAATCGGGAACTCGCGCGGTGTTTGGTTGCCCAAGTTGTTGATTGACCAAATGGGCTTTGACAACGAAGTGGAAATCCTCGTTCAACGCGGACAACTTGTCCTGCGCCGTGTGGCGCGCCCGCGCCATGATTGGGATGAACAATTCCAGGCAATGTCAAAAAGCGGCGATGACCACCTGATTGACCGGCCTGTACCCACTAAATGGGATAGGAGCGAGTGGAAGTGATAACCAAGCGATTCGATGTTTACCTGATCAATCCCGACCCCCCTACGGGACATGAGATCAAGAAAACGCGTCCCTGCCTGGTCATCTCCCCTGATGAAATGAATCGTCATATCGCCACAGTTATCATTGCATCCATGCCTTCGCATGGACAATCCTATCCAACGCGCGTCGCGTGCCGCTTCCAAGGCAGGGATGGACAAATTGTGCTTGACCAGATACAAACGGTGGATAAAGAGAGGCTGGTCAAGAAACTGGGACAGATCAGCGCCGCGACGCAGAAGGTAGTTCTTGCGGTTTTGGAGGAAATGTTCGCGGAATAAAGGCATTCGTTCTTTATGGATAACGGCAATGATCGGATTTTCTATCGCAAGCGGTTGGTCAACAAGTGAGCAGATATTCAGAATTGCCCTAGAGGCATAATGTCGTTAATCGGGAATCGGCGGAAGTGCTACACTTCAAATTAATTTTTCGCCGCCCAATCCCCAAATTAGCATTTTAGACGGTCACTACCCATAAGCAGTTATACAGAGGCAGTATAATCTCTAGTCGGGCGTTTCCTTTCACAAGCAACAAGTTTCTTATTGATAGGAAAATCAAATGATTGTTGTATTCAAACATATGACACATGAAAATGCCGAAAAATTAACTCGCGGCGAAATTCGAATTGGCTCATTTGCTTATTATCAAGACACGGAACATCATGCATCAATTCAAGACAGGAATGAAGGTGTAACGGTTGGGTATACTGATGAAAACACCATCTTAACTTCTGCCGAAAGAGTTGAAACCACTATTGCTGGATTGAAATTTGTCACAGAGTCTGGAGGCATGATTAATATTAGCAATGCATAATTTATTAAACCATTGCCCCCGCTCTATATTTATTCAACTTCGTTTGTAGGAACAGTCGGGCATTTTGAAGGATACGATAAAGTAATAACGATAAATGATATTGAAACATTCGGAAGGATTATTGTAGATGGGCGACGTGATTGATTTCATGCTTACCACGCCAATCGGGTTCAGTATCAACCTAGAGTTTATAATGCTTTACACAACCAAGGTGTTGACCTGGACCCATTTATTAAAGATGTGGCTTTTTCCCGTGATGAAGAGTTTAGAATAGTGTTTATACCTGTAGCCGAAGTTGAAATACAAGTAACATTTAGCCTAGATACAATTCAACAGGCGTATAAAAACGATTTATTTGAACTAATTTGGTAAATAGCACAACAAAAACGCCCAACACTGCGCGCCCTTTACCGATTTTCTAACATTTCTCTTATCCCCACGTTCTTGACAAATACATCACCTGCATATAAAGTTAAGCATTCTTAACTAAAAAGAAGGCTTAACTATGACCAAACCCGATCCATTCTCCAAGAGCGTGCATGACTTCATGGATGTTTTCATGCAGAGGTCCATGCACGGCTGGAGTCATTTCGTCAAATCCACCGGCCTTTCGATGCAGCAGTTCAGCATTTTGATGCAACTGCATTATCGAAGCCATTGCGGCATCTCGGATATCAGCGAACGCTTCGAAATTACCAGCGCGGCCGCCAGTCAGCTGGCGGATAAACTTGTCCAAAGCGGATTGATCGAACGCGTCGAGAGTCCCGAAGACCGCCGCGCCAAATTATTGACATTGAGTACCAAAGGTAAAAATCTAATTGAACGCGGCGTCGAAGAACGGTATCGCTGGATGGATAGACTCGCAGTCGAAATGAATGAGCAGGATCAAAAGAGAGTCACAAACGCTCTGGTTATCCTGACCGAAGCGGCACGCAAGCTCGATCTAACTTAACAATCTCCGGCTTTCTTCTTCAATCAATTCATATCCAATACACATTCAAATCTTATAACTTTATTGCCTACTACTGAATCTCGAAAGGAACTTTATGCAAGCAACCATGTCTCGACCTATTTCCCGTAATGGCGGCAAGCGCCCTGGCGCCAGCTCAATGGGACGAGCCTTTAAATATCTATCCCATGCCAGACGTCAAGCTCTACTGCCATACCTTTTTCTGGTCATTGCCACGCTGGCACAATTGGCAATACCGGCGCTGATCGCCAGCATCATCAACGCGGTCACCAGCGGTTACATTGCCGCGCAGGTTTTGCAGGCGCTGAATCAAATCCCACAACAATTCATGGTCGCGGCTTTACCCAACATCTTATCTGCGCTCAATTATCCGGCAGCTTGGACGAAAGATCAGCTCGTTGCTCAACTCAATGCGAACCTCGCCAATGCGCCTCAAGCCTTGATTTGGTCTGTTGTTGCCATTTGTATCTTCGCGGCATTCCGCGGCGTCTTCGCTTTCCTGCAAGCTTTCTGGGCGGAAAAGAATTCGCAATCTGTGGCTTATGATTTGCGCAACGACTTGTATTCAAAGATTCAAAAGTTATCGTTTTCATATCACGACCAAAACCAGACCGGCCAATTGATGATTCGCGCCACGGATGATATCGAAAAGTTGCGTCTGTTTATCGGCCAGGGTTTATTGCAATTGGTCGGCGCGATCATTTTGTTGACGGGCACGATTATCATCCTGTTCTCCACCAATGTTCCGCTAGCTTGGACGGCGATGCCCATTCTGCCAGTAGCGCTGGTTTTGTTTTTTATTTTTGGCAGTGCCGCCCAGCCGCTGTTCAGGAAAGTGCAGATCAAACTTTCTGCGTTGAATACCATTCTTCAGGAAAACTTGGCGGGCATTAAAGTCATTCAAGCCTTTACGCGCGAGAAACAGGAACAAGCAAAATTCCGCGCCGCCGCAGATAACCTGATGAACCAATCGATCTCGGTCTCGAAGCTGTTTACCTTCCTGTTCCCAATGATCTTCCTGATTGCCAACCTCGGTCAGGCCGCCATCCTATATGTAGGCGGCAAACAGATTATCGCTGGTGTATTGACGCTCGGTGATTGGCAGGAATTTTCGCTATACTTGATCTATCTGTTCTTCCCGGTTGCACAACTAGGATTCATCATCACGCAATTCGGTCAAGCCGCCGCCTCAGCGGATCGCATCTTCGAGATTCTGGATGCCAAGTCTGACATCGTGGACAAGCCCAACGCGATTGAATTGCCTTCCGTAAAAGGTGAGGTCAAATTCGAGAACGTGACATTCCGCTATTTTCACGGAGGCGATCCGGTCTTAAGCGAAGTGACCTTCGAGGCGAAACCCGGCGAACGCATCGCGCTACTCGGCGCGACGGGTTCCGGTAAAAGCACCATCATCAATTTATTACCGCGCTTCTATGATCCCACCGAGGGCAGGATCACAGTGGATGGATACGACCTGCGCGACATCAAGATCGAATCCCTGCGCAAACAAATTGGCATCGTCTTACAGGAAACCACGTTGTTCAGCGGAACCGTCAGCGAGAACATTGCCTTTGGGCGCTCGGATGCTAGCGAGGAAGATATCATTGCTGCGGCAAAGGCCGCGCAGGCTCATAATTTCATCATGTCCTTCCCTGATGGTTACAACACACACGTCGGCGAGCGCGGCACCACCTTGAGCGGCGGACAAAAGCAACGCGTCGCGATTGCGCGTGCGTTGCTGCTCGATCCGCGCATCTTGATCCTCGACGACTCAACTTCCAGCGTGGATCTCACTACCGAATCATTAATTCAAACTGCGCTCGATAAGCTGATGGAGAACCGCACATCCTTCGTCATCGCGCAACGCATCAGCACCGTGATGAGCGCAGACAAAATCCTCGTGTTGGATAAGGGCAAGGTCGTTGCACAAGGCAAGCATACTGATTTAATGGAAAATGAACCGATCTATGCAGAAATTTATAATTCACAAATATTGGCGTATGAACACGAGCACGGACATATGCCGGAGGAGATTTAACCTATGATGGGTGGTCCCGGCCGTTTCGGCAATATGCTTAATCAGGAAACCCTCAAGCCGCGCAGGTTGAGCGAAACGCTCTCGCGGTTGGTCGGCTACTTTGGAAGATTCGGATTCGCCGCTTTTCTTGCGATTCTATTCGTAGCAATTTCAACCTGGACGCAGGTCACCGTTCCTGAACTCACTGGTCAGGCTACGGATTGTTTCCTCGTCCCACTTGGAGCGAACAGCAGCTTCGGATCCTTTTCAACTTCACTTAGCACACAAGCCCAGGCATCCGCAGAAAGCTGCTGGATCGTATCTGACCCAGCCAAACTCAGCGGCACACAATGGATTATTGCGAGCGCTTATCGCATAGGGGGATTCATCTCACCGGCTCTGACTGCTATGCAGAATGCCGATCGCGTCGCGGGGCTGGTGCGTTTGATCCTGATCGTGATTGTGCTGTTCCTCATCGGCTCGGTGCTCAGCGGCTTGACCTTCTTCACCATGTCGTGGTCGGGTCAGCATGTTCTGCGCGCTCTGCGCGTGGATGTGTTCGAACGGCTGCATCAGCTTTCGCTCAGCTATTATTCGGTGAACGAAGCGGGCGACTTGATGAGCCGCATTACCAACGATACATCCGCGATCGAGCAAGCTATTTCATTTGCATTAGTAAATGTCTTTAGCGGCATCCTGCTTTTGATCTGGGTCGCTTACAACATGTTCACGCAAAACTTGCCATTTGCTTTGCTCTCGCTGGCGGTTTCGCCGATCATGTTCATCGCCACGCTTTACTTCTCCGATCAGGCGCGCAAGGCGTATCGCAAAACCCGCAAAGAGATTGGCAACGTTAATGCTGAATTACAGGAAAGCATCGCCGCTGTGCGTGAAGTGCAAGCCTTCAACCGCGTCGATGAGAATATCGAAAACTTCAAGGGTGTCAACGCTGCGAACCGCGACGCCAATGTCCGCGCGGTATCATTCACCGCCGCGCTCTCACCGACGTTGGAAGCTCTCGGTTATGTCGCGCTCGCCATCGTCACCGGCGTGGGCGGCTGGTACATGCTCAGCGGACAAACTTTGTTGGGCACGGTTGTGACTTTCGGTTTGATTGTCACGTTCCTGGCTTATGTTCAACGCTTCAACCAGCCCATTCAACAAATCGCGGTTTTATGGGGCAACATTCAAAACGCCATTGCAGGCGCCGAGCGCATCTTTGGTCTGCTCGACGAAGTGCCGGCAGTGACCGATAAGCCCGGTGCAAAAGCCATGCCGCAGATCAAAGGCAAAGTGGAATTCGATCACGTCTCACACGAATACGAAGACGGCGTGCCTGTGCTGAAAGATGTTACCTTTACCGCTGATCCAGGACAGACCATCGCCATTGTCGGCCCAACTGGTGCAGGCAAGACCACCATTATCAATCTCTTGCCGCGCTTCTATGATGTAACCAGCGGCTCGATCCGGATTGACGGTGTGGATGTGCGCGACGTAACGGCCGAGTCCATTCGCCGTCAGGTCGGTGTTGTGTTGCAGGATACGTTCCTATTCAGCACGACCGTGATGGAGAATGTGCGCTTTGGCCGTCCCGATGCGAGTGACGATGAAGTGATGTCTGCTATCAAACTGGCGCGCGCTGACACGTTCATCGAACGATTGCCTGAAAAATATAAAACGATTCTCGGCGAACGCGGCTCGGGTCTTTCTCAGGGACAGCGGCAACTGCTTTCGATTGCGCGCGCCGCTTTAGCAGATCCCCGCATCCTGATCCTGGACGAAGCGACCTCCTCCGTTGATACGCGCACCGAGCGTCTTATCCAGAAAGCCTTCGATATCCTGCTCAAAGGCCGTACATCCATTGTCATCGCTCACCGCTTAAGCACCATCGTCAACGCCGATATGATCTTGGTTTTGAATGATGGTCAGATCGTCGAACGCGGTAAGCATAAGGAATTGATGGAAAAGCAAGGCTTTTACTACAACCTGTATATGAGCCAGTTTAAGAAACAGGAAGAGATCGAAGCGGCCATTGCAAATTAACAAATCAAAGGACTTGAATGTGAAAGAACAGTTTGTTCTTTCACATTCATCGATTGCCAACAAGGAGCAATAAATGAGATTTCTATTCAAATTGTTTATGGGGTTGCAGGTCTTTATATATCGTCTGACCGGCGGAAAGTTAGGCGGCAGTATGGGCAAGTTTAAAGTACTCATCCTCACCACCAAAGGACGCAAGTCTGGAAAAATCCTTTCCAACCCGGTCGGATACTTTGAGCGGGATGGAAAATACATCATTGTGGCCTCCAATGGTGGCAGCGACAAGCATCCCTCCTGGTATTACAATATCAAAAGCAATCCCAATGATGTGACTATTCAAGTGAATGAAAAAATAATGAGGGTGACGCCGGAAATCGTTTTGGGTGAACAGCGTAAACCAGTTTATGAATGGATTGCCTCCATCGCTCCCAATTTCGGCGATTACGAAAAAAAGACCACGCGAGAAATTCCTCTTGTGTTTTTGAAGCCATAATAAATTTCGGTTATGGCGCGGCAAAGTAAGTAAGAAAGGAACAAAATGATGGCGAATAAAAAACAAAGCAGTCTCACAGCCGCCGAGATAGCCTATCTGCAAAGCCAACGCATGGCACGAATTGCAACCGTTGGCTCCAATGGACAGCCACATGTAGTGCCTGTGGCATTTCGTTACAACCCTGAAACTGAGACCATTGACATAGGCGGCCATGATGGTTTTGCCAAGCGCAAGAAATGGCGCGACGTGAAGAGCAATCCGAAAGTGGCTGTGGTGATCGATGATATCGTTTCAGTAAATCCGTGGAAGGTACGCGGCATTGAAATTCGCGGCGAGGCCGAAATGCTGATGACCGGCGGACAGTCTATCGTTCCAGGATTTGACCTAGAGATGTTCCGCATTGGACCAAAGCGAGTCATCAGTTGGGGAATTAATCCGGAAACCCAGTCTCCAGTCACAAAATAAAACGAAAGCCTCTTGTTCGATTTGAACAAGAGGCTTTTTTGATAGCTGTCATTTTGCTCACAACTCTGATCCTTTTCCGTTACCAATTTATGGTA
>Ga0209039_10002547_pt1 | contig 15333 bp, 16 predicted proteins | sample BogFormECP12_OM1_FD_188238 | JGI IMG/M metagenome (GOLD analysis project Ga0209039, IMG submission 188238) | Bog forest soil microbial communities from Calvert Island, British Columbia, Canada - ECP12_OM1 (SPAdes) (version 2) | ecosystem: Environmental > Aquatic > Freshwater > Wetlands > Bog ... | reverse complement strand
CTTTATAGACGTAAGAAGACAGACCCGCAACTCCGCGGGGGGACATCTGTCCGGAGCACGCGAGCCAACCCAGCGATCAGACGAGGGATTCGCGCAAACTACCCGGCATTGGGGCTAAGCGCCATCGGGCGGTCTAAGGGGGACGCGCCGTGCAGGCGCGGCGGCGGGCCAGCCCGAAGGGCCGCCCCGCCGCACGCAGCCTGGATTAATGGCTACCGAGCGGGTCTACGAACGTAAAGCGTCCAGGTTCCACCATCAGGTAATGGAACGGCACACCGATTTCCTGGGGCTTCGCGCACACCGTCATCAGAAGAGCCGCGGGCGCCATAAGCGCCGTACCGAGCACCGTCGCCGCAAGGCCGAACGGACGCATCAGGAACAAGTCGGTCATCGGGCTCGCGGTGTCGCTTGCGTGTTCGTCGCTGCCCACGAACTTCGTCGATGCGGCCTGCGCCGTCGGCGCGAGTAGCGCCGCCGCAAGCACGGCCGCGGTAAGAGAACGTCGAACGATGCTGAGCATGATCGCCACCTCCTCCGGGAATCCTTGTCTTTGCATCGGCGGACCTGCGTTGGAACTAAAGGTGCCGGGCCCCTCACCGCTCAACACGCGAGAGCGGTCCGCCGATAGGCAGCTTCACCATGAGCCCGCAAGATCAGTCACTGATTGGGCGCCTCGCCATTCATTACAAGCTGATCACGATGGACCAGCTTGCCGCAGCGACACGCGAGCAGAGCCGGCAGGGCGGTGGCAAGCTGCTGGGCGATCTGCTTGTGGAAAAAGGCCTTCTTCGTCCCGCGCAGCTCGTCCAGCTGCTGAAGGTTCAGGCGCAGGTCCTGGCCAAGCAGCAAGCGGTCGCCACGGGTGCGAAGGCCCCCCCGGAAGCGGAGACCCCGGCCCCGCCGAAGGGCACCGACCGTCCTGCGCCGCTGGCCCAGGCGCGCCTCCAGGCGGAGCTGCGCCCTGCGGTGCAGGTCGCCGCCAAAGAGCCTAAGGCCGCGGAACAGCCCCGGCCGCGCTCCTCCCCGGCCGCCGAGCCCCCTGCGCCTCCCGCCGGAGGCGTAAAAGGGGTGCCGTCCCAGGCGAAGGCGGAGCTCGATCGCATTCTCGAGGCCGCCGCAGGCGCGGGAGTAAGCGACATCCACGTGCACAGCGGAGTCCCCCTGCGCCATCGCGCGCATGGCCGCCTGCTTGAGCCCAAAGGGGAGCCAATCGACGCGGCGGCCGCGGAGCGGATGATCTTCTCGATCCTGTCGGACGAACAGCGCGGGTTGTTGCGCGACCGCGGCGAGGTCGATCTTTGCTACACACTCTCGGGTGTTGCGCGTTTTCGAGCGAATCTCTACCACCAGCAACGTGGGTGGGACGGTGTCTTCCGAATCATCCCGCCCGAGCCGCCGACTCTCGAACAGCTCGGTCTGCCGGCCTCATTTGCGAAGCTCACGAATTATTCACAAGGCATGCTTCTTGTGACCGGACCCGCGGGTTGCGGGAAATCATCGACCATGGCGGCGCTCGTGAACCTGATCAATGAGGAGCGACGCGACCATATTCTCACGATCGAAGATCCGATCGAGTACCTGCACCCCTCAAAACGCTGCCTCGTGAATCAGCGCACTGTACGCCGCCACACCGAATCCTTCGCACGTGCGCTGCGCGCCGCGCTGCGTGAGGATCCCGATGTCATCGTGATCGGAGAGCTCCGCGATCTCGAGACGATTTCACTCGCGATGACAGCCGCGGAGACCGGCCACTTGGTGTTGGCCACGCTTCACACCAACGACACGATCCGCACCATCAACCGACTGGTCGGCGCCTTCCCATCAGACCAACAAAGCCAGATCCGTACCATGATCTCTGAGTCGCTTCGCGCGGTGATCTCACAGCGCCTTCTGCCGACCGCCGATGGCAAGCGGCGCGTACCGGCATACGAGCTGCTGAAGGTGAACAAGGCCGTTGGCAACCTGATCCGGGAGAACAAAACCTTCCAGATCCGTTCGATCTTGCAGACCGGGGCCGCGCAGGGCATGTGCCTGCTCGACGATGCGATCGCCCAGCTCGTCAAGGCAGGCACCGTCGCCCGAGAAGAAGCGCTGCGTCACTGCGAAGACGCGAAGAAGCTGGCCGCCTAAGGGGAGAGGATGGCTCGACTCGACGATCTTCTGCGTGTTCTCAAGGCCGAGAACGGCTCGGACCTGCACCTCGCCGCTGGACTCGAACCACGAATCCGTGTGCACGGCGAGCTGCGTTCCGTCGCTGGCTGGTCGGCGCTCACCGATCGAGACGTGCGGGAGCTGCTGCGCGAGCTGGCCCAAGAGCGACATTGGTCGCAGTTCGAAAAGACCAACGACACGGACTTCGCGTATGGTCTCCAAGGAGTCGCGCGCTTCCGCGCCAACTATTTCGTGCAGGAGAACGGCGCTGCTGCAGTGTTTCGGTTGATCCCGGAAAAGATCGTCCCGCTCGAAGATCTGACACTCCCGAAGGCCATCGAAAGCCTGGCACATCTCGAACAAGGCCTGGTCCTTGTGACAGGACCGACGGGCTCGGGCAAGTCAACAACGCTCGCGGCGATCATCGACAAGATCAACCGCTCCTACGCCAAGCACGTGGTGACGATCGAAGATCCGGTCGAGTTCGTGCACGAGAGCAAGAAGTGCCTGTTCTCACACCGCGAGGTCGGACAGCATACCGAGGGCTTCTCGCCCGCTCTGCGCGCGGCGATCCGCCAGGACGCCGACGTCGTGCTGGTGGGCGAGATGCGGGATCAGGAGACGATCGCCCTCGCGATCACCGCTGCCGAGATGGGCCTGTTGGTTTTCGGGACGCTGCACACCAACAACGCCGCCAAGTCGATCGACCGCATCATCGACGCGTTTCCTGCGAAAGAGCAGGATCAGGTGCGGCTTTCACTTTCCGAGTCCCTGGCCGCGGTGGTTTCGCAGCTGCTGCTGCCGACGGCGGACGGAAAGGGCCGCATCGCGGTGAACGAAATCCTGCTCCGCACGCCCGGCCTGCCGAACGTGATTCGCGAAGGCAACACACCGATGCTGTTTTCGATCATCCAGTCCGGAAAGGCGATGGGGATGCAGGCGATGGACGATGCGCTCTTCACCCTCGCAAAGGACGGTCGGATCCTCGCCCAGGACGCCTACCTCAAGGCGACGGACAAACAGCGCTTCGAGCCCCTCGTGGCCAAAGACGCCTAGCGCGCGCCGCAGGTTGCCGGGCTCAGCGCAGCCGCAGCCAGGTTCCGCCGATCAAAAGCTCTTGGTCGCGGGTCGCAAGACCGCGCGCCCGGGCCGAAGCCAGCCCTGCGGCACGTCCATCCTTGGTGGACGCGAGATCGAGTGCGCTCACCCCGTCGCCCTGGCCCCGCGGCGCTACTCCGAAACTGATCGCACAGCCATCAAGCGGGATTGTCAGAGACCCGTTGCGACTTCGCAGGGTCGGCCGGCCGAGCACCTGCGACCAGCGCGCCGCGAGCACAGCGGGCTCGGCGGCTTCGACTTTTATACCCGAGATCCCCTTCACGCAGGCCGTTCGCACGTGCTCGCGCCACGCCGGGCCTGCCCAGCGCCAGGAGTCGGCGGGCCGCGCCTCATCGAGGGAGACCACGGCGGCGCCCACGTCGCGGGGGTGGAGGTGGATGGTGGCGATGTCCGGAAGGGCTGCCTGCCACACCACCCGTACGCCGAGCCTGTCCATCCGCTCACGGTCCGCGGCGAGGTCGTCGGTCTGCACGAGCACCATATAGACCCCAGGGCCAGCCCGGCGCTCGAGAAAGCGTCCCACCGCGGTGCTTGGCCGAATGGGGGCCAGGACCTCGAGAAAGGTTTCGCCCACCGGGAGCAAGGCGTTGCGCAAGCCGAACACATCAACCCCAGGATCGTGGAAGCACACTTCAAGCCCGAGGACCGCGCGCAAGTCCTCGACGATGGGTTCAAGCGCCGGCGCGGCGATCGCCACCTGGCGGATGCGCATGGCCCCACGATATCAGACGCAACTCGGGTACTCTCGTTGAACGGAGGACCCCCGGGATGGAGCTTCAGGAGATTCTCGAGACGACGGGAACGTGTCGCTTCTATGCGCGCGAGAGCGTACCCGCAGCAGTGCTCGCGCGCGTCCTCGATGCTGCGCGCTACGCCCCGTCAGGAGGCAACCGCCATCCCGTGCGGCTCATCGCGGTGCGCGATCCTGAGAAGCGGCGCCAGCTCGCCGCGTGGTACCTCCCGCTGTGGAAGGCCTATCTGAAGAACGTACGCGCCGCCGATCCAGCAGCGGGAAAGGTGCCGCAGCTCGTCGCCAATGCCGATCACTTCGCCGAACACTTGGCAGAGGTGCCCGTGCTGATCGTCGTCTGCGCGGTTCTTGCCGATCTCTACGCCACCGATCGTGGGCTCGGGCGGCTTTCGATCGTCGGCGGTGCGTCGGTCTACCCCGCGGTGCAGAACCTTCTGTTGAAAGCACGCGAGGAGGGGCTTGGCACAGCGCTCACGACGCTCCTGTGCGCAGAGGAAGAACGTGTGCAGGAACTTCTTTCGATCCCGGCGGGAGTTGTCACCGCAGCACTGGTCGCTCTGGGCAAGCCAGAACGCGGCTTTCCCCAGCGCCTGCGACGGCGGCCGCTCGCCGAGGTCGCGTTTGCCGACCGGTACGGGCAATCCTTCGGTGCCTGATTCGACCGAGGAGCGCCCGCCCATGCCTCCGAGCCACTCCCTGCTGGATGCCGGCGCACGACTCGGACTCTCCGGAGCGGACCTCGTGCCCTGGGGACCCGACGCCGCGAAGCTTGAGCGTGCGGTGCTCACCCGGCCCCGCACACGCAAAGGAGTCTCGCGGCTCGTGCTCGTCTCCGCCATGACGCCCACGCCCGCAGGGGAGGGCAAGACAACGACCAGTATCGGTCTCGCCGACGCGCTGACACGTCTTGGTGAATGCGCATGCCTCGCGCTTCGCGAGCCTTCGCTCGGCCCATGTCTCGGCATGAAGGGCGGGGGTACCGGCGGCGGAGCAGCGCAGCTGATGCCCGCCGATCGCATCAATCTCCACTTCACAGGCGACTTCCACGCCGTGACGAGCGCCCACAACCTGCTCGCCGCGCTGATCGACAACCATCTTCACTTTGGGAATCCGCTTTCCATCGATCCGCGTCGCGTTTTGTGGCGACGCATCCTCGACCAGAACGATCGCGCGCTTCGCAATATCGTGGTGGGTCTTGGCGGGCCGAGCGACGGCGTGCCTCGCGAAACCGGATTCGACATCACTGCGGCCTCGGAGGTGATGGCGATGCTCTGCCTCGCCAGGGACGCCGAGGACCTGCGCAGGCGGCTTGCGCGAACCGTGGTCGCATTCACGACGTCCGGCGAGCCGGTCACCGCCGACCAGCTCGGTGCGACCGGTGCGATGCTGGCGCTCCTGCGGGACGCCTTGCAGCCGAACCTTGTGCGCACCCTCGAAGGTACGCCGGCGTTCGTGCATGGGGGCCCCTTCGCCAACATCGCCCACGGATGCAGCAGCGTGATCGCCACCTGCGCCGCCTTAACGTTTGCCGACTGGACGGTGACCGAAGCCGGTTTCGGATTTGACCTCGGCGCAGAGAAGTTCTTCGATATCAAGTGCATGAGTGCAGGCCTCGAGGCGGCGGTGGTCGTACTTGTCGCGACGCTTCGCGCCTTGAAGCTTCATGGGGGAGCTCTGCTGCAGGAACTCGACCGGCCGAACGAGGCTGCGCTGGGGCGCGGGATGCCAAACCTCGAAAAGCACGTCGAAAACATCCGGGCCTTCGGCGAGTCGCCCGTGGTCGCTTTGAACCGCTTTACTTCGGACTGCGAGCCCGAGATCGAGCTCGTAAGGGCGCGCTGCCACGAGCTCCGCGTACCCTTCGCAGTGACCGATCACTTCGCGCGGGGAGGTGAGGGTGCCCTCGATCTCGCGCGGGCCGTCTTGGCCCACGCAGGCGGACCGAGCCGCCCCTTCCGCCCGCTCTACCGCTGGGCGGATCCAGTGCCCGACAAGATTCGCGCCGTGGCGCGTACGATGTACGGCGCGCGGGACATCGCCTTCACAGCCTCGGCGCAGCGCGACCTCGAGCAGATCGAGCGCCTCGGCTACGGAGAGCTCCCGGTCTGCATCGCAAAGACCCAAAACTCGCTCTCCGACGATCCCCACCGACGCGGAAGGCCCGTCGGTTTCGACGTCACCGTGCGCGGCATTCAGATCAACGCCGGCGCGGGTTTCCTGGTCGTACTGACCGGCGAGATCCTGCGCATGCCGGGGCTACCGCGCCGTCCCCTCGCCGAGCGGATCGATCTGCAAGACGGCACGATCGTCGGGCTTCGGTAGGAGGATCCCACGCCGCATGGACTCGCTAGAGCGATTGCTCGAGATCATGGCCCGCCTGCGCGATAAAGAGCACGGCTGCCCTTGGGACCGCGAGCAGACGTTCGCGACGATCGCTCCCCACACGATCGAAGAGGCCTACGAAGTGGATGACGCAATCCGTCGGGGCGATCGTGCGGCGCTGCGCGAGGAGCTCTGTGATCTCCTTCTCCAGGTGGTCTACCACGCGCAGATGGCCCGCGAAGAAGGTGCCTTCGAGTTCGAAGACGTGGCTCGCCAACTGTGCGACAAGCTTGTTCGACGACACCCTCATGTGTTTGGAGAAGCCACGGTGAAGTCGGCCGAGGCGCAAACGCGGGAGTGGGAGGCACACAAGGCGGCCGAACGAGCAGCGCGTGCCGGGGAACGCGGCGCTGCGCCGGGCGTGCTCGACGATCTGCCGCTCGCGCTCCCCGCGCTCCTGCGCGCGCACAAGCTCCAGCGCCGAGCGGCGCTGACCGGTCTCTGGGGCGAGCTCGCGCCGCCGCGGCGGGCGCTCGCGCGCCTTGAGCGTGAGGCCGCCGAGGTCGAGAGGCAGGTCCCCGACGCCGCCACGGCCGGGCGGCTGCGCGAGGCGCTGGGCGACCTCCTCGAGAGCTGCGTCGCCTTCGCTCGGTCGCTTGAACTTGATTGTGAGCAGGCACTGCGCGAGGCGAACGCACGCCTTGAGCGCGAGATCCGCGTCCGCGAGGCGGCGCACCGGGCCGCAACGCCAAGGCCATGAGCGGCAGCGACGGGCAGCCTCCCGAGGGACGGAGCGAGTGTGCGGTGCCGCTCGGCGAGCTCTCCTTTTCCTACGCACGAAGCGGCGGGGCCGGTGGGCAGAATGTGAACAAGGTGAGCAGCAAAGCGATCCTGCGTTGGCCTGTTCGCGCGAGTACACGCCTCCCGGCCGGCGTGCACCAACGCTTCCTCGAGCGCTTCGCGCATCGTCTCACAGGGGACGGGGATCTTCTCCTCACGAGCTCTCGCTTCCGCGATCGCGGGCGCAACGTCGCGGACTGCGTCGAGCGGCTGCGGGCCATGCTGGCCGAGGTCGCCACACCCCCGCGCTCACGGAAGCCCACGCGCCCCACTCGCAGCGCCGCCGAAGCCCGTCTCGCGGCCAAGCGCTTGAGATCGCGCAAGAAACAGACGCGGCGCGCCGGGGACTTCCACGAGGAGTAAGCCACGCCAGCGCGGCGCATTTTGAGAGAGTCCTTGCTTTGCGTAGGCCGGGACGGGTCGAGCTACGCGTCCGGAACGAGCCCGCCCACCTCATCGGCCGGGATTCGGTAGCGGCTCGCACAGAATTCGCAGCGTACCTCGAGCTCTTCGCCGCTTCGCGCGATCTCGTGCAGCTCGTTTCGCCCGAGCAGAACCACCGCCTGCCGCACCCGGTCGCGGTCGCATCGGCAAAAGAACGCGGGGTGCGTGCGGTGGCGCTCTCCTGCGCCCACGCCTTCGAGCAGTCGATCGATGAGGTCATCCGCCCTAACGCCCGCGCGCACGAGCCGCGAGGGACGCCCGATCGAGTGAACGGCCCGCTCAAGGCGCGCAAGAGTCTCGTCGTCCGAGCCTGGGAGCGCCTGGACGAGAAACCCGCCAGCGGCCTCAACCTCTCCACAAGCGTCGATGTACACACCTAGCGCCACCGCCGATGGCTTCTGCTCGCTGTCCCGCAGGTAGTGCGCGAGGTCCTCCGCGATTTCGGAAGAGGCGAGCGGGACGACGCCCGTGTACGGCTCTCGCCATGCGGGGTGGTAGCGCACGACGGCGAGCACACCGCGACCGAGCGCCGCTGCGACGTCGAGCTTGCCGTCGCGCGGCGGAGGATGCGCCGTCGGATCGCCAGCGAAACCGCGGACGCGACCCGCGGCGTCGGCGATCACGGTGAGTGAGCGAAGCGGACCATCCCCCCGAAACTGCAGCTGCACGGTCTCCTCGTCTTTTGCTCCAGCCGCGATCAGCACCGCACCCATGAGGCTGCGGCCGAGGGCGGCGGCGCCCGTCGGGGACGCGCCGTGGCGCTGCGCGGCCTCTCGCACGAGCTGGGTGGCGACGAGCGCGCGCACGAGAACGCTGCCGTCGCGAGAGACAGTTCGGACGAGCTCGTCCGGAGGCAGCCCGTTTTGCGGGAGGGTCGATGCGGCCACGCGCCAGCCAGCATACCGAGACGAGACGGGCGCTTCGATAGCGACGGGTCCTTCCGAGCCGGGTACGCTTGCGCCGTGCGCGTTCTGATTGCCGGCTGCGGCTACGTGGGCTCTGCGCTTGCGCGCCGGCTTGTCGACGCAAAGTGCGAGGTATTCGGCCTTCGCCGCTCGCCGAGCGGTCTCCCGGACGGCGTCCGGCCGATCGCCGCCGATCTGTCGGAGCGCGCGACGCTTCGCGCACTCCCCGCGGATCTCGGCGCCGTGGTGTATATGGCCGCCGCCGACCGTTTTGACGAAGCGGCCTACAAGGCCGCCTACGTTGACGGCCTTCGCAATCTCCTCGCAGCACTCGAGGAGCAGCGCCAGTCACCACGGCAGATCCTGTTCACCTCGAGCACTGCGGTGTATGGCCAGAGTGAGGGCGAATGGGTCGATGAGACGTCGCCCACGGCGCCGCGGGGTTTTTCAGGTCGCTGTCTGCTCGAGGGTGAGCAGCTCCTCCTCGCCTCCCGCTACCCAGGCCTCGTGGTACGGCTCGGCGGAATCTACGGGCCGGGGCGGACGCGACTCATCGAGAGCGTGCGCAGCGGGCAGGCGAGGCTGCGCGAGGGCCCGCCGCACTACACCAATCGCATTCATCGTGACGACTGTGCCGGGGTACTCGGACATCTGCTCGACCTCGAGGGGCCGCAGCGCATTTATCTCGGCGTCGACTGCGAGCCTGCGGACGAGGCTTTGGTCCTGCATTGGCTGGCGGAGCGACTCGGTGTGCCCCCGCCGCAGCGCGAACCCGAGGGAGGCGCACCGAACGGCCGTTCGTCTGGCAGCAAGCGCGCCGCCAATGATCGGCTCCTCGCTTCGGGCTACCGATTCATCTATCCGAGCTTCCGCGAGGGCTACGGCGCGCTTTTGAGCGCCGTGTAGTGGCGGTACCACGCGCCTGGGCGCTGGGCGCGGCCCTCAATCGAAGACGAGCTCGAGCAGCGAAGCTTCGCCCGGGACACCGATACGGAGCGGAAATCCGTAGAACCCCGTTCCCCGATGCACGTAGAGGCGATTGCGACCGTGTCCGAAGAGCCCATGGTCTGGCCACGCTGAGCGCGCCAGCACCGTCCAATCAAGCCCGATGCTGACGAGGCCCAGCTGCCCTCCATGGGTATGGCCGGAGAGCGTGAGATCCGCGTCCCCGCGCGGAACGAAGCGAAAGCCGAGAGGGTCGTGGAGCAGCAGCATGCGGAGGTGTTCCGCGCGCCGCGGGTAGCGCGCGAGCAGCCCCTCGAGGTGTTCCTTGCGCCCCTTCCCTACGTAGTCCGCTCCGACGATTTGGACGGCTCCGGCCGGAGTCTGCACAACGGCTTCGTCGTCTACGAGCAGGCGGATACGGTTGCTCGCAAGACCGCCGACGACCTCCTCCAAGGACTCGTGATCGTGGTTGCCCAGAATCGCGAATGTGCGCCCTTCGAGGGTGCGCAACGGAGCCAGCGCCTCGGCGAGGGCACCCGGAGTGCCGCGGCCCTCCATGGTGAGGAAGTCCCCGGTGAGCAGAACAAGATCCGGCTCGTGGGCGCATAGCTCGGCGATGCGGCGGCGAAGCGCGGCGACCGATTGCCACGGGCCAAGGTGCGGATCCGAAATCTGAACGATGCGCAGCGGGCGGCTCGAGAGGGGCAAGGGTGTGCGCCGGCGATAGCGCTCAAGGGGAACGCGCATGACGCGGGCGGGCCCATCGTCATCCGTGCGAGCAAGCCGGATCCGCACCACCTCGCGCGCGAGGCGGAGCGAGGTCACGATGGAGAGTGCGGCGACGACAAACGGCAAAAGGTCGAGCCAACGCACGGCTGCGAGCGCGCGGTGCCAGTCGAGGGCGGCGAGCACGGCCCGTAGGGGAAGTAGTGCTAGGAGCCAAAGGCCCGAGAGGGCGCCCGCAGCGATAAACGCCATCCCCGGGATGCTAACCAGGAAGCGAAAACCGGGCCCTCGCAGCCGCGGCCGTACGAGGGATGCCAGATGCACGCCTGCCGCTGCCATCGAGTACACAAACGCGGCATTCGCAAGGCGCGCTACTCCCGGGGCGAGCCAGGCGAGGAGCCGCTCGTGCATCACGATCGCACCGGGCAACGAGAGCAGCAGAATGAGTAATCCAAAGAGCGCGTAGGCGCGACCGCGCACGCTGCCCGCGTAGAGCGGGACACCAATCAGGCTCGTCATGGCGAGGCCCCAGAATAGGCCCGCGAGCGGATCGGCGAGCGCGTGCGCGGCCACGGATTCCCTTACGGCTTCTTGGGCGGCGCGGCCGGCTTGCCCGCGTCCCCCTTCGCCCCACCCGCGTCGGCCTGCGGCGAGCCCGGGAGTGTGGGGTGACCCTGCGGCAGCTCGGGCGGCGGCAGGATCTCGAGCAGCTCGACCTCGAACGCCAGCGCAGCGCCAGGCTTGATCTTCGGCGGGAAGCCGCGGTCGCCGTAGGCGATCTTCGCGGGGCAGGTGAGCTTGGACTTTCCGCCGACCTTCATCTTCTGCAAGCCTTCCGTCCAGCATGGGATCACACGATTGAGGGAAACCTGAAAGGGAGTACCGCGTTGGACGGAGCTGTCGAAAACCGTGCCGTCTCGAAGCTTGCCCTCATAGTGCACGCGAACCGTGTCGGTGACCTTGGGCGAGTCGCCCGTACCCGGTGAGATCTCCTTCATCACGAGGCCAGAGTCGAACTTCTGAGCACCGGCCTCGCCGCCTGCCGACGCCAGGAAGCTCTCCGAAGCCTTCTCTTCTTCGGCAGCGCCCGCGGCCGCGCGCTGCTTGGCAAAGGCTTGGAGCTTCGGCGCTTGGGTCTCGAAGTCTACCTTCGACGGACGGTGTAGCGCGCCGTCGTTGATACCCTGTTCGAGGGTCTTGAGCTCCGCTTCGGTCAGATTGAAAGGCTCGAGATTGCGGGCCAGGGCGATGCCCAGGGTATAAATGGACTTCTCGTCGTCAGTGGCAAGCTCACCGGTCGTGGACTCCTTGGCGGCGTCGGTGGCGGCAGGCTTCTGGCACGCCACGATTCCCAAGCCAGCGAACACGGCGAGCGCAAGGCACAAGCGGGTGGACATCGAAGATCCCTTCTTTGCCGGCAATAGCCGGAGCGGGCGGAGCATACCGCGCGAACCGAAGGATTCCCTTATTTTCGGCCCGCGGGGAATCCCGATGGAAATCTGCAGATTCGCGCCCTCTACGACCGGCCTCGCCCATCCGGGCACGCTGCTCGCGGCCATGTTGTGCTGGCTCGACGCGCGGTCGCGGGGCGCCCGGCTGCTGCTGCGCCTCGAGGATCTCGACCCCGAGCGCTCACGTCCGGAGTGGGCCTCTCAGATGGACCGGGACCTCGCCTGGCTCGGCCTCGACTTCGACGCCCGTGAGGTACAGCAGGAAGCCAAGGCGCGCCACGACGCGGCGCTCGATCGGCTAGAAGCCGCGGGCGTGCTCTATCCATGCCGCTGCACACGCTCCCAGATCGAGGCTACGGCCGTCCACGCCCCCGATGGCGGATATTGCTACGCCGGGACGTGTCGCGGACGCGCTCTTCCGGTGGGCGGCTGGCGCACGGCGGCGGAGCCGTTGCGCGTCGTGCTCCCGCCAGGTCGGCTGGAACCCTACGACGAGGGTGGGCTCGACCTCAGCCAGGATCCCGGGGAGGTGATGGGCGACCCGATCGTGCGTCGTCGCAACGGCGCCGTGGCCTATCAGCTCGCGGCGGTCGTGGACGACGCGGCTCGTGGAGTGACGCGCATCGTGCGGGGACGAGACATTGCTCCGAGCACGGCGACGCAGGTGGCCCTCCAGCGCCTGCTCGGACTGCCCGAGCTGGTGTATCGCCACCACCTCCTCCTCTTGGAAGAGCGCGGCGGGAAGCTTGCCAAGTTCCACGGCTCAGTCTCGACAGACGCGCTGCGCGGGCACTACGGGCCCCGAGAGCTCTGCGGCTGGCTCGCCCATGCAGCGGGCCTGCTCGCTGCTCCCGAGCCAAAAGCGCTGCAGGACTTCTTGCCAGGCTTCGCGTGGTCGCGTGTTCGCGACGACGACCAAACCGTACGCTGGAACGGGCGGGAGCTCGTGCTCGCCTAGGCCCCCGCCGGCGCCCGCACAGGCGTTGGGGCGAGGAGCCAGGTGGTCGTGGGCGAGATGCGCGAGCAAGAGGAACAGGCCGCATCCCACGAGGGCGTCCGTGGCGACATAGGTCACGATGTTGGCGTAGCTCGCGAGCCCGAGGGCGTACAGGATCCCACCCGCTGTGAGGGCCGGGGCACCGAACAGGTGCCGCTCGGTATCCGAAGGATTTCGCTGGTGCCAGACACCGAGCACCATGCCGGCCGCGAACTCGAACAGGCGAGAACCGAAAAAGGCACCTTGCACCCAGTTGCCGTTCACGGGATGGATGGAGAGCAGAAAATGACGAACGCCGAGGGATGCGATGAGCGCCACAATCAGGAACGCGCGCGGGCCGATGCGTCGCAAGAGCAAGAACAGCAGCGGGAATACGAGATAGAGCTATAGGAGCAATCCAAAATACCACCACGTAGCGTTTAGATCGACCGGCCAGATGCGATCGCCCGCGATCGAGAGCCAGAAGCGTCCGTCGATCGGCTCCGCCAGCCACACGAAGAGCGACAGCGCGATCACGCCGTGGGCCACCCAGTACATCGGGAAAAGCCGCAGCAGGCGGGCGCGGTACCAGCCTCGCCATGAGTGCAGGTGCGAATTTCGTGACGAGCGAATGCGTGAGGCCGAAGCCCGAGAGGATGAGGAAGACCGAGACCGCATGGAAACCGAGGAGAGCGAAGGCGACGAAGGCTACCTTGCCCGCACACGCCGCCGTCGCCGCGGCCCCCGAGGGCGCGCACTGGGCGAAGAACGTGGATAGGGATTAAAGGGCGCGGGATAGCGCTCATTTGCCCACGCCTTGAAGAAATGAAAGTACGCGATCCACAGGATCGCGATGCCCTTGAGCGCGTCGACCCAAAGAAGGCGCGCGCGAGCGGCCAAGCCACTCTCCGCACCCGGCGTGGGGCTGCGCGGCAACCCATCCCCAGCGCCGCTTGCATTTCGCCGTTGGGCGCGTGAGCGCAGCGTGTCAGCTCGGAACGACGGCGTCCTGCTTGCCGAGGCCAATCATTGCCAAGAGGGGCTGGAACTTGCTGCGCTCGATGCGATCTTCGAAGCCGGCCCGGCGAAGCCGTCCGAAGTACTCCTCGATCTGCTTGACCTGGAGCGTCCCCACGATCTCGATTCCGCGCTTGATCTGGGCAGGCTTCGTCCCTTTGCCAGCGAGCACGATCATCGCCTCAAACAGGGCGGAGTCGAACTGGCTGATCGAGAAGGTCTCCGCCTCATCGAGAGCGAGATGGAGCTGTTCCTTGCGCTCGGGCGTGTGGTCGATGATCCACTTGAGGTGCTGCATGCCGTAGGAGACGTGCCGCGCTTCGTCTTGCATCACGAGCTGGAAGATCCGCTTGTCCACCGGCGTGGGCGAGATGTACTCGCTGAAGCGGAACATCGTGAGCACGTTGCCTTCGGCGAGCAGGTGCATGAAAGCACTGGCTTCGCTGTAGGAGTCGCCGTCGAGAATTGCCTTCAGCGAATGCTCGGCCTGGGGCAGCGCCTGCATCATTCCGACGCCGCCCGCGAGGACACGCTTGCGAAACACCTCGGCGTGACGCGCCTCGTCGATGGCCTGGCTGGCGATGAAATGCTTCACCTCGTGAAACTGGTTGTTCATCCGCCACATCCATTTCGCAGGCAGGTCGGTGGCGATCATCTCCACTTCTGTGAAGAAGGTGCACAGCTGCGCGAATGCGATCTCGACCTCTTCCGGCCGTTCGTATTTTTCGAGGTCCGCCCAGGGGATGTAGGTGGTGGCGTCCCACTGCCGGCTCATTGCCTCTTCGTAGAACGACGCCACCTTGTAGGCCCAGACATCACTCTTGCGGTTGAGCTCGGGCGAGAGATCGGCCTGTCCGTCGACCTCGTAGCTCGCGCCACGGGGCGCCGCGCCCCGCGGCCCGCGCGGAATCTCGGGCAGCGCGTCGTACCCGTAACTGCCACGATTGCAATCGAGGAAAGTGAGGCCGCGACGCGGGCTCTCGGCGTTCACCTTCACCTGCTCCGTGCCGGCCTTCATCCAACCGAGGTCGAGATTGCCCTTCCGAATATCCTTCATGCGCAGGACAAAATCGGGGCTCGCGAGGTAGTCGGTCGAACCGTAGTAGCTCATGGTCAACCTCCAATGAGGGAGACAAGTTTCGGAATCGGGCTACGACCTCGGCGATCGCCGAGACCGGCGGCTGCGCAGCGTTCGAAGTACTCGTCGGCTTGTCGAGCATAGAAGCGAGCGACCGGACCCAATCCGCCGGCGAGGAGGACAAGCGGCTCCAGCGTCTCTCTCGCGCCGAGCCAGCCCACGACCCCGTTCTCGATCGCGTCGAGGTGGCCGTTCAGACTCTCGGCCTCGGCGGGACGGGCGCGCATCAGCTGCTTTAGGTGGTCAACTCCGTAGGCGACGAAGCGTGTTGCATCTTGGGTGAGCCGCGTGCCCAGGAAGAGGTCCACTGCGTTGGACGCGCGTGCAGCGATTTCTCGCCCGAGTCCTTGCACCCATGAGAACAGCGTGAGATTCATCGAAGCCGACGCACAAGGATAGGTTCCCGAATCGAAGACCATCTTGAGCAGCTCGCCGAGTTCACGCGAGTCCACACCAAGGGCGCCACTGCCGTAGAGAGCGCGCTTGCGGAAGGCCTCTGCGATGCGGGTCGCATCGATCATCTGCAGGCAAAGCAGGTACTTGACCTC
>Ga0209039_10002546_pt1 | contig 15339 bp, 14 predicted proteins | sample BogFormECP12_OM1_FD_188238 | JGI IMG/M metagenome (GOLD analysis project Ga0209039, IMG submission 188238) | Bog forest soil microbial communities from Calvert Island, British Columbia, Canada - ECP12_OM1 (SPAdes) (version 2) | ecosystem: Environmental > Aquatic > Freshwater > Wetlands > Bog ... | reverse complement strand
CGAGTCCGGCGTGGAGGATGCGTACATGAAGCCGACATTTTTCTTTAGATAAGAAGATTAATGAATAAGAGGTGCGAAATAAAAATTAGACAGACTCTTAAGGTAATTATTTCGAGAATTGACGTGATTTGTAATTTTTCCACTGCGCATTTTCAAGGACATCTTGTTCCCCGGCAGCACCTTGGGATATCGCGCCTTCTTCGTCAACAACCGGATCAGGAATGATTTTTTTTGCACGAAGCGTGCCCTTGGCTTCTATCTCGCAACCGAGAACGTCGTCAGGCCAGCTTTCGAGGTGCTCGATATAAATGGGTGATCCATTGGTTGGAACCACCACGGCTCCAGCTTTGGCATTGCGTGCGATTCCCTTGATCACGTCTTGTTTTCGAACCTTCATACCTTTACTCACTTGTTTTACTTTGGTAATGGAGCATTTTGGTCAATTATTTCACAATGAGATAATTATTTTTCCAATGTTTCAATGTCGAGGGAAAATCATCAAGAATCGATCATGGCTTTTTTTAGGGCAACGGCTAACTTCTTCACGTCTGTCCCGCCTACCTTTTTCACGAGCTTCGCAACAAGGATTTGTTGTTTCTTGGTAGTCTTGAGGCCCAGCTGTCCACACAATTCCTTCAATTGATCTTCCGTGATGGTGGTTGTCGCTTGATCTGCTTGATCTTCCGACATGATTACGACATTGTCATATCAAGAATTAATATACTTTGACTAGAAAGTCATCTAACAAAAAACCGACGGCAACGCGTCAAAATTAAATAGAATGGTTTTAATGACGTCACTTAAGGCGATGCCCACATCAGGTAGATCGACTCTTGTTAAAACGACTGATAGCACGATCACCACGCGGCGAATACACGTGCCTCATCGACAAGGCGTTCAACGAGCTGCTTGATGTGCACGATGATAATTTTTCTGAATTGTTTTCATTGCTCACGGAAAGCTTGAAAGTGAGCATCGCAATTAATCGAGATCAACCCATTTCCGAAGATCTTCTCTATTCTTCTAACATGTTTGTGCTCGGATGTCCGACCAGGGTCAAGCTAGAAAAAGATGACATCGAGCTCATCGTGAAATATGTGCGCGAAGGTGGAAACTTGCTCGTGATTTCCGATGCAGGTGGCGACCTCGCGAACAAGTCGAACATGAATGATCTCGTGAACGTGTTCGGCATCGAGATAGAATCGACAACCGTGCGTGATTCCCGTAACGTGGGATCGGCAGTTTCGCCAATGCTAGATAACATTAATATCGGCCACGTGACCAACAAGAACGTGATTCGCTTAGTCGCTGGCGGCGCCACGACCCTGCTGATCCAGGAGCCCGCCGTGACACTCTTCGCGACAGGAAAAACGAGCGTCATCGAAAAATATTCTCCACGAGAGAATAATGCCTGGAAAATCATGAAAGTGGGCGAGAATTATCCCTTGGCATCGGCTTGTATGCATGGACAGGGCAAGGTAGTCGTGTGCGGGGACGTGGACATGTTTTCGGATGATCCGGAATTCGGGATCAACGCCTTTGACAATGGAACATTTATTAAGAACATATTTTCATGGTTCTTGGCTCCTGTGGAAACAAGCACAGTCATCGACTGGCTCATCTCGCGAGTTGCAAGCTTGGAGGAAAAATGCGACGCTCTTGCACAAAAATACGACGCGCTCGCGTTGGAAAATGAAAAATTGAAGAAGATGGTCAAGGAAGTCCGGCCAGGCGAAGGAGAATATTCATTCATTAAAAATGACACGGCCGAGAATCTTGGATAGAGGGAAGTGATCCAAGGAAAACGAGTGGTGCGAAGTGTATTCTTTCGCTTGTTGTGAACTTTTAAAAATATTAAAATCAATAATCTACCAAGTAACGGCCGACTAATTATCACAAGTGATTTGCTCGAGTGATTTGCGCTTGGCAAATTCACTGAAATTATTCGTCGAGACAAAATAAAAGTGATTTGCACTTGGTAAATTCATTGAAATTATTCGTCGAGACAAAAGAAAATCTTGGCGACGACATTTACATTTCCAGTATTTCTGCCGAAACGCTAGGCATAAAAGACGGCGACCTCGTCAATGTCGCCGCGCCTGAAGAGCATTTCGAGACAACGATTCTTGCTCACATTGATGAGACGTTATTCGATTTTGTCATTCAAGTCGATGAAAAATTGCCAGAAATCCTGGGATTCAAATCCATTGAATTAACAGTCTCGCCGGCATCATCTGGACCAGCACCAGCGGTCAGGGGCGCGAAACCAGCGAAACCAGGAGCGAAACCTGGCTCCATTCCGGCACCACCACGCGTGCCAGGAGCTGTACCATCAGTACCAACCCCGCCAGGCATGGCTGGACCGCCACCACCGCCGGGCGTTCCTGGAGTTCCGAGACCTCCGGCGGTTCCTTCGATGCCGAGGGCACCCAAGGTGCCAGCAGTACCCGGAGTGCCATCGATGCCAGGCATGCCCAAGGCGCCTGCGGTTCCTGCCATGCCCAAACCGGCAGCAAGAGGACCTTCAGTGCCTAAACCACCAGCGATGGCGCCAGTGCCACCATCCGTTCCTTCGATGCCGAGACCACCTTCAGCTGGGCCAAAACCACCTGCGATACCAAAACCTCCTTCAGCTGGGCCGAAACCACCAGCAATGCCGAAACCGCCTTCAATGGCGCGGGCGCCAGCAGCAACTCCTGCTGAACCGGCATTCGAAACGATAATTGAATCCAAATTCGTGCTCTTGCCCAACCAAACCGATAATTTTGGCGTCATGATCGTGGATGGCGATGGTAGTGCCATCTTTGGCGCCGATGACATGGGTTACCCGCTCGATTCAAATGGGCAAGTCTTCCAGCAAGCCCAGATGAACGAGGTGATGGTGGAGAAGAAGGTTCCCAAGGCAGTTCGAGCAGGACCTCCAAAAGAAAAAGTGCAGGTTTTGGTTCCAAATCAAGTTGATAATTACGGCGTCGAGATCGTCGATGCTGGAAATAATCCAAAATTCGGCATGGACGCATCGGGTTGGTTCGCGCTGGATTCCATGGGCCAAACTTTCGAGCAGACCCAGTGGATGGAAATCGAGATCGAGAAGCAACCGGAGAATGGCCCGTTCCCGCCCAACATGGCTGATACATTCGGTCAGCAAGTTGTCGATGCTAAGGGATTCGCGATTTATGGCATCGACGAGTTTAACCAACCGCTCGATCCAAATGGTAAAGGCGTCTGGTGGGAAGGATCATCGCGTCCCAAGTATCCCAACATGATCGACATATCGCAACTCGCCCAAAACAAGAACGGCATCGTGTTGACGCCGCGCATCGACAACACACTCGGTGATAAATTCATGCTCTCGTCACGAAATGTCGAGGCACTCGGACTTTACGAGGGCATGATGATCGAGATCGAGGATCACAAGACACGTGGCACTGGCGCGGGACGGATCAAGGTAGGTCCAATCGAGGACCGCTTGATCGGCTTGACGCAAGACGCGTACGATGCGGCCAACATCGTGGAAAAAGATGATGTTGTGGTCTCGTCGGCAGAAGCGCCGATCGAGCAGCGCGAGGTCATGACCGTCAAGGTACAGACCATGGATGATTACGGTGGCATGTGTTCCATTGGCCCGCGGCTTTCCTTGTCGTTGAACCTTGGTGGCAGGTCTGAAAACGAAGTCATGAGCTTCGAGGATCCGCTCACGGGTTCCTTCGGCGCGGCAAAAGTCAAAATCGATCCCGATCTGCCTGAGAATATGATCAAGATCGACTCGGAAATCTTCGAGGCTAGCGGCATCGGCTCGGATCAAGTGGAAATTCGCATCAACAAGCGCAAGATCATTCCCATCCAAGAAGCCACGATCGGCATCAATCCAATTTCGGGTGATCAAGTTTGGGAGGTGCTTTCCAAGGCTCGACGTTACGTCGGCAACCTGAAATCATGGCTTTCCAATTACATCGTGTTTAAGGATCTGAAATTGCGGTGGAAGCAGGCAGGTGCACTAATTAAGATTCTCGATAGCAAGCCCGACTTGTCCGGCGACGTGCTCGCGACGTTTCAGCCAACAACAAATATCTTGCTCAAACCCGAGGGGCTGGTGACATTTAACGCCATTCTCATCCTTGACATTTCGCGGTCCATGATGGCACGAGATTTAATGGTGGCAAAGATTGGCCCGGCGATCGAAGGCATCAAGGCAGCAATGGGCGCCAAGGAAATCCAAGATTTTCTCAAGCAATTCAAGGAAGGCACGTCGGTCCCGCGACGCATCGGTGCAGCATTCGCGGCCATCTTGTTCCTCGCGGAAAAGGTCGGTCGCGGGTTCGGTGAAAAGGTGTCCATCGTGCGGTTTGCTGACACTGCAGAGGCACTCGATTTCGGCGGCGGGAAACAATGGATGGAAGGGTCTAGCGGTGAAAAGGATACTCTGGAACGAACCGCAAAACTGATAGTAGACCAAATAGGCAATGCCTATGGCCAGGCGACGTCAATGGGCCAGGCCATGCTTCTCGCTCAGGAAATCATTTACAAATTCCAGGACGAGGAAGGTGGCGAGGAACAAGCAAAACCAGTCATGGTCATTCTCCTAACCGATGGTGCGCCAACCGATGGAAACAACTTTGAAATCGCGGTTCAAGAGATCGCTAAGAACCAGAACTGTGTGTTTTATGTAATCGGTATCGGCCAAACTGACGCCCCTCGAATGAGTGCTGCCGCAACAAGTTGTGGTGGCGAATATTTCGAGCCAAAAGACGCCGGCGAATTATTGATATGGTACAGCAAGCGGGCACGGGATCTGCAAATCCGCTTGAAATCCCAGAAAAAGAAGGAAGAAGAAACCCCGCAAGAAGAAGTTTAAGCCTTTTTAATGTTTATCTCTTGTTTTTCTTCAATTTTTTTTTCATGTATCACGTGGGTTAAGAAATGACCGATGATCCTGCCAGGTTTTACTTCCCGATAATCCGTTCCAAGTTTTATCCATGAGACTAATTGCATCCTAATTCCAACACGGTAAAGAAAGATAATTGAAAACCGCATTCCACACATTGACCATAACCGATGCTTTTTTTGCATCCTTCTTTCATTGTTAACGCAAGTGAAAAGGTTGATTCATATGAGGAAATTCCAGGTTATCACGAACGAAGACAGCGAAAACTGTGAACTGCTGAAAAGTTGGCTCAAGCAACACAGAGCCAAATTCGACGAATGGCATATCGAGGATAGCGAGGTCAAGAATCGACTTCTTGATGATGACAAGTTCAACCAACGATTTTGCGACATAGTTGGTTGTGCTGCGAGCACGCCTGTCATCCACGTGGAAGACACGGGTGAATATTACTACGAGAACTTGTTTAACATCGATGGCCTCGTTGACGAAGACACCGTCAAGGACATCATCGGGATGGCGTGATTCGCATTTCTTTTTTTACTGGCAAAGAACTATGTAAATTGAATCGTAAAGGCTTGATACCATCATGGATAAATTCACGAAAGCTGCAGGTTTATTACAAGAACGTGGCATCGATGGTTGGCTCATCTGCTGCAATGAGGATAGCGACATCCATTCCACCTATTTTCTTGGACTCAAGTCGCACGCGAGGCATTTCATTCTCCTCGATGCGAACGGCGATCACCAAGTCATTGCCGTGGAAATGGAAGCGCCGATGATCCAGAAAGCCATCGACCAGATGAATGCCAACGTGACCGTGCGAGTGTTCAAGTCCAATGACGAGATGCTCGATCTCTTGAAAGAAATGCTGGCAAGACCAAGGATTGCCGTGAATTTCGGTGAAGATTCGTTGCAGCAGCCGACCGCGCAAGCTGATTACATAAAAGCTGGTGAGCTGCAGAGCTTGCGCGCCATTGCCCCGGACACGGAATTCATCTCGGCCATCGACTTGATCCTCGACATGCGAGCCCAGAAAACTCCCGAGGAGCTGGTCGCACTCCGGGAAAGCGTGAAGATCACCTTGGAAATCCTGGAGGATATACCGAATTGGGTCACGATCGGCATGACCGAGCGGGAGGTCATGGCCAAGTTACATTACGAGTATTTCAAGCTTGGCGAGCCATCCTTCGAGGCAATCGTGGGGTCGTGCGAGAACTCGGCCGACCCACACCACAACTCGAGCGACCGGAAGATATCGGAGGGCGCTTTCCTCATCGACACGGGGCTGCGATACAACCAGATGTCATCCGACCTCACATGGACATATTGGATCGGCGGAACGCCACCAGAGGATTTTCTCGACGCGTACCACGCGCTCATGGAAGCAAAAAAGGTCGCAAACAAGTACATGAAAGCGGGAGGCATCACCACCGTTCCCGACGAGAAATGCCGGGAATATTTGGCAGGGCTCGGGTATGATCACAAGAAACTTTTCAATCATGGCCTCGGACACGCGCTTGGTTACGAAACCCACGACATCGGGGCACGTGTCTCGTCGTCGGCTCCGAAAAACGCCGTGTTCCCGGAAAACGCGGTCTACACGAATGAACCAGGTTTGTACTGGCAAGGAAAATGGGGAATACGGCTCGAGGATGACATCATCATCAAGAAAGGCGAATGTGAGCAGGTTTCCTACAATCACGAGGATCCGATCGTGTTTTGATAATTAGGAACCTTTTTTTCACACGATTATTGTAAATTTGTAAAAAAAGAAGCTTCAAGGCTCGACCGTGATGACATTTAAGGCCTGGATTGTCGCCGGGCCTATCAAGCCAACGGGCATGAGTTGCCGGCGCTTGTGATGCTTCCACGGCTTGCCAGCTTTCCCTTTTTTCGCGTAACCCACGAGCAAATTGCGCAGCGTGCCACGCACGGTGACATCGATGCGATTGTCACCGTCGATCACGAACTCGGTGATGTCCACATCGTAAGGCGGCACGAGCAGCACGGTCACATCCTTCCCGTTCACCTTGACCTCGGCGACGTCGTGGACCAGACCAAGCTTGAGCATGAGCCGAACATCCTTGGCTCGATGATGCACGGTCGGGGAAAAGGTGCAGGTATACGTGCCAGGCCCCGAGCAATACTTGAGCTGCTTATTCTTGCGCCAATCACCTGGGTTCGCAACATCGTAGGATTTCGTCTCGATCTCGCCTTTCACGTTCCGGTGCTTGACCACGAGCTGCCACACGTCAAGCGGGATCGTTGGTGGGGGTGGCAACAACATTTTTACTTGCCGTTCGATGCCGTTGCTGAATTTAACATGGTATTTTCCATCCCTTTGCACGAGGCCCTTGAACACGTTTCCATCGCGATGCATTTCCACATCGGCTTCGATAACATGAACTTCAGGCTCTGTTTGCTCCGTTGATGAAAACCACAACATGCACGAGCCATAACTTTCCAGGTGCAGCGTGATCGTTTGCTTATCCGTGCTCGATCTCAACGAAACCACGGCCTTTTTCCCCGTTGCGGATTGGTATTGCACGACGGGTTCTATCTTGCCTGTCCAGAGATCGATGAAAAATGGGTTATTGCCGATCTCGCGAAACCGGACCACGTGGCTCGACGGGTCTTTTGAAGTCGATCGCAAGAAATACAAGTTTCCATCGGGCGCCTCCTTGCATATGCATTGGATCTCGTAATCTGGCTTGACGAGTTCGATGCATGGGTGGATTTGCAAATCGTTCCAAAGGCACAAGCTTACATCCTTGTCCTCTTCAAGCGTGATGAAATTATTTTGCAAACCATTGATGATCGCCTTGATTTCAGCATCATTTTGCTCGTGCTCGTGAAACCCGGGTTGACCGTCAGGTGTTATGCCATGGAAGATTACCTTCAAACCCGCGCCAGCATATTCTTGCAATTTGCGAGCAAGGGGTAGGGAAATCTTGTCAATATCGTGAAAGATAATCACCTCGAACATCGCCGAGCCGACGTGCAATCTGCCGCCTTCCATGATACCCGACAGTAAGGCCTCCTCGTTCACGTGGGCGTAATAATAGCCACGTGCCATGAGGAGATCCCCGAGTTGCTGGTATTGGAGCGTTTTCTTGTCGATGGTATTCGAGGTCCGTTTTAAGAACCATGCAACAGGCCCTTTGATCGGATCACCATCGAAACCATCGAGAAAACCCGCGCCGAAATCCTCGTCCTTCAGCATTTTATGATCGTAATTCCAGAGGGCATAATACACCCCGACGTTGCAACGGGTCTTTCCTTGACGCAACAAGTATTGTCCCCGGGCGATGTACATGTTGATGCGCGAAAAGAATGGCGCGAATGCATTGTTGCGGTTCAGGTTCTCGGCATAGTTCGGAGGACTCCACGGAAAGTGTCCCGGATATTGCTTCCAGGGTGCAAAATACGGGAAGCCATGGTAGATGATCTGGTTGATACCTGCGACGAACAATCTGTCGGCAGCGACCTTCATCTTCAGCGGCGTGGTCATGTAATCCCGCTGCATCGCCGTGAGCGTCTCGCAAGAAGCGATGGGCTTGTCGTAGATGAGCGCGGCATCGCCTGCCATTTTCAAGAAATCGAGCAAACCTCCCGCGAAGAGTTGCTCGGTCTCGGGTATGTCGGCTTGTCCATAAGCTTTTAACAAGTCCACGCGAATCCCGTAGGTCTGGATGCGGTGCACGAGCCCGTGCTCCCGTGCCATGCGCGAGATGCCACCGCAATACCGCTCGGCGAAGAGATCGGATACCGTTTGCTCCCAATCGTGCCGAATTCGGTCGCCATCGCCATCGAGAAACTCGAAACATGGCTTCTCGTTCATGAACAGCACGTACGTGAACTGGTTATCGCGATTCGGGACGTAACAAGCTGGCAAGAATGGACGAACGTCATAGCCCCGCCGTTTCTTGAATTCATCGAAGAAATCGGCTGTCCAATACCATTCGCACGCGATCTCTTGCGAATCCGTGAACAATGCCCTGAGCGTCGTGCCGAGAAATGGCTTCCATTGTTCGATGCCCGGACCGAGATGTCCATCGAGAAAGCGTTGCACTGAAGGCTCGTCGAGCACGTTCACGACGAGAGTCTTCGCATCCGGCGAAGATTTGGCATCCGAAAGGGGCGTCATGCCACTCGGACCGGCATAGAATGAAAAGATTTGCCACGTTCCCTCGGGAACGTCCCACGATATCCATGTCTTGTCAGCACTCTTGGGAGTGATATCAACTGCGGTGGAAAGGATGAGAGGCCGAGCTTTCGGGCGCACGAAATTGAGCTTGGTGGATGCTTTTCCTAAGGGTTTTACTGCCATAACGGCAACGAGTGAAAAATCATCTTTATTAAATCCCGTGCAGAGATTTCCGGTGATTTTTCGCACGAGACCGGATTTATAAAAGGTGTTGAGCTGCAGCGCCGGGGCTTTCATTTCGACGTGCGTGGGCCCATGAACGATTACCGAACCTATGAGCAGCGTGTGCAGCGAGTCGTGCCTGGCAATCCAGGACCCGCCGGGCGGCCAGGATGATGATACGGTCAAGTCAATGGTGAGGCCACGGCGTTCTGCTTCCGCAAGAACAGCCTTGATGGCCTCGTAATAGAAGGGATGTGGTGCGAACCGGTGTTTCAGCGTTTCGTTCGGGCTAGGCGTACCTATCAAGAATGCTTGGATTTCGGCACCACCGAAACCACCATCATCGAGTTCCTGGAGCTCAGTAATTAATTCATCCGTTTCAACGTCTAGGCCCGGCCACCACCATCGCACGAAGGGACGAAATTGCTTGGGTGGAGTGGCGAGATCATCCATAAAACCGCTCATCATTTACTTGCCTCGTTCGCGTGATATAATATCCTCGTTCCTTGATTTTAATTCTTTTGAATTAATTATTCCCGATGCATGCACCTTTGAGTAATCGCCAAATATCATGCTTTAATTCCTACGAAGGATCAAGAATAAGGTAAAAATAAACAAGGAATTTAATTTGTAAGGATGGCGAGGAATCGTTCGATGTAATACACGCATACCTGGTCGTAGAAGTAATTGTAAAAAACATCGAACTCGTGTCCATCATTTGGAAACATGCCGAGAATGCATGTCCTTCCTCGCGCCGCCATCGCATCTTGGAGCTGGTAGGCATTCAGCGGGTTCACCAGGCCATCAGCGAGACCCTGGAAACAAAGCACGGGGGGACTCGTTGGCGAGACCAGGTCAACGGGATTGAAGAATTGGAATTCGCTCGGTGACACGCCAAACAAGATTTGCTCCGACGCGTTGAAAAAAAGCGACATGTTAGTGGGCGCATAATACGGAATGATGCCAAGACAATGTAAAGAAATTGAAAAATTGTTAGCAAAAAACGGGTTGTCATATCCGAGCCCGGCAACCAGCGACAAGTGCGCGCCCGCGCTGCGTCCGAGGAAGAATGCCCGGGAAACATTCACGTGAAATTCGTTGGCATTCAGCGCCAGGTAGTTGGTAAGGCGCCCTATTTCACGAATCATGTCTCGCAACGTGAACGTGCCAGCCGAGCCGTTGTAGAGCCCATACTGGGCATCCACGACGATGTATCCCTCGCTTGCAAGATATTGCGAAACGGGAAAGTTGTTCGCAACACCCTTGTCGTAATATCGCCAACTGCCCGGGTGCAATGCAATTATGACGGGCAATTGCGCCGACGTGGCAGAAACACCCGATGGCCCATACCAATCAAATTTCAAGGCTAAACCTTTGTCGATCATGTACGTGACGTTGAAAGTCTCGGAAACCACGGGGACAGGCATCGTGTACAGCATGTCTTTCAATGATATCGCCTCCACCCTGAAGTTATCCCGAACTTTGTCCGGTATTTTGTTTTCCCAATTCGATCCGAAAGCCGTCTCGAATTGCCGGTCGAGCGAAGGGATCGTGGTTGTCATGGTTTGCACGATCGGCACGAGATTGATGCCGACGAGGACGCAACCAACGATCACGAAAGAAACCAACAAAACACGGTCTCGCTTGAGCTTCGTTCTCGGAACGTGGCGGATCATGATGATGGTCATAGGGACGAGAAAAAGCACAAATGTCATCGACAGGTCACCGGCAACCCAATAAATCACGCCTGGACCTTGACCAAAAAAGAAGGTGGGCGCGATGATCGATAGCACGTACACGAGGAAGATGAAGCAGACGCCGATCACCTTCAGGATTTTCGTGAGCGTCGGCTTGAACGTCCACGAGGCATCATCGACGACGGGGCGCGCATAATTCCATGCCGGTTCGATCGTCCTTGTGTCGTCTGCTGGCCTCGATCGCGCGATCTTGTAGACCCCGGCGCAAGCTAGCAGTTGCATGAGATGAGTGACCGCGTTCATGGCAATCCCGGCCGTCAAGGTGATGCCATGCAAGGAACTCTGCGGATCGATGACCAACGTCGTCGTGAGCGTGATGAATATGTTTGCCATGAGCATAAGACACGACCCGATCAGGTATCCCGAAAAAAACCAGTTGATCTGCGCCGCTTGCTTGTTTTTATTGAAGTTCAAGTACACATGACCCATAATAACGAAGAAAATATTTGCTGCGATCGTGATCGCCAGCATCACGTTTAGAAACGCGTCGAAAATGGTGCCAGATGGCACAACCAAGGACCAGGTTCCTACAAATATAATGAACGAGTTGAGAACCATGAGAACGACGGAAAAAACGGCCAGGAATAGGCGTTTCTCCTTCTCGTGGATCGATTGATTTACGTTATAGTTTTCTTGCTGTTGCATGATCAGATTAGTTGCAAATAACCTTGAAATAACTCTTGCGAAGGGTTCCGATAACGATGTAAACATCAATCCGAATATCTGATCTCCTCGGGCTCGGCATCACTGCGCTCGATCTGGTCCTCGACGAGCGCGCCTGGTAAATAGCGGTGCAACACCTTGAAAAGGGGAAATCCAATACCAATCACGGCAATCGCATCGCCGATCAAGACCAACGGAAAGTTGATCACGAACGGGATACCAAAAACCCAGAAAAGTAGCAGGCTCACCCAAGCAGCTATCACGATGCACTTGATTACCCCGCCTACGATGACCATCGTATCAGTTTTCTTCCCCTTCTTGCAAAACAAGTAGAGCGGCAGCATGGCAACTAACGTGACTGGAGCGCTAATGAGATCTACGGCGCCAAGCGGGCTTATCATGTTTGCAAAAAAAACACCAATGCTCACGCCGAAGAGCGTGGCTTCGGGAAAAAGCGGCAGCAACAAGATGAGTGCACCTGACACGCGCACTTGGATCGCCAGGAATGAGATTGGTTGCAGCACGATCGTTATCGTGAAGTATAACGCTGCGATGATGGCGGCCATGGCAATATTCATTGTTTGATTGTTATTCATGAAGTGAAGAACCTTTGTTTGATTTGAAATATCATTGAAAAATTGTAGATCAGGTTGGTTTTAATATTGTCTCATTAATGGCTTGATTCAACACCGGCGTGTCGGGACGGACATGTTGTGGTTTTGGCCTTGAAATAATAGTTGAGCGTTTACATGGAAAAAATAGGCTTTTTATCTCTAGATGCGTATGTTCTTCCTTGTCCAGGTAATTTGTTGGTGGGATGAATATCATGAACAAGCAAGCCATATTGATCAAATTAAATGAGATTGAAGCAACGATCAAGGACATCCGCGAAATGCTCGAGCAAGGCTCTGCCCCCGAAGGTGCTGAAGCGGGCGTAGAGGCAGGCGCAGAAGGAAGCGAGGAAGAGGATTCGGGCTCTGCCGTCACGAGAATTCAATGCCCGAATTGCGGATCGCTCAAAATCATCTCTCAGGTCGATAAAAGCAAGGTTATCTATTATCACCAAGGCGCGCCGATTTATGCGAAAAAGGGCGTGTGCGGCCAGTGCGGAACTGAAATTGAATTGTGATTTCGACCAAATAACAACGTCGAAATTGCTCGAAAGTAAGAAATATCTAACTGTTTTTTTCTTTTCTTGATAATCGATGAAACCTCTATCGGGATTCACTTGTTTTTAGATAAAACAGAATTGCCTATATATGTGCCATTTCAATGTAAATTAGACAATGCTTAGATGGGACTACATGGACGGTACTCATTTATATAGAAGTCCATGTCAAACATTTTTTATCCAAGATTTCTTTATAAAAGTAGCATAAGGTGAACTAAACATGGCAAAGGCACCAGCAAAAAAGAAAGCCGAATCCACGGCCAAGAAATCGGCAGCCCCGGCCAAGAAATCGGAATCCACCAAGAAAAAGGAACCTGAAAAGAAAACCGACGTGCCATCCGGAGATAAAAAGGAAAAGGTCATCGGCATCGATCTTGGCACTTCGAACAGCGCCGCGGCCGTCGTTATCGGTGGAAAGCCGGTAATCATTCCCGCCGCGGAAGGCACCACTATTGGTGGTGGTAAGGCCTTTCCTTCCTACATAGCATTCACGAATGACGGCAAGATTCTCGTATGTGAGCCTGCACGTCGCCAGGCAGTGTCCAACCCCGAGCATACTATCACGGCCATCAAAAGGAAGATGGGAACCGACTACAAGGTCGATATCGATGGTAAAAAATACACGCCGCAAGAAATCTCGGCGATTTTGCTCTCCAAAATGAAAAAGGATACCGAGGACTACTTGAACGACAAGATTGAAAAAGCCGTCATCACGGTACCTGCCTATTTCAACGATGCGCAACGCACCGCAACAAAGGATGCGGGCAAGATTGCGGGATTGGATGTTATACGCATCATCAACGAACCGACCGCCGCAGCGTTGGCTTATGGCTTGGACAAAGAAGGCCAAACCATGAAGATCGTCGTACTTGACCTGGGTGGCGGCACGTTCGATGTCACGATCATGGAGATGGGTGAAGGCGTGTTTCAAGTAATTTCAACATCAGGCGACACGCAACTCGGTGGCACCGACATGGATCGCTTGATACAAGAGGATATTGCCGCGGAGTTCAAGCGAAAGGAAGATGTTGATTTGCTCGAAGACCCCGTGGCTAAGCGCCGCGTGCTCGAGGCTGCGGAAAAGGCCAAGATCGAGTTATCGACGATGTTCAGCACGCAAATCAACCTGCCCTTCATCGCCCAAGACGAGAATGGGCCGAAGCACCTTGATATGGAATACACGCGATCTCGGATGGAAAAAGTCATCTCCCCCGTGCTCAAGAAGCTCGAGCCGTGCATGCAGCGGGCTGTCGACGATGCCATAAACCAACCAAATGGTATCTCGTCCAAGGAAGATATCAAGAAAATCATCCTCATCGGCGGTCCAACGAGAATGCCCTGCGTTCTCGAGCGTTTCGAAAAATTCTTCGACAAGAAGGCAGAGCACGGCGTTGATCCAATGGAAGCCGTGGCTGTTGGCGCGGCGATTCAAGGTGCCGTGCTCGCCGGCGAAATCAAGGACATTTTACTGCTCGACGTGACCCCGCTCACGCTAGGTGTTGAAACGCTCGGTAATGTCCGGACCTCGATCATCGACCGGAACACGACAGTTCCTGTTCGTCGCCAGAAGGTGTTCTCCACGGCATCCGATAACCAGCCGTCCGTGGAAATCCACGTCTTGCAAGGCGAACGCCCGCTGGCAAAAGATAACATCTCCCTTGGTAAGTTTTTCCTCGATGGCATTCCACCGGCTCCACGTGGCATCCCCCAGATCGAGGTCACTTTTGAAATCGACGCGAACGGCATCTTGAACGTCACGGCCAAGGATCTCGGCACGGGCAAGAATCAATCGATCCGCATCGAGGGCACCAAGAAACTCAGCGAGAACGACATCGAACGTATGCGCGACGAGGCAGAAAAGAACAAGGAGGAAGACGAGCGATTGCAAAGGGTCATCCAAGCCCGGAACGAGGTCGATGGCATGGCGTACCAAGCCGAGAAACTCATGAAAGATAATCCGGACAAGATGGATGATGAACTCAAGGAAAATCTCTTGAAAGTCATCGAGGAAGCACATGACACCGTCAAGAATTCCCCCGATGATGAAGACGCGCTCCGCAACGCCAAGGAAAACCTGGAAAAACATCTCCACAAATTTGCCGAGAATCTCTACGGCAAAGGCGGGGCACCCGGTGGTGCACCTGGTGGTGGACCAGGTGGAATGCCTCCAGACATGGAAGACATGATTCGAAAGGCCCAAGAAGCCGCAGGTGGCGACGCAGGACGACAAACGCGCGGCGAGGAAGAAGAGGCAAGTGGCGAAGAAGAATCCGCCCCGTCCAAGAAAAAGAAGGCCGGGCCAAAGAAGCGCGTTGTAGATGTAGAATGGGAAGACGAGGATAAAGACAAGTAAGGATGCAACTTTTCTTTTTTTATCTTGCTTTTGCAGTCTCGTTGTTAGCTATACTCTATTTTGTCGCTCGAACGGGAATGTAACAAGACATCGAGGCGGACATTGCTATTAATCGAGATTTCATCGATTGTTTAAAAAATA
>Ga0209039_10002545_pt1 | contig 15340 bp, 9 predicted proteins | sample BogFormECP12_OM1_FD_188238 | JGI IMG/M metagenome (GOLD analysis project Ga0209039, IMG submission 188238) | Bog forest soil microbial communities from Calvert Island, British Columbia, Canada - ECP12_OM1 (SPAdes) (version 2) | ecosystem: Environmental > Aquatic > Freshwater > Wetlands > Bog ... | reverse complement strand
GCCAGGAGTTCCGCACGATCGCAGCGCCCCCAGAGGAGAAATCTGGGAGGCGCTGTTTGCTAGACGGGGCCATGGGCAAACTTAGGCCAGGTCCCGATACGCCACGCTGGTCAGAAATTCCTCATACTCGCCCTTCGACATGGTGGTAAACAGCTCCGCCGCGCGGTCGAGCTTGTTGTCCGGAGACGTTGTCTCGGCTGACCGCAATCGTTCCACCACCTCACGCAACATCTGGTCGAACAACGCTTCTGTGATCACACGCCCGTCATCCATGCGGGCGCCATAGTGGATCCATTGCCAGATTTGCGAGCGGCAAATCTCCGAGGTCGCTGCGTCCTCCATCAAGTCGTAAATCGGAACGCATCCGTTTCCCCGCAGCCACGCTTCAAGGTACTGCAGTCCCACATCGATGTTGCGCCGCAACCCTGCTTCGGTGATCTGGCCCTTGGGCAACTCCAGGAGATTGGCGGCGGTAATCGGCGAATGCGGACTGGCCGGCGGCGCGATCTGGTTTGCAGTTGGCATGAAATCGTCGAAGATGGCCTTGGCGACAGGAACCAGTCCGGGGTGGGCGACCCAGGTTCCGTCGTGACCAGCACGGACTTCGCGCAGTTTGTCCTGTCGCACGCGTTCCATGGCTTTTTCGTTGGCCTCAGGGTTGTTGCGGATGGGAATTTGCGCTGCCATGCCGCCCATGGCGTGAATACCGCGGCGATGGCAAGTGTGAATCAGCAGCTCCACATAGGAACGCAGAAACGTCTGCTCCATGGTGACGACGCCCCGATCGGGTAGAACGTGGCTGGCGTGGTTCCGGAATTTCTTAATGAAGCTGAAGATGTAATCCCAGCGGCCGCAGTTGAGCCCTGCGGAATGGTCGCGCAATTCGTAGAGAATCTCGTCCATCTCGAATGCCGCGGTAATGGTCTCGATCAGGACGGTTGCGCGAATCGTGCCCTTTGGTATGCCAATGAACTCCTGGGCGAACACGAACACGTCGTTCCACAAGCGCGCTTCCGGATGGCTTTCCAACTTCGGCAGGTAGAAGTACGGCCCCGTGCCCGATGCGATCTGCGCCTTGGCGTTGTGCAAGAAGAACAATCCGAAATCAAACAATGAGCCGGAGATCGGAGTGCCGTTGATGACGACATGCTTTTCATTGAGATGCCAGCCGCGAGGACGTACGAACAGCACCGCGGGCTTGGGGTTTAGCTTGTACTCTTTGCCTTCGGGCGAACGGAATTCGATGGTGCGCGCCACGGCATCGCAGAGGTTGCGTTGCCCGTCTATGCAGTTGATCCACGTGGGCGAGTTCGAGTCCTCGAAATCCGCCATGAAGACGCTGGCACCCGAGTTGAGCGCGTTGATGATCATCTTTCGATCGGGTGGACCGGTAATTTCCACACGGCGATCGAGGAGGTCGGAGGGAATAGGGGCCACCTTCCAGGAGGCCTCCCTGGTTGGAAGGGAGGCTTCCAGGAATTGGGGCAACTGGCCGGCGTCGAGGCGCGCCTGACGATTTTTTCGTTCCTGCAACAGTGCCTGGCGCACCGGTTCGAAGCGCGTGTGCAGAGCCAGCAGAAACTCAGTTGCCTGCGGGGTAAGAATGCCGGGTTGGGCATCCGTGTGGGGTCCCGCAATACGGATCGCTTCAGTCTGAGTAGTCATGCATCGTCCTTTGACCGAACAACGAGACGACAGTGGTGATTGCGTATCGTCAAGCCGTTCCGTACGATGCAGGTCTCAGTCGTTCGCAGCAGTGCTGGGTAGCGGCATCGATTCGAGCAACGTATAGAGATTCGGCATGGGAGTGCGCTCTGTCGCTTCCCCGTCATTGTAGTCCTCGGAGTCCATCTCGAACTGTTCGGTTTCCGTGGAACCGGGCAGGGCGCAGGTGGATGTCGGTCCGTTAGTAATCGTGGTGGCGACGGCGTCGAAGTAGCCGGTGCCTACAAAGCGCTGATGCTTCACCGCCGAATAACCTAGGTTCTCCGCCATTTCGAATTCCCGCTGCTGCAGCTGCGAGTAGGCGGTCATGCCGGAGCGCGCGTAGCCCCTTGCCAGTTGATACATGGACAGGTTGAGCGCATGGAAGCCGGCCAGGGTCACGAACTGGAAGCGATATCCCATAGCCGCCAGGTCGCGCTGGAAGCAGGCAATGTCTTCCTCGTTCAGCTTCGACCTCCAGTGGAACGAAGGAGAGCAGTTGTAGGCCAGCATCTTGCCGGGGAACTGCGCGTGAATAGCATTGGCGAACTCGCGCGCTTCGTTGAGGCTTGGCTCCCAGGTCTCGCACCACAGCAGATCGGCGTAAGGAGCATAGGCCAGTCCGCGTGCGATCGCCGCCGCCAGACCGCCACGATAACCATAGAAGCCATCGACCGTGCGTTCTCCCGTCAGGAAGTTCCGGTCACGAGCATCGTAGTCGCTGGTGATCAGACCAGCCGAGTTGGCATCGGTGCGCGCGATGATCACCGTTGGCACGCCCATGGTGTCAGCAGCCAGACGGGCGGCGATCAGTTTCTGAGTGGCTTCCTCCGTGGGCACCAGCACCTTGCCGCCGAGGTGTCCGCATTTCTTGGCGGAGGAGAGCTGGTCCTCGAAGTGGACCGCAGCAGCTCCCGCTTCGATCATGGCCTTGGTCAATTCGAAGGCATTGAGGTTGCCGCCAAAACCAGCTTCGGCGTCGGCCACGATGGGGAGCATCCAATCAAACTCGGGACGTCCTTCGCAATGCGAAATCTGGTCGGCCCGCAGCAATGCGTTGTTGATCGACCGCACCACCGTGGGAACGCTGTTGGCCGGATACAGGCTCTGATCGGGATACATCTGACCGCCAAGGTTACCGTCGGCGGCGACCTGCCAGCCGCTCAGATAGATGGCCTTCAGCCCGGCTTGCGCCATCTCCACGGCCTGGTTGCCGGTAAGCGCGCCCAGAGCGGCGATGTACGGCTCGGTGCGCAACAGCTTCCAGAACTTCTCAGCCCCCATTCGAGCCAGCGTGTGTTCGATGTGGACTGTGCCTCTGAGCCGGTCGACATCGGCGGGTGTGTAGGAGCGGGTGATGCCTTTCCAACGGGCTGAATTCCAGGATTGATCTTTCGGTTGTCTGGGCTGAGTCATTGTCGTCTCCGAGTGTGTTGTCCTGCCCGATGATTAGACGATGAACTGCTCGCGTATGCAAGGGGCTTGCGTCCGTTTCGGACTAGTAGACGAGATGACCCATAAGACGAGCAGCATGTGGCCGTAGAGACATTCATTGTCATTCATATACGCGGCGAACATCGGATGGGTGTATCAAACCAGTCTCGTCGTCATTTGGATCCAAGATAGACCGAATTGGATTGGCGGCTTACAATCGCGGCATGGCCCACAAATCCCCCCTGGTGGTAAAGCTGGATGGCTTGCTGATGGAGCGGCGGGTCGCCGAGGGATTTGACCTGCTGGACCAGAATTACTTCGAACTCATCCATCTGCGGCCTCTACAGCAAGATGCCGCGAGCCTGGTAGTGCGGGTGGCACAGTGGGTGGACCTGGGATACCGCGATATCGATTTTCTCCACAAATTGCTGGCAAAGTTTCCATCCGATGTTCGCGGACGCATGACGCTGAGTGCCTATCTCCAGTTGCGCATGGCGGAGGCGTTTTGTGCCATGGGGGAAGAAGACCTCGATCGTGCGATCGAATTACTGGAGTTTGTGCTGAAGGCCGAACCCGATTTGGGCGATCAGCGGCTGGCCGCCATCGCGCATTTCTGGAAGGGCAGGTCGCATCGTAAGAAGGGTGAGTATGACGCGGCCATGGCGCATGTGGTCAAGGGACGGAGTTTGATGCAGGCGATCCCGGCTCCCAAGCTTGCGGCGGTCATCCAGATCCAGGAGAGCTGGCTTCTGTTCCAGACGGGGCAATCGGGCGATGCGCTGGGGCTGCTCGAAGAGGCGAGAACGCAACTGGCAGAGACCGACGACGCTTTGTCTTTGGGCAATATTGAGTCGGCCAAGGGCCGCATGGAGCGCCAAGCTGGCAAATATACGGAGGCGTTGGAGCATTTTGCCAAAGCTGTCGAGTTGTACGCCCGGCGAGATCCAAACCATCGCAACCTGGCACGGGCACTGGTCAATGCGGCGTCGGTTAAGAGACTGATCGCGTTGCAACTGCGCAAGCGCATCGACGCGCGGGCGGGATCGTCGAAGTCTGGACGCGGAGAAGTTTTGTCACCCACACGGGGAGCATCGGGGTCACTGGCCCGCTACACGCAAATCTGCCGTGAGGCGCTGGAAGAGCTGCGACGCGCGGGAGAGATCTATTCGCTGCACCACTATTACGGCGGGATCGCCTCAGTGCTGGTGAGCACTGGTTATCTTCACCTGGATAGCGGGAACATCGAGCTCGGAGTCAGCGAGGCGCTCAAGGCTTATGAATTGGCGCGCGACAAGAATGATCACATCCACATGGCCCGTGCCCGGACGCTGCAGTGCATGGCGGAAAACGCCCGCGTAGACGAGCAACTGGGCGAAGATGCGGATGCTGCCGTCAATGCGAACAACGCGCGCTTGTACGCGGATGAGGCCGTCCATTGGGCGGAACTGACGCAGAACCGCCGCTTGGCGGCGGAGGCCTACGTGGCGCGTGGCATGATGTTTGCCAACGACTTTTTCCAGGAATGGGAAGAGGCTAAACGATGCGTCGATCAAGCTACGGCGGTACTCGGACCAGAGGACCGCGATCACGTGTGGGAAGACCTTGTGGCGCTGAAAGCCCGCATTCTGCGGGCCTCCAGCATAGATGAGACGCTTCGAGGGTGGTCCGAGGGAATACTGGGGGAAAAAACGTTTCAGCAAGTCACGGAGGAGTTTGCAGAGATCGTGATTCCGAAAGTGTGGCAGAGGGAAGGGAAAAAGGTGTCGAAGGTGTCGAGCCGGCTGTCGGTCTCGCCCAAAAAAGTGCGGCGAATCTTGCGCAATGTCGGACTGCTGAAATAGGACCTGACTGGATTCAAATGGAGTTGACGGGCGGTTCGCAGGATCAATCAGAATTCGTGGCCAGCAAGAGGGGTGGATAACCCGCACGGATTGGGCTTACCGCCGGCTGAAGTACATATTGAGCATCAGGCCTAACTGGTTGTACCGCTGGTTGGGGCTCTTGCCGGTGCTGTTCTGGTGCTCGTAATAGGGATTGAACTCGACGTGTTTGCCGATCGGGAAAATACAGCCAGCATAGATCGCTGTGTCACTCCATTTTTGGTATTGGCTCTCGTAATAAAATTCCGCGCTGGCGTACGGCGACGGATGGTACGAACCGAGTTTCAGGGTCCGTTCGAGTTGGACCCGATTGCGGTACCGCCAGGTGAAGTTGCCGCCCTGCCAATCCAAGTCTGCGCGGTTTCGGTCCGACAGCAGGAACCTGATCCTGGGAACCGGATAGTTCAGCGTGAACAACGGTTCAAAACGATTCGTGGGAGCCTCGTTCGGGGTGGGCAGGTACCGGTATCCGACAGAGAGCACGAGGAATCGGGACTTCGAGTCGTCCAAATCGAAGGCCGTAACGTCTGAAAATTTGAGCGGCGCGTTCACATAGAAATCAACGCTGGGGCCGATTTCGGCGGTGGTCGGAGCACCGTCTTCCCGCGTCTCCTTCGCCTGAAACCAGACGCGAAGGGGCGAAGTCACCTTGTAATACACGTCTAATTCGGGCAGAAGCTGGTCGGTTTGCGCCTCGCCCCACGACCCAAGCGCGAACAACAGCAGCGTGCCAAGCAAGCAGCATTTTCCGAAGTGCGCGATTCGACACATACAGTACGATGAGGCAAACCAAATCCTACACCACGTCCGCTGCAGTGTATGTGGCCGGCGGAACATTAAAATCGATCGAGGCGTTCGGCATGAATGTTCGACCCGTAATAATCATCTGTCTGCTCATAGTTGCCCCTTTGCTGGCGCGCGAAAGCACCGACGTCATCGTCATGAAGAATGGCGATCACCTGACGGGCGAGATCAAGGGGCTTTCTGGCGGAGTGCTCTACGTCAGCATGAATTACATTCTTGGCACCAGCGATGTGCAGTGGTCGAAGGTGGACCACATCGAGAGTAAGCAGCTCTTTCTGGTGAAGACAGAAGACGGTTCGGTTTACACCGGGGCGCTGTCCACGGCGGAAACCGTGGGGGGACGACCGATGACGATTGAAGTGGTAGAGTCTCCCGGCAAACAGGTCGATCTGGAACGCCGGACGGTGGTTCAGATGGACCAGACGTCCGAGCGGTTCTGGCAACGGTTCAATGGCGATATCAACACAGGTATCCAATACTCCAAAGGGAACCAGTCGACCCAATACAACCTGAGCTCTGACGTTGGGTATCCACGCGAGCGGTGGTCGGCCGCGGCGTCGTACAACTCGACTCTTTCCGCCAGCACCGGCGCTACGGCCGCCACCCGCAATCAGTTCAACCTGGGAGCGCAACGCCTGCTGCCCTGGAGCAACTGGTTCTATGCGGGCGAGGGGGCCCTGCTGCAAAGTTCGGAACAAAATATCAATCTGCAGGCTGGCCTGGGCGGTGGCATTGGACGCTACCTCGCCAATACGAACCACGCTACCATCTTCCTGCTCGGCGGTTTCGGGTGGCAGAGGACAGAGTACGCCCCATCGTTGTTTATCAGCGCACCGCAGAACGTCGCCACCGGCATGTTGGCGGGGTCGATGAAACTTTTCCGCTTCAACAAGACCAACCTCAACGTTACAGGGACAGTGTTTCCTGCCATATCCCAGCCCGGACGGGTGTACACCGACCTCAATGTCGCGTACTACATCAAGCTGTCGGGAAGCCTCTCGTGGAACGTCTCGTTCTACGGCAACTGGGACAACCAGCCGCCACCGACATTCGCCGGCAGCGACTACGGAACCAGCTCAGGCCTGAGCATAACGTTCGGAAATAGGTAGCCCAGGCGACCCGCACTCAGTGCCTGGTTCGCACAGGTAGGTTGCGCGTCCGGCTCTAGTATGATTTGCTTTCGAAAAATGGCGCCTGGGACGAGCGTCGCAGTCACGCTCGTTTTCCGAGGCGATGATCGTTGCTGGAAAGAGGCTTCATGCGTACATCGGAGTATTCTGCACGGCACAGCCTTCTCCTGTTCGTCGCTATCTTGGTCTGCCTGGTTGCGGGCGTCGTCGCCGCGAATGCGCAGATCGTCCCCACCAACGATCCGCCGGTTTATGGCCCGTACAATGCTGTGATTTTGCAAGGGGGCGACGGGCTGCGGAAACCCATAGTTGCGCGCGACACGGTGCTGCGTGCGGACTCGCCTTGGACCATTTACTGCTGGGTCCAATCAGACGCCGCTATCACCGCTCCCGTTTTGGTTGCCGGCTACGGAGATGTGGCAGGCGAGTATGAGCGTTTCCTCGGTCTTGAACCCGGCAAACTGATGCTGTGGATGGGCGCGGACAACAGTTTCAGCGCGCCCGCGACCATTTCTCCCGGCAAGTGGCAGTTCGTGGCAGCGACGTTCGATGGATCGGTGTTTCGACTTTACAGCGATGGCGCGCAAGTTGGGCAGGGAAGCCTCACGCTCGGGAGAGCGGCTCCGGTGCTTCAGATTGCCCCGCCGCTGATTCCTTGGCCGAACGGGCAGCATTTTGGAGGCAAGATTGCCGGACTCACGTTGATGCGCGAAGCGCTGACAGTGGATCAGATCAAACAGATTGCTTCGCGTCCGCCGTCATTCTCAATCCTTGAATTCGAAGACGGCTCGAAACCGTGGCCGGTGCAGACCCGCGCGCAAGCGGGCTATCGCGCACCGCAAGATCCCTCGACTTGGCCGAAGAGCCGCGCGCCGTACTCGACTCCTGTTGCAAAGCTAGTCCCCTCCGGCCGCGTCGCGCTGCAAGCCGACGGAGAAAACCAGTGGACCATCGCAGGCGGCTGGCAGATGATCGCGGCCCCCAAGATCAAAGCCAGCGCGCAAGAGATCGCGAAGGCCAGCTTCGATAGCAGAGAGTGGCTGGCGGCGACCGTTCCCGGCACAGCGCTGACCACCATGATTGACCGCGGCATCTATCCCGACTCAGATTACGGATTGAACAACCTGGTTATTCCCGAGACCCTGAATAAGCAGGACTACTGGTATCGCAACGAATTCACGGCGCCGAAGACGCCATCCGGACGGCGGCTCACACTTACGTTTTACGGCATCAACTACGGCGCCGAGGTATGGCTGAATGGTCAATCGCTCGGCAACATCAAGGGAGCGTTTATCCGGGGCGTGTTCGATGTGACGGACGTTCTGAAGGCCAGACAGACAAATGTCCTCGCTGTGCGCGTCTCGCCGCCGCCGCATCCCGGCATTCCGCACGAACAGTCCATTCTCGGCGGACCGGGCGAGAACGGCGGGATGATGTGTCTCGACGGCCCCACGTTTGTTGCGACCGAAGGATGGGACTGGATTCCGGCGATTCGCGACCGCGACACCGGCATCTGGCAGCAGGTCACGCTGACGGCGACGGGGGTGGTCAAGATTGGCGACCCGCAAGTTGTCACCAAACTTCCCCTGCCGGACACAAGCCGCGCCGACATTGAAATCACTGTGCCGCTGCAGAACGCATCGGACAAGCTGGTTCGCGGAACGATACGAGCGACGATTGAGCAGGTAGCCGTCACGAAGGAAGTCGATGTTCCCCCCGGCAAGAGTGCCGTCAAGTTTGCGCCGGCGGAATTCGCGCAACTCACGCTGCAGAATCCGCGGTTGTGGTGGCCAAATGGTTACGGCAAGCCCGAGTTGTACCAGATGAAAATCGATTTCTCCGATGGCGGAAAGGAATCGGATTCGAAGCAGGTTCGGTTTGGAGTGCGCGAAGTCACGTATGAACTGAGCCTGTTCGACAGTACGGGTCAACTGCGCCGGGTGGATGTGTCGCCTACCGCCGCTCGGGCTAGAGGCGAGCAGGTGGTGGACGTCACGCACGAAGGCATGCGGCAGATTGCCTACTCCGACACCGCGCCTCCTTCCGAGTGGGACAAAGACCCGCACCAGTGGGTTGCGTCGCTACCCCCGGGCGCAGAATCGTCTCCAGCCGTTCGTCCCGTCGAAGACACCAAGGCCGAGCCGTACCTCATCCTCAAAGTCAATGGCGTAAAGATCGCCGCGCGTGGGGGCAATTGGGGCATGGACGACTCACGCAAGCGGGTCTCGCGCGAGAAGCTGGAGCCGTACTTCCGCCTGCATCGCGATGCCAACGTGAACATTATTCGCAATTGGGTGGGGCAGAACACCGAAGAGGTTTTCTATGACCTGGCCGACGAGTATGGACTGATGGTCTGGAACGACTTCTGGGCCTCGACACAGGAGTACAACGTCGAGCCGCTAGATATACCGCTCTTTCTCGACAACGCGCGTGACGCCATCCTGCACTATCGCAATCACCCGTCTATCGTGATGTGGTGCGGACGCAATGAAGGCGTGCCGTCGCCGATCCTGAATAAAGGACTCATCGAGCTGACCAGCACGCTCGACGGTACGCGTTACTATTCGCCGAGCTCTAACCAGGTTAACTTGCAAAACAGTGGACCGTATCGCTTCCAGCAACCGTCGTTGTATTACACAACGCTCAACCACGGTTTTTCCGTCGAGACGGGAATACCGTCGCTGTCGACGGTGGAATCATTCAGCAGCTGGATTCCGAAGGCCGATCAATGGCCGATCAGTGACGCATGGGCCTATCACGACTGGCACCAGAGTGGAAACGGTGAAATCGCGCCGTTCATGGCGGAACTGGAAGCCGAGTTTGGCGCAGGAACCAGCCTGGAGGACTTCGAGCGCAAGGCGCAGATGCTGAATTACACCGAGCATCGCGCCATCTTCGAAGGCATGAACGCACACCTCTGGGCACCGAACAGTGGCCGCATGCTGTGGATGACGCAGCCCGCCTGGCCCAGCACGATGTGGCAAATCCTGAGTTCCGATTACGACACCCAAGCTTCGTTTTATGGGGTCAAGAAAGCTTGCGAGCCGGTCCACGTGCAACTGGACCTGTCGGACTACACTGTCGCAGTGGTGAATACCACGACTGCTTCCAACGCCGGTGTCACCATCACCGCCAACGTGTATTCGCTCGACAACAAGTCGTTGCTGCATCACGAAGAGCGCAAGGATGCTGCAGCGAATTCCGTTACCACCGGGTTCAAGCTGGATCTGGCGCCACTGCTGGTGACGGATGTCGTTCTCGTGAAGTTAGAGCTGCGAAACGCCTCGGGCCAATTGCTCTCAGACAACCTGTATTGGCTGGGAGCCAAGAGTGCCGCGTACCGGCAGCTCACTCGCCTTCCGGCGGCCACCGTGGCGGCGTCGGCTATGTGGAGTCGAAGTGCTGACACGAATCGTGTCCACGTCCAGCTCCAGAATAAGGGGACTGCAGTCGCACTGGCGAACAAACTGACACTAGTAAACGCATCCGACAGTTCTCGCATTCTCCCGGCTTACTACAGTGACAACTATGTTTCGTTGCTGCCCGGAGAGACCCGCGAAATCGAGATCGAATACCCCGCATCGGCTGGGAAGGGCGAACCACAAGTGAACCTGCGAGGATGGAGCCTCACGCCTGGAGTGGTTCTGATGACCCAGCAAAAATAATGGCTTACTGGTCGAACTCCCCTGAACTAGCGAAAGCCGCTCGACTGCGGCTAGGCAATCATCTGACGCCGGCCACATTCATCTTCTTCACGTTCGAAGTCCCCGGGGACGTCCGAGTACGAGATCTCCAGAGAGGCACAAAGCTTGGTGAGGATGACCAGTGTCCAGACCGGTTCCGAAAGGTCCAGCAGTGTGACCCTCCGTCTCGTTTCTCTGGCCCAATTCTGCAACTCCACTAGCAACCCCAGGCCGGAGGCATCGATCTGGTCCACCCCCGCAAGGTTGATTCGCACGCACGCTTCCGGCCGTGAATGGACCATGGTGCGCAGCATCTCAACTTCGACGCCGTAAACCACGCGGCCGGAGCAGCGCAGAGTTGCCACATCTTTCCATGACTGAATGTCGATTCGCAGCATTTCCTCAGTCTCGATTCATGGTCACGTGTTGGTGGCACGTGAGTCAGGTTGGTGATTCGTGGCCGTCAGGCGAACTGCCCGTGTCTAAGCCAATGATGCCTGACTTTGGTTGCGAACAAATCAATTGCCGGCTGATTGATAGACGTAATTCGATGAGTAATCGTTTCAGTTCAGAATGCTGTTCACCAACTTTTAATCTGCGTTTAGCACTCCATGGTGGCGAGAGGCGATCCGTGCCTGCATAATGCAGGAGTGCGACTTCCTCCCGACGTGAGTGGCGAGAGTCTGGTGCCGACGAGAAATTTGCCGGCGTCGACGGCCGCTGACGACGCCTATATACACCCTCAGGCGGGAGCGGTGCCGGAAACCGATGAGCCGCAAACCCACGTCGCGCGCAAGGAATTCGAGTTCCCGGGCGATCTCGCATCGGTGGCGGAGTCGCGCGAACAAATCATGCAATTCATCACGCAACACTGCTCCGACGAAGGCGACCAGATCGACATCCTGGTGGCGTTGCAGGAGGCGCTGGCAAATGCCGCGCTTCATGGTTGCGGCGACGATCCGGCGAAGACAATTCAATGCGCTGTTGCGGCGGATGCATCAGACATCAACATTACCGTCCGCGATCCTGGGCCAGGTTTCGATCTCGCTTTGGCTGATCCCGACAGCTACACCGCTACTACCTTTTCACATGGGCGTGGCATTTGTCTGATGCGCAGCCTGATGATCGGCGTCACCTTCGCGCATGGCGGATCCGAGATCCAGTTACGCAAACACATCGGATATCGCCGATAAGGCGCTCAGCGAAACTGTTCTCGCAAAAGGAACGCGCCAGCAACTGGTTCGGTTTGAGGTGGAGTCCAGTAGAATCCGTCATGCGGGATTGACAATCGGAGGACCTCGCCACTGACCTTGCAGCGGTAAGCGGTGACGTGACTTACTCTGTCGGGAATTGCACCAAGATCGCTGCAATGTCGTTCAGCAGCCAATTAAATCAGGCCTCTTCGCAGTTCTGGCGTTCCATAAATTCCTTCAATATCAATCATTAACGCTTTTAATTGGCGGTGTGAATTGGCCAAGCTATACCCTCAAGAGTGATCGCCAACAAATTTAACTTCACCGTGGCGGTTCCTAATCCCCATCCTGAGGAGATTCATGTCGAACGAACTGCGTAACTTTTTGGCACTTCCGTATGACCAACTTGAGGAGCTGAATCTGCAGGCCAAGGAACAACGCTTCAAGCGCGTGGCCACCCACAAGATTCAGGAAGAGCGTCTGAAATATCTCACTGACGAAAAGCGCATCAAGGCGGTGACTGTTCTTTTCAGCGACCTCGAAGGCCGCCTGCACATGCTCGACTATGACAAGAAATTCCTGGTCAAGAGCTGGGACAATCTCACATTTGATGGTTCTTCGATCCGTGGCTTTACCGCGCAACGCGAAAGCGATCTGCGCTTGGGGATTGACTGGGGTGCTTTCTACTGGGGACCGGCGGATGTGTTTGGGCCGGGGAAGATCCTGGTCTTCGGCGACGTCATCGACAAGGGCGGGACGCCGTATCCCGCCGATATTCGTGGCGTCCTGAAGTCGTTTGCCGAGGATTTGTACAAGAAGCAAGGCTACACCCTCAACGCCGCCAACGAAATTGAGGGCTTCATTTTTGCAGGAAAAGACGCGGAGCGTCACTATCACGAGACGGGCAAGTTCGAGTACGTCAACACCGGCGGCTACTACCACTCGCTGCCCGGCGATCCGCTGCGCCTGTTTATTGATGCCACCGCCGAAGTGCAGCGGGCCATGGGCTTCCAGAACGAAAAGGACCATCCTGAAGTGGCGCCTTCGCAGTTTGAGATCAACTACTCCTATGGCGAAGTCGTCGCGGCTGCTGACCAGATCCAGCTCTACAAGTTGATCTGCCGCCAGGTGGCTACCAACTTGGGTATGACCGCGTCGTTCCTGCCCAAACCGGTCGTGGGTGTCAACGGGAGCGGCATGCACACCAACGTGTCCATCAGCAAGGGTGGCAAGAACTTGTTCTGGGACCCGAAGGGCGAGGAAAAACTCAGCAAGATGGGATGGGAGTTTGTTGACCGCATCCTAACTCACGGCAACGACACTTGCCTCTTGCAGAGTTCCAGCGTCAACGCGTATCGGCGTCTCGATCCGCATTTCGAAGCACCCAATCAGCTCAAGGCGTCGGCCGTGGATCGCGGAGCGATGGTCCGCATTCCCATCGGCAACGAGAGAAGCATGCGAGTGGAAGTCCGTTCAGTTGCGCCCGACGCGAACCCCTACTTGGTCATGCTTGCGGTGTTCAAGTCAGGCCTGTTCGGCGACACCGCGAAGATCAAGAACCTTCGCCAGGCTGAGCGGTACCTGCCCGACAACATCTACGACTCACTGGAGAATTTCCGTACCGCCGAATGGACAACGAAGCTTCTCGGCGCGGATGTGAAGGGTCGCTACGCTGACCTGAAGCAGGCCGCCGCCGACCGTTGCCCACGCCTGTTGGGGACTTTCGTCAAGGCTCCAGAGGTGCAGTACCACCACGACGTTTACAACCAGTTCCTCTGGAACAAGTTCTAGAGTCTCGGTTGTATCGATAGATTGCAGAACTCAAGCGCCCCGGGCGATCCGGGGCGTTTGAATTTCAATGACGTTAATTGCAGGGGTGACATTCTTGCGGTCCCAGCACGACGCTGTCACATGATGTTCATCATGCTGCGGGAACCAGCTGAACTACTGCACGGCGAGCGGGTCTTAGGGTAATCATCAGTTATCATTAAGCATCCCTCAAATCGGATGTGGGAAGGCGCTTTGTTCACATGAGAATCCTGCGCGGTCTAGGCCGCGGTCTCGCATTCTTATACGTGTTTTGGTGTGGCTGTCTGGCGTTGGGTTGCGACCAATTGCCGGAAGGCCAGTCACTTTGGATTCGCCTCGCCGTTCCTGTTTCCACCTATACCGCGCAGGTGGGCGATCCCGTTCATGCGATTCTCACTCAGGACCTTGTCTGCGGCGGCGACATCGTGTTGCCCATGGGCACAAGCATCGATGGCGTGGTTCGCAGCAAACGCAAGGTGGGTTGGGGAATTCGACATGAGACGGCCGCGCTGGAGATCGAATTCAATCAGGCAGTCCTGGCCGACGGCTCGACCATTGATCTATCCGCTCGCATCGAGGAAGTGGAGAACGCCCGCGAGCAGGTAAAGAACGGCGTCATTCACGGCGTGATGAGCAGCGATACGTTTCAGGGTCGCGTCAACAGCCGCCTCATTCATCTGCCGACGTGGAACCCCTACTCCGACCTGGGGCTGATTATCTATAAGGCGACCTTTCCAATTTTTCCCGAACCGGAGATTTATTACCCGGCTGGAACTGACATGCGCCTGAAGACAAAGGCGCCGGTTTCCGCGTTTCCGACGGTGGCGAAAAATGTGCAGGATGTCGTTCCTGCCGATACATTCCAACTGGATGCGTGGGTGCAGCAAATGCCACAGCGCTCGACGACCACGAAATCCGTCGACGCTGACTTGTTGAACTTGGTGTTTCTTGGCTCTCGTGAGCAGGTGGAGGCAGCATTTCGTGATGCGGGATGGCACAACAGCGATCCGGTGTCGAGGCATTCATTCGAGCGCAATTTCTACGCGTTGTTGAACAACAGCGGTTACTCGCAACAGCCGATGACGACTTTTCTGCTGGACGGCAAACCCGAGGACATGAACTGGCAGAAAGGCCTGAACAGTTACGGCCGGCGGGACCATCTGCGAATTTGGGAGTGGACGCCACAAGGAACCAATGATGCGGTGTGGGTGAGTGCGTCCACGCATGACACCGGCGCGGTGCTTTCGGTGAAGTACAAGGGCTTCGTACACCACATTGCGCCCGATATTGACGAGGAGCGCGCCAAGGTGGTTCGCGACCTGAATTTCGCCGGGTGCGTGAAATCTGTCACGTATGTTTCCCGCGCCGGGATATCCACCACCACGCAGAATGCGACGGGAGATCCAATGTTCACCGACGGCGCGATCGCCGTCATCCAGTTGCAGGACTGCCAACCCGTCAGTCCGGTACTGAATGCAAACTCCACGGCAGCCAACTTTAAGCCCGGCAATCACGCTTTCCGCTACGTGCGGCGGGAAATCCTCACATTCCGAAATGACATCTGGCGTGCCAATATCATCTATGGCATATATGACGTCGGACGAATGGCCATCAACGCCCTGCGTCACCAACCTGCACTACCTGCCTCAAACGAAACTCAAACGGTAGTTCCCCTGGTAGCACAAGCACAGGATCCTGAACAC
>Ga0209039_10002544_pt1 | contig 15347 bp, 13 predicted proteins | sample BogFormECP12_OM1_FD_188238 | JGI IMG/M metagenome (GOLD analysis project Ga0209039, IMG submission 188238) | Bog forest soil microbial communities from Calvert Island, British Columbia, Canada - ECP12_OM1 (SPAdes) (version 2) | ecosystem: Environmental > Aquatic > Freshwater > Wetlands > Bog ... | reverse complement strand
CCCCAAATGCAGAAAGTGACCTATAAGCCTTTAAAAAGCTTCACGCCGATAATCGGTTATGCCACACCGCAGAACGCCATTGTGGTCAGATCGGATGCTCCGTGGAAAACACTGAAGGAACTCCTCGATTACGCCAGGAAGAATCCGAACAAGATAAAATACAGCACCACCGGAGTGGGTTCCGCTCAGCACCATGCGATGGCATTCCTGGAACACCAGGAAAAGATAAAATGGATACATGTACCATACAAAGGGAGTGCGGATGCTATGACCGCGCTTCTGGGAGGGCATGTGGATGTCTGCTCGTCCGGGCCTGAGCATGTTCCTTACGCCAGGGCAGGCCAGGTGCGCATTCTTGCGTACACTGAAGAAAAGCGGAACCCCAAGCAGCCTGACGTGCCAACGCTCAAAGAGCTGGGCTACGATTTTGTGAACGAAACCGTTTTCTCCATTTTCGGTCCGGCAGGCCTGCCTGCCGATGTAGTAGCAAAGCTTGAAAGTGCGTTTACCAAAGCCAAAGACAACCCGGAAGTCAAGATGGTTATGGACAAACTCGATCTATTACCGGTCTATTACAATAGCAAGGAGTACGACCGCTTCCTGAAAGAGTCGTGGACAAGGCTCGAAAGGACACTGAAAGAAACAGGTCTCATCAAGGAGCCGGCCACACAACCGTACTAAAAAGTTTCTCTGGTTCATCTGGTTTTTCTGGCTTCTCTCGTTTAACCAAAAAAACCGGAGAAACCAAATAAACTAAAGAAACCAGGAGTCGAGCGAACGCTTGAACAAACGTGACCTTATAAGCGGGCTTTTCTGGCTGGCAATTGCGGTTTTCGTTCTCACGCAAGCCCTGGAGCTCGGCGTGGGGACGGTCTCCACGCCAGGAGCCGGCTTCATGCTCTTCTGGTCGAGTACCCTCTTCGGGTTGCTTTCTATAATTCTCATGATCAAGGCCCTCGCCCGCAAAGACGGGCAAAAGGGCATTGCCGAGCTGTGGCAGGGATTAACCTGGAGTAATGTCGTTATAACCGTCATTGCCCTCGTCCTCTATTGCCTGTTCCTCGTCAAAGTGGGCTTCATCATAGCAACAACGGCTTTCATGGCCGTCCTTTACGGCGTAGGCAGAATGAAGGTCTGGATCGTCATTGGGAGCGCCCTCGTCACGGTGGCGTTAACCTATATCATTTTCCATTACGCGCTGCAGATCGAGTTCCCCAGGGGGCCCTTCAGATGGTAATTCAAAACTGCTATGTCGGGGGTAAGCCGTGGATGCGCTGAATGGCCTGTTGTACGGGTTTTCGGTGGCCTTGCAGCCTGACAACCTGCTCTATTGTTTCATCGGGTCCGTACTGGGCACGCTCGTCGGCGTACTGCCCGGTATTGGTCCTGTTGGTGCTATATCGATCCTCCTCCCCATCACCTTCAAAATATCGGCGACCGGCTCCATCATCATGCTCGCCGGTCTCTACTATGGGGCGATGTACGGCGGCTCAACCACATCTATTCTGGTAAACATCCCCGGTGAGGCCGCTTCGGTTATCACCTGTATGGACGGTTACCAGATGGCGCTTAAAGGAAGGGCAGGTCCGGCCCTCGGTATGGCCGCCTTCGGTTCCTTCATTGCCGGGACTGTCGGTATCATCGGCCTCATGCTCTTTGCGAAGCCCTTGTCGGGGTTTGCCCTTGATTTCGGGCCTCACGAGTATTTTGCCCTCATTATTCTCGGACTCACTTTTGTGACCTATCTCTCCCATGGATCGATGTTGAAGTCGGTGATGATGGCCTGTCTCGGGCTGATGCTCAGCAATATCGGGTTGGATCCTATCACTTCCAGTCCGCGCATGACGTTCGGCATCCTGGAACTCTTTGACGGAGTCGGCATAGCGCCCGTAGCTATGGGCCTCTTCGGTATAGGTGAAGTGCTCGTCAACCTTGAGCAGACAATCACTCAGGAGATCGTCAAAACAAAGTTCAAGAATCTTTTCCCATCGAAACTCGATTGGATTCAATCGAAGTGGGCCCTGGTGCGCGGCACTCTTGTGGGCTTTTTCCTGGGCATCCTGCCTGGCGGAGGCCCCGTTCTGGCATCGTTCATGTCGTATGGTCTGGAAAAGAGGGTCTCGAAGGAACCCCAGAAATTCGGCACCGGAGCCATCGAGGGTGTTGCTGCTCCCGAGTCAGCGAACAACTCGGCAGCCTCTTCCTCCTTCATTCCGCTTCTTACGCTCGGGATTCCGCCAAACGTGAGTCTGTCCGTGCTGTTCGGGGCTTTTCTCATCCATGGCGTCACTCCGGGACCGCTTCTTCTCAAAGACCATCCGGACCTTTTCTGGGGCGTGGTAAGCAGCATGTACCTGGGAAACGTCATGCTCCTGGTGTTAAACCTGCCCTTGATTCCCATGTGGGTCCAGGTGCTGAAAATCCCGGCAAAGCTACTTTATCCGCTCATTCTGCTTTTCTGCCTGGTCGGTGCTTACAGCATGAACAACAGCGTGTTTGACGTTATGGTCATGATCATCTTCGGCGTTGTCGGGTACCTGTTCAGGAAGTTCGAGTACGAGGGGGCACCTCTGGTGCTTGCCTTCGTGTTGGGCCCCATGCTCGACCTTAATCTCAGGCAGGCGCTCCTCGTCTCGGAGGGAAGTTTCCTCGCCTTCTTTACCCGTCCGATCTCTGCCGTAACCCTCGGTCTTGCCGCTCTCCTCCTGATCACGGCGGTCCTGCCCTTTGTTGCGAAAAAGGTGGCGAAGTACAGAGAGGTTGCTGAGGACCAATAGATAATAGCGGTACCTTTGCATTGATAATAGCCGCCGTGATAGATTTGAAAAGGCCGCTTCATAAAGCGGGAACGATGAGAAGAGTGGCGGGGGTCATTGTTGCGTGTCAAGTGCTATAAATTGTTACGGATTGTGATTTACGAGTTCAGACCTAAGGAAGGCCGTAATTTTGAGGGGTAAGAACAAAGCTGGAAATGTGGAACAGGAATTGCTAGTAGGATGTTATCGTGAAGTCTGGTGACAAAAAGAAGCGGATTGTGATTGTCGGCGGCGGTTCGGCCGGTATCATGGTCGCGAACCGGCTCCGGAAACAGATCAACCTGCAGGACGCTGTCATCACGGTCATCGAAAGGAGCACGAAGCACTTTTATCAGCCGGGTTTTCTGACACTCCTGTTTGATCTTGATAGAGAGGAAGATCTAAGCAGGGATGTGAAGGACCTGCTCACGACCGGAATAACACTCATGACGGATGAGGCGCGAAAAATCAACCTCCGGGGCACGGTAACCACCGCCCGATCAGGAGAGATCCCCTTTGACTATGCAATCATCGCGACAGGCGCAAAACTTTTCCTCGAAGAACCGGAGGGCTTGAAGCAAGGACTCAAAGAGGGGAAAAATGTCTTCAGTTTCTACACGCTTGATTACGCTCTGAGGCTTCGTGAGGCGCTCAAGCAATTTCAGGGTGGCACGATCGTCTCCTGCATCTGTGAGATGCCGATCAAGTGCCTCGCAGCTCCCGTGGGATTCATACTGCTCGCGGAAGCAGAGATGAGGCGGAGGGGAATACGTGACAAATGCCGTCTTTTGCTCACGACGCCCACGCTCTCGGTCCCCCCGAATATCGAACCGTATGCCGGTTACGTGGAACGGCTCCTCAAGGATCGAGGCATCGAAGTGAAGATCGAATTCAGCCCGACAAAGATCGATTATAAGAAGAGCCTATGCGAGGATTTTCTGGGCGAGAGAATCGACTTCGATCTCCTTTGCATCATCCCTCCTCACGGAGGCGAGGATATAGTTCAAAACTCAGAGGGCCTTGCCGATCCGGTCGGCTGGGTGACCTGCGACAAGAACACGTTACGTCACAGAGATTTTGACAACATATATGCCATTGGTGACGCAGGCAATTTCCCAGCAGGAAAGACGGCCTCTGCAGCCCGAAAGCAGGCAGCCGCTCTGGCCCGCCGGATTAAGAGCCATATCACAGACGGACAACCGACCGCCAGCTATGACGGTAATACTGTCTTCCCTGTGCTGACAGGCTTCGGAACCGGTTTTGTCGTGGAATCAGACTACGGCCGTAGCATATCGACCATCAAAGACTCCCGCTTGAACTGGTTTTTACAGGTGAGTCTCATGAGGCGCCTCTACTGGAACTATATTCTTAAGGGGAAGTTCTTTAGTTAGGAAAATGTGCGAGTTACGGCGCCTGCGGCGCTGTTACAAGTTACGAGTTCAAAAAGGAAAAGACAGATTTGCTTTCATTGTTCGCGATTGTGCGGAACGATAGGCTCGGTCGATGAACCTCGCGGAACTGCTGGAGAAAAGAAAAGGTAGAATCCTTGACCGTTGTCTGAACCTTCTGCTCGACACCTATCCTCACGATAGCGTGACACTGCTGAAGGGTCAACAAGACCCCTTCGCCAATCCTGTAGGATCAACGTTTCGGCAGGCGCTTGAGGTTGTTTTAGACGGGCTTGTCGCCTCCGCTGACCTGGAAAGTCTCTTTCCTTCTCTCGACGCAATCGTTCGTATCAGGGCAGTTCAGGAGTTCCGGCCATCTGAAGCACTTGTTTTTGCCACGCATCTCAAGAAAGCAATCCGGGAGGAGCTGCGAGGACAAACGATGGATGAACAGGTCCTGGGCGACCTCGCCGGGCTCGAGGCACGCATCGACGAACTAACGCTCGCCTCATTCGACCTGTACGTGGCCTGCCGCGAAAAGATCACGGAGATACGAGTGGGCGAGGCACGCGCAGAGAGGGACAGACTGATGAGACTGGTGCAAGCCATGACGCGCGTGAGTAGTAAGCAGTGAAGCAGTGAGCAGTCAGCAGTCAAGCCAGAGAAACCTTCTGAGGGTAAAGATCTGGCGAGTAAAATAATCTGGTCTATTTAGTCTATTTCGTCTATCTGGTCTATCTGGTCCGTCTCCTTCCGGAGACTAGAAAGACGAGATGACTAGAAAGACTAGACGGCCCAGCCGTATCAGGCTGCTGTTTTTTTCTTGACATCCTCTACCGCTCTATTATGTAGTATGATTGTCTGACATCGACGTATCGTTCCGTAATGCAACGTTGGCTCGGTAAAGTGATACGAGGGAGGAGTTATGGCGAGAACTATCGAACAGTTTGGTGAAGTGTTTGAAACCGACGTACTTGTTGTCGGTGGTGGACTCGCGGGGAACAACGCTGCAATCGGCGCTGCAGAAAAGGGTGCAAGCGTCCTCATTGCGGATAAGAGTGCCATAGACCGCTGCGGGGCCATCGCAGGGGGCGTAGACCACTTCATGGCCTATCTCGGGACCGACTCCTGGGATACACGCGAGGCGTACCTGGAGTGGGCAGGAAAAGTGGCGCGAGGAGCCGTAAACTTGAGCGTACAGAACGCCGTGTTCTGCCGGGAGCTGGACGCAGCCATCGAGCGCATGGACCGCATAGGTTGTACCCTCAAGCAGCAGGACGGCACTTATTACAGAACTACCTCGTTCAGCCTGCCCGGTCCATACATGATCAACTTCAACGGCAAGCACCTCAAACCTCTGCTTGCCAAGGAGGCGAGACGCCTCGGTTGCAAGACACTGGAGAAATGCGCCATTGCAGGGCTCCTCACCAACGACGGCCAGGTGATCGGCGCAGTCGGGTTCAACATCAGAAAAGGGTCTTTCTATATCATCAAGGCCAAATCGACCATTCTTGCCACGGGAAACACAAACCGCATATTCGAGAATCCCACAGCAATGCCTTTCAATACGTGGCAGTGCCCGGCCAACACAGGTGCTGCGCAGATGATGGCCTTCGACGCAGGAGCTCAGCTTGCAAACATGGAAGTAGTACGAATAACGCTGGTTCCAAGGGGCTTCAGCGCTGCAGGCCTCAACGCGCTAACCGGCATGGGCGGCAAGATAGTGAATGCCGCCGGCGAAGAGTTCATGCTCAAATACCACCCGCTGGGAAACAGGGCCGCGCGCTCCAAGCTCGTTGAAGGTGTGATGAAGGAGATCTCGGAAGGCAGAGGGCCTATATATGTTGACTGCCGGCATTTGTCGGAAAAAGATATGACACACCTGTACAACACCCTCGGCTACGACAAAGACACGCTGCCTGATTTCATCGAGCAGAAAGGGATTAACCTGCGCAAAGACATGCTTGAACTCATGGCGTCAGAAGGCATGCAGGGAGGCCCTTCAGAGATCTGCTCAAGCGGCATCATGATCGACGAGGAGACCAAATCGACGCTCCCCGGCCTCTTCGCGGCAGGAGACTGCGCCGACCAGATGAGATGCACGCATATCTGCACGACGGGCGGCTATCTCGCCGGCAAGGTAGCGGCTGAATATTCCCGCGAGTTAAGAGACAGGCCGGTTAATCTATCCCAGGTGAAGGAGTTAAAGCAAAGGACCTTTGCACCGCTTCGCGGCTCGGGCGCCCTGTCCCACCGGAAGTTCGAGGACACAATGCGGAAGATGCTCTGGATTTACGCGGGGCCGGCAAGAAATGAGAATACACTTAATATGGCACTTGAAAAGCTGGAGCAGCTGGAAAAACATTACGGCGACATACGTGCACACGGCTACCACGAATTGATGCGTGCGTCCGAAGGCTACCAGATCATGCAGGTAGCCAAGATGATGTGTAACGCTTCTCTTGCTCGCAAGGAGACGAGGTTTAACGTTTATCACCACCGGACTGATTATCCCGAGACCAATCCTGAGTTTGACGGTCAGATCGTCGTCCAGAAAAGCGGGCAAGAGATAAAAATCTTTTTCAAGAAACTAGACTACAACACTATACCGACGAAATAACAATAAAAGAATTTTATGATGGCTATACCAATTCGTATTCAAGATGTAGACCGAGGCGGCAGCGAGGAGCTTGCCGCAGGCGTACTAAAAGTACGTCGAGGAAAAGCGACGGAGCGACAACGAAGGCATACGCTTGAAGACGAATTGGTATCGAGGAGGAGATATGCCACCCGTAATAGATCTAGACAAGTGTGAACGCTGCGGAACCTGTGACGCGCACTGTCCGTTGGACGTGATTTTATTCGACCAAAAGAAGGGCGTCCCGATCGTCAAATATCCGGACGAGTGCTGGCATTGCGGCTCCTGTCGTCTGGATTGTCCTGTCGAGGCAATCACCATCAAGTTCGGTCCAGAGATGCTGTACATATAGGGAGGCGTCCGTGGACGACCAGCACGGGACGGGGCAGGTTTTCAACCTGCAGACGACTGACGCTGTTTCAACGCTCTTTCGCCCTATCAGACCTAGAAGGGCTTTCGACGAGATCTCAGCGGAGATCAAGCGTCTCATTTTCAAAGGCATCCTAAAGCCGGGAGACAGACTTCCATCGGAGACTGAGCTGGCAAGCCAGTTTGGGGTCGGTCGGCAGACCATACGGGAGGCTTTACGCCTGCTTGAGCTTTCAGGCTTCATAAGCATGCAGAAAGGGGGCGTTGGCGGCCCTCTCGTCGTCGACACCATTTTGAACACAATCAGCAATTCCTTTCTGGATGCCTTTCAGATGGGGCGGATTACGATCGATGAATTGACCGTTGCCCGTCTCGCAATCGAAAAGATGGTCCTGGAGAGCCTCTTTACGCATATAAAAGAGGTTGATGTACAAGCCCTCCGAGACAATGTTTCTTTAGCAAGGAAAAAGATAGAGTCAGGCAGGCCGGCTTCGGAAGAAAATACGCAGTTTCACAGGCTGTTGGCAAGGGCCTCCGGGAATCATCTGTTCGTTATTCTCATGGAATCCATCATGACGGTGGTCGCCCATTTTCGGAGCATCCTGGGGGTTAACGCGGAACTATCAGCCAGGAGCGCTGCGGCGCACGAACAGATTATTGATGCTCTGGCAAAGGGCAATCGTAAGAAAGCGTCCGCGCTTCTCGAGGCGCATCTCATGGAATTAGGGGAGCGCTTCAAGGAGCTTGCTGACCAGCTGAAGCGAGACCGGGAAGGCGGGTGAGAGGCACGGTGTTGAGTGTTATGTGTTAAGTGGCGAGTGTCAAGTGGGGGCTGGCGAGAATCGAGTGTCAAGTGTTGAGTGTTGAGTGCCAGGTGACATTGGGACTGGCGCGCAGAACCTTGAGACTCTTAAATAAGTCTAAGAAGGGAGGAAGGCTATGAAGTGGACAAAGGGTATTTTTGGTTTGGCTGGCGTATTTATGTTTATCATGATCGTTTGTAACGTTCCGGCGCAGGCTCAGGAACTGATCTCGTTCATCACGCCGCCCGCGGGCGGAGGGGCCTATATCACGGGTGCCGGTATCGTGACCGTCACGAACAAGTACCTGTCTGATATCAAGCTGGTTCATGAAGCCGCGTCCGGCACCATGGATATTGTGAGGCGCATGATGCAGAAGGAGGCACAAAAGAAAGATTGCTTCGGGATTTTCGGCAGCGTAGATGCGTGGCGCGCTTACAAAGGAGAAGGCGAATACGCGGGCAAACCTTTCACCAGTATACGAGGCGTTGTTTTTAACATGGGGACAGACCTTTACTTCGTTGTTCCCGCCAACTCTCCAATCAAATCTTACGCGGACGCGAAAGGTAAACGCATTGCCATGGGCGGTCCCGGCAGCACTGTGGCCAACACTGCCCATTTTCTGCTGGAGCAGCATGGGGTGCAGAAGAAGGATTTCAAACCTTACTATTTTACCTACAAAGAGACCGTAGAAGGTTTTCAGGATGGAAGCCTCGACGGCGGATTTCTGGCTGGCGGATATCCTATTGCTTCCTATAGCGAGCTTGCCTCGCGGAACGCCGTGAGGATTGTCCCTGTCGAAGACAAGATGCTGAAAAAGATCACTGCTGAACATGCGTATTACTACGCCACGGTTGTCAAAGCCGGTTCGTACAAAGGCCTCGATCAGGACGTACCGATCCTCGGTTTTGCCACCGCGGTCTGGACGCACGCAGGCGTGAGCAACGATGTCGTTTATAAGGTTCTGAAGAATCTGTTCGACCACCGGCAGGATTACTACCAGATCCATGTGGCAACTAAGGACATGCAGCCTGAAACGGCTACCAAGGGCATCACGGTTCCTTTTCACCCAGGAGCCGAGAAGTATCTAAAAGAGCAAGGGTGGTTCAAAAAATAGCGAGGAGGCGCTGCCATGAAATGGCCCATTTGTGTGATTACGGGTGTGACCATCTGCGCGCTGGCGGGATATCTGGCGCCTACCCCAGCAAGAGCTGCAGCTGAACTGATACCTCTCTATACGCCTCCCGCGGGAGGCACCGCCTACGTGCTTGGGGCAGGTATTGTTGCTACCACCAACAAGTATATGCAGGACACCCAGATCGTCCACGAAGCATCAACAGGGACCATGGAGATGGTGAGGCGCATGGAGCAACGCGAAGGCATGAAGAAGCCTGCACTCGCTGTCTTCGGAACGCCCGACGGCTGGAAGGCTTACAGAGGCGAGGCCGAATACGCAGGAAAGCCATTCACGGCCTTAAGAGCCATCGTCTTTATAAATGCCTCTGACCAGTATCTGATTACTCTTGCATCGTCGGGGATCAAGTCATTTTATGATGTGAAAGGCAAGCGCATCGGCATCGGGGGTCCGGGCAGCACCGTGGCCAATAGTGCCCTCCTCTTTCTTGAGCAGTTTGGCATAAAGAAACAGGACTTCAAGCCTTACTTTTACAACTACAAGGAAGTCGTGGAAGGCATTCAGGACGGGAGCCTTGATGGCGGTTTTGTTGGCGGCGGCTATCCCATTGCTTCCTATAGCGAGTTGGCTGCGCGGCAGAACGCACGGATCGTGCCCGTGGACGAGAAAATCCTCGACAAGGTTGTTGCAGAGCACCCGTACTATTACAAGACCGTGGTGAAGGCCAAGTCTTACCGGGGTCTTGACCAGGATACCCCGATTTATGGCTTTGCAACCGCGCTCTGGGCCCACGCGGGCATGAGCACCGATTATGTGTACGCGCTCCTGAAAACCCTCTTCGACCATAAGGCGGACTACTACGCGATCCATACATCGGCCAGGGATATGACCCTCGAGACCGCACTCAAAGGAATTCCCGTTCCACTCCATCCCGGCGCGGAGAAGTATTACAAGGAAGTCGGCGTGATAAAAAAATAACCATGCACAGGAGAAGCAATGAGTGATCCAAAGGAAATAGCTGTAGCTCCGAAACAGGCGCGGCCCTGGACAGCCCGCCGCTATCTTATTTTCGTGATTGCGGTTGCCATGGCCCTGTTTCATATGTGGACAGCGGGCATTCGCCCCATGCCGGGCGTTCAGCAGCGCAGCATCCACCTTGCGTTCGCACTGGCGCTCATCTTTCTGATGTTCCCCTTCAAATCGAGAGAAGACGAATCGCAGGAAGCAAAGGTATCCGATGAGTTTCGCGACCTTGGCGCGTTAGACATAGTGCTTGTGCTCCTCTCCTTCGGCCTCGGCGTCTACGTCTTTATCGAATGGGAGGCGCTGAGCTTCAGGACCGGTATGCCAAACCTCCTCGACAATATTTGCAGCACGGTCGGTATACTTTTGGTGCTGGAGGCAACGCGGCGAACAATTGGCTGGTCCATCGTCATCATGGCGCTCGTAGGGTTCGCCTATCTGGCCTTTGGCACGTACCTTCCGTCATATATCGCGCACACAGGGTTCACCTTTGAACAGGTCGTCAACTTCATGTTTTTCAGCACAGAGGGGATTCTTGGATTGCCGCTCGGTGTTTCTTCGACGGTCATCATCGTATTTATCATCTTTGGCTCATTTCTGTTGATATCCGGCGCCGGTAATTTCTTCATAGATATGGGGCTCTCGCTCTTTGGAAAGTATCGCGGCGGCCCGGCCAAGGCTGCTGTGGTAACAAGCTGCGGCTTTGGCATGATGACAGGGAGCCAGGTAGCTAATGTAACCGCCGTTGGCGTACTTACCATCCCTTTAATGAAACGGGTTGGGTACCGGCCCATTGTGGCGGCATCTGTCGAAGCCCTTGCCTCGACCGGCGGCATGCTTGTGCCTCCTGTCATGGGCGCAACAGCCTTCATCATACCCGAGATGATCGGCGGGACATATTGGGACGTATGCAAAGCCGCCCTCATCCCGGGCCTCCTCTTCTATGTCTCTGTGTATATGATCGTGGAGTTGCAGGCTGCCAAGTACGGCCTGGTGGGCTTGCCCAAGTCCGAGCTTCCCAGCATGCGCCAGGCGCTCACCACCCGGGGTTACATGCTCCTTCCCATAGCCATTCTTATCTATTGTGTTGCCTGGATGGGCTTATCCACCCAAAAGGCCGGCTTCTTTGCGATCGTCACCTGTCTGGCCGCGAGCTGGTTGCGCCGCGAAACAAGAATGGGCGTAAAGAAAACCGTAAACGCATTGGAGCGGGGCGCGAAAGGAGCCCTCATCGTGGCTGCCTGCTGCGCGTCTGCCGGCCTCATTACCGGCACCATAAGCATGACGGGATTGGGTATGCGTTTTTCCGATATCCTCGTCCAGGTATCAGGCGGCAGTATGTTCGTTCTGCTCTTTCTGACCATGATCGCTTCTCTCATCCTCGGACTTCCACTCCCGCCGGTCACCTGCTACTTGATTCTGGCCGTTCTGGCTGCTCCCGCACTGGTCAAAGCAGGTGTACTTCCGATGGCAGCACATCTCTTCTGCTTCTTCTTTGGCGCGCTCGGAAATATCAGCCCGCCTGTAGCTCCGACCTCTTTTGCGGCTGCGGGAATCGCGGAAACAGATCCAGTTAAAACGACCAACCTGACCTTTCTCTACTCTCTACCCTCGTTTCTCGTTCCATACCTTTACATTTATTCCAACTCGCTCCTGCTCATGGGGTCACCAGTCTTAATCTTGATCCGTGTTGGCTCCTCCTTCATCGGCTTAGCCTGCATGGCCATCATGTTCCACGGTTACCTGTTCCGCACCTTGAGCTGGACAGAGAGAACGCTTTACATGATAGCAGGCTTCTTCCTCGTTTATCCTCACTGGGCCAGTGATATTGTCGGCGTTGCGCTTATCGTCGTGCTGACCCTGTGGCAGCTACCTGCTATTAAGGCGAACAGGGCCAAGAAAAGAGCGGCTGCGACGACATGAAACAAAGAACGGGTCTGTTTCGTCTATCTGGTCCATCTAGTCATCTCGTCTTTCTCGTCTGACAGATAAGACCAAATAGACCAGACAGACTAAATAGACTAAACGGACCAAATAAACGAGAGGAGGAGGACTATGAAGATAATCGACGTGCACAACCATCTGTACCCCAAGCCATGGATGGACTACCTTGAGGGAAGGAAGGGCTCCCCGACCATGCGGCGCACGGGCCCGACCAATTTTGTTTTTTCGCATCAAGGTATGCGGCTTGCCACGATATCCAGGCCGGGCCATTACCAATGGGAACCCCGAATCAAAGACATGGACGAATACGGCATCGATATCCAGATGGTGAGCCAGACGGCGCCTGGCGTGGAGCTCTTTCCCAAAGCCGATGGTATCGCGTGGGCAAAAAAGGTGAACGATTATCTGGCCGAGGCATGCCGGAAATATAAAGGTCGCTTTTACGCACTGGCCACGTTGCCCTATCAGGATGTAAAGGCGTCAGTCAAGGAACTGGAGAGGGCGTACAAAGAACTGGGAGTGAAGGGCATCACGATTTTTTCAAATCTTGCGGGCAAGCCCATCTATCTCAAAGAATTCCTGCCGATCTATGAAGCGGCTGAGAGTTATGATCTTCCCTTCTTTGTGCACCCTGCCCCGCCGCTCACAACAGATGCAATGAAGAAAGCCCGTATGCCTTTGCCGCTCTATGGATTCATCCTCGACACGACCATGGCGGTCACCGGCCTCATCTTCGAAGGCATCGTAGAGCGATTCCCCAGGCTCAAAATCATCCATGCCCACCTCGGCGGCGTATTTCCGTACATGGTCGGGAGAATCGATGACTGCTTTTATACCTACCAGAAGGATTTTGGATATAACCTCTCTCAGGCGCCTTCCGCATACTACAAAAAGAACGTTTGGGTGGACACGATCTCTTTCCATATGCCCGCGATGAGATGCTGCCTCGAATACATGGGCGTAAACCGTCTGCTCATCGGGACTGACTATGCCCATCCGATTGGCGGACCTGAAAGGGTCGCCAAGTTCGTCAAGGCCCTGAAGCTACCCAAAGAGGATGTTGAGAAGATATTCTGGAAAAACGCCGCCAAGCTTTTCAAGCTGAAGGTGTAGCAAAGTTAGGGTCAAGGGGCAAGGGTCACGGGTCACGTAAAATATGGCGGCCGGAACTGCGAGCCTGTGAATAAATATGGCGTTGTTTCTGTCATTCCGGCGGAAGCCGGAATCCAGAAGTTTCAGGGCTTACGAAGACGCTGGCCCCAGTTTTCGCCGGTGTGACGACCAAACTTCATTTTTACAGGTTCCGTGTGGTTGCTTAACTACGCAAGGCGAGGAGGATGTGCGATGAGATCGTTAATTCTTCTTTCGTTGTGGGTCGCGTTGTCTCTGTTTCTTGTGTCACCGGCAGCGCGCGCAGCTTCCGAACTCATACCCCTTTACACCCCGCCACCCGGCGGGACAGCCTATATTCTTGGGGCAGGAATTGTTACCGTTACAAACAAGTATCTCTCTGATATACACCTTGTACACGAGGCCACGACCGGGACAATGGATACGGTCAGGCGCATGATGCAGCGAGAAACTGCGAAAAAACCTTGTTTCTCCCTGTTCGGCAGTCCTGACGCCTGGAAAGCTTACAAAGGGCAAGCGGAGTATTCGGGGAGGCCGTTCACCGGTCTCCGGGGAGTGGTCTTCAATAGCGCGTTCGACGTGTATCTTGTCGTTCCCGGAAGCTCCCGGATCAAGTCGTACAGTGACGTGAAAGGCAAGCGTATCGCCATCGGGGGTCCCGGTAGTACCGTCGCCAATAGCGCGCTCCTCTTTCTCGAATATTCCGGCGTAACCAAGAACGATTTTAAACCTTATTACTACACCTATCGGGAAACGGTCGAGGGGCTTCAGGATGGAAGTCTGGATGGGGGCTTCCTGGGTGGAGGATTTCCGATCGCCGCATACACGGAGCTTTCGACGAGAAATGACGTCCGCATCGTGCCCATAGACGATGATACTATGAAAAAAGTGCTCGCAGAGCATCCCTACTATTACAGAAATATCGTGAAGGCAAAGTCGTACAGAGGTCTGGAGCAGGACACTCCGATATTTGGATTTACAGGTGGTTTCTGGACTTACGCCGGTGTGAATGCGGATTTGGTTTATGGCGTTCTCAAGAATCTTTTCGAGCATAAGGCAGACTACTATTCCATCCACACGTCAGCCAAAGAAATGACCGAGGAGACAGTCACAAAAGGAATCCCCGTTCCCTTCCACCCGGGAGCAGAAAAGTACCTCAGAGAGATCGGGGCGTGGAAAAATTGACAACAGAGTCAAGGGGCATGGGTGCGGGGTCCGGGAAAGTCGGGGCACAGAGGGAAGACCGTCGCGCTGAGCATGACATGAAAGATTGAAGAAAAACACGCGGATGGGGTAGCTGGAGCTATCGGCAGATGATTATACCTATTCGCATTCAAGATGGAGACCGAGGCGGCAGCCAGGAGCCCCACCCGCAAGCGGGTACCCGGGCGTACTCAGAAGTACGTCGAGGAGAGCGACGCAGCGACAACGAAGGTATACGCTTGAAGGCGAATAGGTATCACTTCAGGAAGCGTTCTCGCAGCTCTTTCATGGACATAGCCGCAAGCTCCGCAATGCTGACTTCGTTTATCTTCTTCAGGATTTTCTCCCTTTTCTTGCGATCCCCTACCCTTTCCATCAAAAGTTTTCTCAGCCTGCCGACCTTCATCGTGTAACGCGCATGATCCTTCGACAGTTGTCTGCCAATCTCTTCTCGCAGTCTGCGCGCGAGCATGGGTAGTGTGCCGGAGGTGGATATGGCAATCACGATAGGTTCCCGTCTTATGACAGCAGGGACGATAAAATCGCAGAGGTCTGGGCTATCCGCTACATTGACCGGGATGCCCCTTTCTCGCCCATCCTGACTTACCCGGCTATTTGTCAGAACATCATTCGTGGCAGCAAAGACGACCGTGGCATCCCTAAGGTCGGCTGTTTCGTAGGCTCTTTCAAGAAGCTCTATTCTCTTTGCTTCTGACAGTTTGCGGATACTTTTGCACACACGCAGGCTGACAACGCGTACCCTGGCTCCGCATGTGAGAAGTGCCCTCACTTTCCTATCAGCCACCCGGCCGCCGCCGACGACAACACAGACCTTTCCGGTGAGGTCAAGAAAAAGCGGGTAATAGGAGGGGTTCTTTGAGGCCACTCTAGCGGGCCTTCTCCTGGTACATCACCATCAGC
>Ga0209039_10002543_pt1 | contig 15353 bp, 24 predicted proteins | sample BogFormECP12_OM1_FD_188238 | JGI IMG/M metagenome (GOLD analysis project Ga0209039, IMG submission 188238) | Bog forest soil microbial communities from Calvert Island, British Columbia, Canada - ECP12_OM1 (SPAdes) (version 2) | ecosystem: Environmental > Aquatic > Freshwater > Wetlands > Bog ... | reverse complement strand
ATCATTCGATTATCAGTCGGCTCACGTCGTTAAAAACCGATTCAGCCCCACGGTCGGCGTCGACGCGTGCCAATATACCTCGTCTCTTGTAAAAGTCTGCCTGGGTCCCTTTGCCCGAGGCCGGCGGCCCTAAAAGAACCATTCGCTTCTTCACCCCAACGCACTATCTCTGGTTGACAAATATCGAGACGGCCACTCCTGCAACGGCTAACACAGCGAACGCCAACCACATCCACAGCAGAACGCTCTCCTTCACTACCCTCCCGGTGCCGCCTACTGCGCGTTCGAAACGACCTCGTATGCGACCCTTGCGCAAAAAACCATCATAGTGCCGCTGAATCAGGTGAGTCTCGACCTGCCGCATCGTGTCCAGGAGGACGCCAACGATGATAAGAAGGCTCGTTCCACCAAAAAAACGAGCCGTCATTCTCGGAACTCCGAGCCAGGTAATCATCGTTTCCGGAATTACAGCGATAATCGTCAGGAAAAAAGCTCCCGCGAAAGTCAATCGAGTCAACGTGTACTCCAGAAATTCAGCTGTCGGTTTCCCGGGCCGATATCCAGGGATGTATCCATTATACTTTTTGAGATCATCCGCGATTTGAGTCGGCTGAAACTGAATTGCAACCCAGAAATAGCTAAAAAAGAAGATCAGAGCTGCGGTCAATGCATAGTGCCAAACGCCGACTGCCATCGCGTTGGAGAGCGTTACTGCCCATTCCTGGTTCCGGAACGCCATGCTCAAAATCGTCGACGGAAACAGAAGTATGGCTTGGGCAAAGATGAGCGGCATCACCCCGACAGCGTTGACCTTCAAGGGCAGATACTGTGTCTGGCCGCCATAGACTTTCCGGCCGACCACGCGTTTAGCGTATTGGATGCTGATCTTTCGCTGTCCTTGTGTCAGGGCTATCACGGAAGCGACAACCAAAACCAGAAACGCGATCATCAAAACCAACACCATTGGACTGACCCGGCTCGGAGCTCCACCCGCAGGGACGAATGTGTTCCAAACCTGCACCAAAGCGCCAGGTAGCGAGGCGACGATCCCTACGGTGATGATAAGAGATGTTCCGTTGCCGATCCCGCGATCCGTAATCTGATCGCCAATCCACATCAGAAACATCGTTCCCGCACTTAATGTCAGCGTAGCAATAAACTGGAAGCCAAAACCCGGATTCTCGACCAATGGACCAAGGCGCGCCGTTACCGCGTCGATTCCCTGCAAGAAAGGATTTGAAGAAGGATTCTGCATCGACACTGCCAGCAAATATCCCTGAAAGATGCAAAGACCGAGGGTTACGTACCGGGTATATTGAGTGATCTTTTGCCGGCCACCATCCTCCCGAGCCAGCTTGTTCAGGCGCGGAACCACCGCAGTGAGCAACTGCATCATGATGGATGCGCTGATGTACGGCATAATACCCAGGGAAAAGACGGCGCAATGCTCCAGCGCGCCTCCGGCGAAAATATTAAAAAGAGCGGCCACGCCCCCGCTAGCCGACTTGGCCATGGAGCTTTGAAACCACTCGTTTAAGACGTGGGCATTGACTCCCGGTATCGTAATTGCCGCGCCTGCTCGGACGATCACCAGCATCGCAATCGTAAAGAGAATGCGCTGGCGCAATTCCGGGATCTTAAAGATATTAGTGAATGCGGAAATCATTTGGAGAACGACCGGAGATTAGCCGCGAATAACCGCCGATCCCCCAGCCTTCTCGATTCCCTGACGCGCTGTTTCGCTGAATTTGTCGGCTTCGACTGTCAACTTTTTCGTTAGCGCGCCGCGGCCCAGAATCTTCAGGCCATCAAAGCTTCCGTTGATAAAGCCTTCGTCACGCAGAAGCTGTTCGGTTACGTGCGTACCTTCTTCGAATTGCTCGAGATCACCGAGATTCACGATGGCAAAAGACGTTTTGAATTCAGCGTTGTTGAATCCACGCTTTGGCAGTCGCCGGATTAGGGGCATTTGACCACCTTCAAAGCCGAGTCGGATACTACCGCCAGAACGAGCCTTTTGTCCCTTATGACCTTTGCCACTGGTTTTTCCGTGGCCGGAACTCTCGCCGCACCCGAGCCGCTTAACCCGATGCTTCGCTCCGGGGCGCGGTTTCAATTCGTGTAACTGCATAAAATATTGATTCTCAGTTGGTAGATGCGCTCCTGCGCATCCGGGCTCTTTGATCGATCGTGGCCGGAAGCGCAGAACCCAGCCCCTTACCTTGTTTCCTTCCCACGAAGCCTCAGTATATCCTGGCGGCGACGGAGACCGCGCAATGCTTCAATCGTGGCCTTAACAACATTGGCGTGATTGCTCGAGCCAAGCGACTTCGCCAGCACATCTTTTATACCCGCAGCTTCCACTACAGCCCGCACACCGCCACCCGCAATCACCCCGGTACCCGGAGAAGCGGGGCGCAAAAGGACCCGTCCACCGCCGAATTCTCCGATCACCTCATGAGGAATCGTGTTTTCTTGGACGGCCACCGAAACCATCGATTTGCGAGCAGATTCAGATGCTTTGCGAATGGCTTCCGAAACTTCGTTCGCCTTTCCGAAGCCGTAGCCAACACGTCCCTTATGGTCCCCCGCGACGATCAGGGCGCTGAAACTGAAACGGCGTCCGCCTTTCACCACCTTTGCACAACGATTAATGAACACCACTTTCTCGGTCGTGTCGCCCTTCTGGGCGTTCCGATCACCCGAACTATCGCCACGACGATTTCTTACATCCATTGCCATAATGTTTCTGCGATCGGGGACCGGTCCACAGACCGATGCCCACTAAATTAGAATTCCAATCCTCCAGCGCGAGCTGCGTCCGCCAACGCCTTCACTTTCCCGTGATAACTAAAACCTCCTCGGTCAAATACCACAGCCTTGATGTTTTTCTGCAAACTTCTTTCAGCGACAAGCGCACCGAGTTTTGCCGCCATCGCCACGTTAGCGTTCGTCCGGCGATTTCCCTTCACACTCGACTCTACGGTCGACGCCGCAGCCACAGTCTTGCCTAGAGAATCGTCGATCACTTGCGCATAAATATGCCGCCCGGAGAAGTGCACCGCGAGACGAGGACGCTTCGCCGTGCCAGTAACACGCCGGCGGATTCGTTGATGTCGAATTTTTATGCGATCAATCGTTTCCATTTTTTGTCAAAGAGACAGATCGGATCTGTCCCTGCTTTGAAAGTTGTTACTGAACTGTCTTGCCTTCCTTACGGAGTATCTGTTCACCAGTGTACCGGATCCCCTTACCCTTGTACGGCTCTGGCGGATAATACGACCGAATATCGGCGGCAACCTGACCAACCATTTGTTTGTCGATTCCCTCGATCAAAATCCTGGTGTTTTCGGTAACCGTGATTTTGATTCCATCCGGAATCGGGAACACTACTGGATGCGAGAACCCAATATTCAAATTCAGATTCTTGCCCTGCACCTGCGCACGAAATCCAACACCGTGAATCTCAAGTCCTTTCTGGAACCCCTGGCTCACACCGATCACCATGTTGTGAACCAGGCTGCGCGAAAGCCCGTGAAGCGCCTTTACAGTTCGAGTCTCGGTATTCCGATCCAAAACCGCCTGCTTTCCTTCGATACGGAGCTTGATTTGCTTTGGCAAAACCCACTCCAGCTTGCCCTTTGGACCTTCCACCTTGATCGAACCTGCATCGGTAATGTCCATCTTTACTTTTTCAGGAATTTCGATCGATTTTTTGCCAATACGCGACATACCCAAACCTCCTTACCAAATAAGAGCCAGCAATTCACCGCCAACACGCTCTTTGCGAGCCTCGCGGCCGGTAATAATCCCCCTTGACGTCGAAAGAATTGCAACACCCATTCCACCGAGTACCCGCGGAATATCATCTGAGCCCACATATTTTCGCAGCCCGGGCTTGCTCATCCGTTTAAGACCGGTCAGCGCCGGAGTACGATTCACGAATTTCATCGTTACTTTGATTTGGGCAGGCTTGCTCTGCGTGTCGACCTCGAACTCAGAGATATATCCTTCCTGCTTCAGGATGCGGGCAATCTCCTCTTTCATTCGAGAGTAAGGCACCGATACATCACCTCGGTGCGCCTGCGCCGCATTACGAAGCCGTGCCAGAAAATCTGCGATCGGATCTGAGAGGTTACTCATCAATTATTCTCCTGAGAGAGAGCCTTCGCGGGCTGTTTCTTATCGCTGAACGGTATGCCCAGTTCGATCAGAAGAGCCTTGGCTTCTTCGTTCGTTTTTGCCGTGGTGACAATCGTGATGTCAAACCCGACATTGCGCTTGATTTTGTCGAGGTCCACTTCGGGAAAAATGGACTGATCCGGGACACCCAGCGTATAATTGCCCTGACCGTCAAATGCCTTGGGAGAGATTCCGCGGAAATCGCGAATTCGCGGCAACGCCATCTTAATGAGTCGCTCGAGGAATTCGTACATGCGGTCCCCGCGCAAAGTCACTTTCGCGCCTATCGCTTGACCCTTGCGAAGCTTGAAGTTGGAAATGCTCTTTTTCGACTTTGTTTCGGCCGGCTTCTGGCCGGTGATCAATGAAAGCTCCTTCTTCGCATCCTCAAGCGCTTGTTTGAGGTCGCTGCTCTGGGCCGGAATGCAAGTGTTAACTACGACCTTATCTACCTTGGGTACCTGGAGAGCATTTTTGTAGCCCAGCGTCTTTCTAAGCGCCGGCGCCACACGCTCCTGGTAATCTTTATACAGTTCGGCTTTCATCGCTTATTCCCCTCGACTTTTCTTCGGCTTTGCGCCACGCGTTTCGATCAGCTTCACATTCGAGATATGAATCGGACCCTCACGCGTGATAATCGCGCCGTTTGGATTATCCTGCGACTTGCGCTGAGTCTTTTTGATCAGGCGGACTCCCTCTATCAATACCTGCTGTTTCCTCGGTAGAACCTGCAAGACTTTCCCGGACGCTCCTCGATGGTTGCCAGAGATCACCTGAACTTCGTCGCCCTTTTTTACGTGAAACTTCAGTCTGTTCATAATACTTCCGGAGCGAGCGAAATAATTTTCATGAAATTTTTCTCGCGCAACTCCCGAGCGACCGGCCCGAAAATGCGCGTGCCCCGCGGATTCAGATCCTTGTCGATGATCACAATGGCGTTGTTATCGAATCGCAGGTACGAACCATCGTCACGCTTCACCGGTTGTTTCGTCCGGACGATGACAGCACGAACGACCTCACCCTTCTTTACGGTGCCATTCGCGGCAGCTTCTTTCACGTTGCACGTGATAACATCACCGACTGAAGCAAAAGGGGTCTGTTTCCCAATGACACCGATCATGGTCGCCATACGGGCGCCCGTGTTGTCGGCCACATCTAGCCTGGAACGAATCTGAATCATGGTTTCACCCCTCCCATTCAGTGTTTCAATACTTCGACCAGTTGCCAGCGTTTCAGTCGGCTCAAAGGGCGAGTCTCTTCGACGCGCACCAAGTCCCCGATTGCACACTGATTATGCTCGTCGTGCGCGTAAAACTTTTTGGTTCGCTTTACAATTTTCCCGAAAGTCGCGTGCCGGACTCGTCGCACCACTTCGACCACAATGGTCTTGTCCATTTTATTGGACACGACCTCACCAACACGAGTTTTCCTAAGATGCCGCTTCGGAATTGCAGACTGTTCCGGTTGAGCCGCCGGAGCTCCATTCGAAGTGGCTTCCGACGTCGCAGGGTGCTCGTCGGACGAACCGGCACCAACGACCTCAGCGGCAGTACCTTCAGCATTTACAGTCTCTTCGCTCATCTTCTCACTTTCTTCTTCCTATACGGTTAGGCAGCGGCCTTCTTGGTACGTTCGACCAGTATAGTCTCAATACGAGCAACCTCTCTGCGATTGATCCGGATCACGCTCGGCTTCTCCGTCGCGCCAGTCTGCTGCTGCAAACGGAGGTTAAATGCATCCTTCCGCAACTCGTAGCGACGGGCGACCAGCTCTTCGTTACTTAATTCGCGCAGTTCTTTGATCTTCATTGTTTCATCCTCCGGTCGTCTAAGCAGCCGCAGCGTGCTGCCGGCTGATGAATCGAGTACGAATAGGAAGCTTCGTTGCAGCCAGTCGAAGGGATTCGCGCGCGACCGATTCTGTAACACCGTCCAATTCAAAAAGGATATTGCCGGGCCGAACGACCGCTACCCAATGCTCTGGGTTACCCTTGCCTTTACCCATTCGAGTTTCCGGCGGCCGCTGCGTCACTGACTTGTCCGGGAAAATTTTGATCCAAAGCTTCCCTTTTCTTTTCATATTACGCGTCAACGCGACACGCGCCGCTTCGATCTGCGTATTCGTGATCCATGCCCGATCAAGCGTTTGTAATGCGTATTCACCAAACGCGATGGAAATATTCCGTGTGGCACTACCGGAGCGACTGCCGCGCTGCGTCTTACGGTACTTTACTCTCTTAGGTAACAATGGCATAGGTCAGCTCTTTCGTAAGAATTATCTGGAACCAGGTACGGCTTCACGCCCTGCCTCTTTTCTTTGCGGTTGTTGATCCGCAACGGGCTCCGGCTTACAGATCCAGCATTTCACACCGATTTTTCCGTACACGGTATTCGCTTCGGCAAAGCCGTAATCGATCGGAGTACGCAGAGTATGGAGCGGAATCTTTCCTTCGCGATACCACTCAGCGCGCGAAATCTCCGCGCCGCCAAGACGGCCCGAACAACGAATCTTAATACCCAATGCTCCAAAATCCATGGTCGTTTGAACCGCCTTCTTCATCGCTCGACGGAACGAAATTCGGCGCTCAATCTGCAACGCCACATTTTCGGAGACCAACTGCGCATCCAACTCAGGCGTCTTAATTTCCTGGATATCAATCTTGACCTGTTTTCCGCCCGACATCCGAGTGATCTCCTCGGTCATCTTCTCAATCTCAGCGCCCTTACGACCAATCACGATTCCAGGCCTAGCCGTAAAAATGGTAACGCGGATGCTATTCCAGGCCCGTTCGATTACAATCTTCGCTACCGCAGCCATCGCGAGCTTCTGCTTCACAAACCGGCGGATCTTCAAATCGGCATGCAGGAATTCCGGAAATTCTTTCGACGACGCATACCAGCGTGACCGCCAGTCCTTATTTAGCGCAAGTCGGAAACCGATCGGATTGACTTTCTGTCCCATAATTACTCTTTCTCTTCTGCCGGCTTGCTCTCGCTCAACGGTTCGGCCGATGCAATGGGTTCCTCAACTCCGGCCTGGAGGGGAGCTGCTTGCAGCTCCCGGGGCGTTGCAGGCGACGCACCTCCACCTTTGACAGAATCCCGATTCGCTTTCGGTCTTTGTCCGGCTGGGCCTTCTCGACCCGCCGCACGCCGTTTAGCACGCTTTATTGGAGCCTTCGGAGTCAGTTCGTCGCTTAGTACGATGCGGATGTGGCTCGTCCGTTTGCGGAGCGGACTGGCGCTGCCACGCGCACGCGCGCGGAATCTCTTGAAGGTTGGGCCTTCACCAACAACAGCCTCCTTCACGAGCAAAGTGTCGACCTTGAGTTCTGCGTTGTTTTCTGCGTTGGCGATTGCGCTCTTCAATGTTTTCTTTACCAACACGGCAGCTTTCTTCGGGCTGAATGCCAAGACATCCAGGGCATCCGAAGCTGATCGGCCCTGAATTTCCCGCGTCACCTCGCGCGCCTTGAATGCAGAGATTCGCGCAAATCGATATGTTGATATTACCTGCATCAAACGCTCCTTACTTCGCCACCTTAGCTGTGTGGGCACCATGTTTCTTAAAGGTTCGGGTCGGCGAAAACTCCCCTAGCTTGTGCCCCACCATATTCTCCGTCACGAATACCGAGTTGAAGACCTTTCCGTTGTGCACCAGGAAAGTGTGACCAACGAAATCAGGCGTGATCATCGAGCGCCGCGACCAAGTCTTGATCGGCTTCTTCGCAACACCGCCACTCATCTTCTCGATTTTTTCGACCAGCTTTACGTCCACGAACGGACCTTTTTTTAGCGATCTACTCATACGTCACTTAGTCTTTTTCCTGCTCTTCCGATGCTCGACTATAACAGAGTCACTCGGCTTATGTTTGCGGCGAGTTTTGAATCCTTTAGCCAGCTGGCCCCAAGGGCTGACTGGATGATGTCGACCGCCGCCACCCTTGCTCTTGCCCTGACCACCGCCCATCGGGTGATCGATCGGGTTCATTGCCATACCGCGGACATGCGGACGCCGGCCCAGCCAACGACTTCGCCCCGCCTTGCCGCTCGAAACATTCATATGTTCAACGTTTCCGACCTGGCCGATCGTCGCGTACGCGTTTTCATGAATGCGCCGAATCTCCCCGGAAGGCATACGCACAAGCGCGTAACCCCCTTCCCGGTTGCTCAAAATTGCCTGTTGACCTGCGCTCCGGGCTACCTGGCCACCCCTGCCCGGAATAATCTCAACGTTGTGAATGACTGTTCCCAACGGAATCGCTTTCAAAGGCAGAGCATTTCCAAGTTCCGGAGCAACGTTATCGCCCGCCACAATCTTCGAGCCCACTCCAAGTCCATTCGGTGCCAGAATGTATGCTTTTTCCCCTCCCGGATATTGAATAAGAGCGATGCGCGCCGAACGGTTCGGATCGTATTCAATCGCTTCGACGGTCGCTTCGACGTCCCGAAGTTTTCGCTTGAAATCGACGACGCGATACTTGCGTTTGTGGCCGCCCCCAATGTGGCGTGAAGTCAAGCGCCCGTTGTTGTTGCGCCCGCCGGTTCGTTTGACCGGTTCGATCAGAGACTTCTCCGGCTTTTCCTTGGTTATCTCGTCGAAACCCGGTGTCTGCTTGAAACGCTGCGTCGGAGTGAGGGGCCTGAAATTCTTTAGTGCCATGTTTGCGTGTCCTTCACTATACGAGATCGATTTTCTCACCCTTGGCGAGCGTCACGATCGCCTTCTTCCAGTGGACCCGCCGTCCAAAATCAGCCCGACGTTCACGCTTCTTCTTCCCAGCGTACTGACAAGTGTTCACTCGAACGACTTTCTTGCCGAAAATATTCTCGATCGCCTGCTTGATCTGCAGTTTGTTCGCCCGAGGATCGACCCGGAAAACGTATTGATTATTCTTGTCGCCGAGCAGACTAGCCTTTTCCGTCAGCCGAATGTTCTGAATGAAATTCGTCGGTTCGTTCATGCCAACAATCTCTCCGCTAGTTTGGCCAAAGCTTCGTTTGTCACTATTATTTTCTGGAAGGCGAGCAGCTGTTCGGTGTTCACCTCCGAAGCAGTATTCAAAAGGATCGGTTGAAGATTCCTGGCTGCCTTGTAGGTGATCTCATCAAAGTGCGTGGAGATGACGAGCACCTTGTCCGCCTCGGTCTGCGACTTCAGGAAAATCACAAATTCTTTCGTCTTCGGAGTTGTAATCTTGATCTCCTCGGTGACCAAAACGTCACCCGCTATAATCCGGGAACTGAGCGCTTTCAGCAAAGCGAGTCGCTTAACATTCTTCGGTACCTTCTTTGAGTAATCCCGCGGCTTCGGACCAAAAACCACACCACCCCCCGCCCATATAACGGATGAGGCGTAGCCCGCACGCGCACGGCCAGTACCTTTTTGGCGCCAGGGTTTTTTGCCGGAGTAAGCAACTTCGGCCTTGGTCTTCGTATTTGCAGAACCGCTTCTGCGATTTGCCCGCATTGCAACGACGACATCGTGTACCGCCTGGGTGCCGCGACCATTTTCGATCACGTCAATATTTGCCGCCTTGGCAGCTGCAATTGTCAAAACTGTTACGCTCATTCAGTCTTCCCTCTGTCGGCTTCTTGTTTCTTCTTCGCCGGGCGCACTACGACGTAGCTCCCATTCGAGCCTGGAACCGCGCCGCAAATAAGAATAATGTTTTCTTCCGGGCGCACTTGGGCGATCCGCAGGTTTTGGACTGTCACCCGATCGTCACCCATGTGACCGGGCATCCCCATATTTTTCCAAATACGGCCGGGAGTAGAACGATTTCCGACGGCTCCGTTCCGGCGATGCGTCTTGGATCCGTGAGCGGCCGGCTGGCCGGCAAATCCGTGCTTTTTCACGACACCCTGAAAGCCCTTGCCCTTTGAGCGCCCGATTACGTCGACAAACTCACCTGCCACAAACTGGTTGACACTTAGATTCAAGTCCGCGTCAACCTGTGTACCGTCCGGCAAACGAAATTCTCTTACGAACTTTTTAGGATCTGCGTTTGCCTTCTTGAAATGTCCGAGCAACGGCTTGGACACACGCGATTCCTTTTGCGAATCAAAGCCGATCTGCACGGCGTCGTACCCTTCCTGTTTCTGGGACTTAATCTGGAGGATCGTATTGCCTCCGGCATCGATCACGGTCACCGGCGTAGCTTTTCCGTTCGCGTCATAGACGCGCGTCATCCCGATTTTTCGACCTAATAGTCCAATCTTCATTCTCTATGGGACAACGGTTAAATCTTAATAGTAATATCGACCCCGGCTGGCAGATTAAGCTTACGCAGCTCATCCACTGTTTTAGCCGTCGGCTCGATAATATCGAGCAACCGCTTGTGGGTGCGCATCTCGAACTGATCCATCGACTTCTTGTCGACGTGCGGTGACCGGTTAACCGTGAACTTTTCAATCTTTGTTGGCAATGGAATCGGGCCGGCCACCTTGGCACCGGTGCGCTTGGCCGTCTCGACAATCTCCACCGCAGACTGGTCCAGCATACGGTAATCAAAGCCTTTAAGGCGAATACGGATGCGTTGACCATTCGTCATAAATTAAGTTCCTTTCTGATCCAATACCGCCGCAACGATCTGCGCCGGTACAGGTTCAAAATGAGACGGCTCCATCGAATAGGAAGCGCGCCCTTTTGAAAGCGACCGGATCGCGGTAGCATAACCGAACATCTCGGCAAGCGGCACCTCGGCATGAATGACAGTAGCGAAATTCTTTGCCTCTATACTTACGATTCGGCCGCGACGCCGATTTAAATCCCCCATGATATCGCCCTGGTACTCATCGGGCGTAACACACTCAACTTTCATGATCGGTTCAAGGAGGATCGAATTTGCCCTCTTAAAGGCATCCTTCATCGCGAAGATCGCAGCGAGCTTGAACGCCAACTCGTTAGAATCAACGTCGTGGTAGGATCCATCGACTATCTCCACATAGAAATCGATGACCTGGTACCCTCCCACCACCCCATTCGTTACCGATTCTTCAATCCCTTTCTTCACCGCAGGGATGTACTCCTTGGGGATCGTGCCGCCCACGATCTTGTTCTCAATCGTAACTCCCTCTCCTCGCTTCCGCGGTTCCACGTTCACCACGACGTGTCCATATTGGCCACGGCCACCGGATTGTTTGATCAATTTGCCCTCTCCGGTAGCGTTTTTGGTAATCGTTTCGCGATACGCAATTTGAGGCTTTCCCGCGTTCGCATCGACCTTAAACTCGCGCAGCATCCGATCACGGATGATTTCGAGATGAAGCTCACCCATGCCGGCGATAATGGTCTGCCCAGTGTCCTCGTGCGTGTAAACGCGAAAAGTCGGATCTTCTTCAGACAACCTCTGAAGAGCGGTCGCCATTTTTTCTTGATCGAGCTTTGTCTTCGGCTCAATTGCCATCGAGATGACCGGCTCCGGGAAAGACGGAGGCTCGAGGAGGATCGGATCGGATTGATCACACAGCGTGTCGCCGGTCGTAATGTTCTTGACGCCAACGATGGCTGCAATATCGCCCGAATAACAGGTCTGAACGTCTTCGCGCTTGTCCGCTTGAATCTGGATCAAACGGCTAATGCGTTCGCGCCTGCTTGTGCGCGGATTGTAGACTGTGTCTCCCTTGGAGAGCTTCCCTGAATAGACACGGAAAAACACGAGCTTTCCGACAAACGGATCACTCCAGAGCTTAAACGCCAACGAACAGAAATCGCCATTGTCATCGGTTGGGGCGAACTTTTCCTCGTGCGTATCTGGATCTATCCCTCTGGCGGGCGGGATATCGAGAGGGCTCGGAAGATAATCGACCACCGCATCCACAAGATACTGAACACCCTTGTTCTTAAATGCGGAACCGCCGGCGACCGGGATAAACTTATTGGCGATGGTCAGCCGACGGATTCCAGCTTTCAGATCCTGTGGTGTTACCGGCTTTTCTTCGAGGAAGAGAGTTCCGACTTCGTCGTCAAGGTTGCCTACCTGTTCTACGAGATCGTCGTAGGCTTGATCGATCATATCTTTATACTCATCCGGTATGGGTGTCACTTCGTACGTCGATCCGAAGGCATCGCTGTCCGAGTAGATGATCGCCTTTTTGTTAACTACATCGAGCTGACCCTTCAGGTAATCTTCCTTGCCCAACGGAATCAAAACCGGCCACGCATTCGCACCGAGCTTGGTGCGAATCTCTTTAATAACATTTTCAAAGTTTGCGCCGACTTTGTCCATTTTGTTAACAAAACAGATCCGAGGAACATTATATTTGTTGGCCTGACGCCATACGGTTTCGGTCTGAGGTTGAACACCTGCCACACTATCGAACACCAGGATAGCCCCATCCAAAACGCGCAACGAACGCTCGACCTCCGCTGTAAAGTCGACGTGGCCGGGAGTGTCGATGATGTTGACCCGCTGCCTCTGGTTTTCATAAAGCTTGAAAACGCCTTCTTCTTTGCGTTGATTCCAAAAACAGGTTGTCGCTGCGGATGTAATCGTTATTCCGCGTTCTTTCTCCTGCTCCATCCAATCGGTCACCGTGTTGCCATCATCCACGTCGCCGATTTTGTGAATCATCCCGGTGTAAAACAGGATCCGTTCGGTGAGAGTCGTCTTACCAGCGTCGATATGCGCGCTGATACCGATATTCCGAGTACGTTCCAGGGGGTAAGCTCGGTTTGGAGAATTAGGGTTGGTCGTCATAACACTGGCCTTCTCTATCTCTAAAACAGATGTAGACATATTAGTTACCACCTGAAGTGCGCAAAGGCTCGGTTGGCCTGCGCCATTTTGTGCGTGTCGTCACGCTTTTTGATTGCGTTTCCCTGGCCCAACGCGGCGTCTTTTATCTCCGCTGCCAGATTGGCCACCATGGTCCCTCGGCGATTCTTTGCAAAAGTAACTATCCATCGCATCGCCAGTGAGACCTGACGCTCCTGCGGGACTTCGATCGGAACCTGGTAGGTTGCGCCGCCCACTCGGCGGGATTTCACTTCCAAACGAGGCTTGGCATTTTCTAAAGCCTTGTGCAGCGTGTCGAGGGGATCAACAGAATCCGAACCTTCCCGACTCCTTTCGATTGCCTCATAAACGATTCGCTCGGCAACAGATTTCTTGCCACTCCGCATGACGGTGCTGATCAGACGCGCCACCACCGGGCTGCCATACCTGCTATCCACTGATTCAATCTTATGAATGACTCTGCGACGACGTGACATAAATTCCTTCGCCGCGAAAATGGGCTTTAGGCCCATCCTCGCCAAATTTTACTTCTTCTTACTACCCACCTTACCCTTACCTTTAGCACCTGCGGCTGCCTCGGCTCCTTCCTTCGGACGTTTCGCACCGTACTTCGAGCGGCTGCGGCGACGCCCATCGACCCCAAGGCTATCCAGTGTTCCCCGAACGATATGATACCGAACGCCGGGCAAATCCTTCACTCGACCGCCACGAACCATCACGATCGAATGCTCCTGAAGGTTGTGACCTTCACCCGGGATGTAGGCAATCACTTCGTACCCGTTGGTCAAGCGAACCTTCGCGACCTTCCGCAACGCCGAGTTTGGCTTTTTTGGCGTACGCGTCATCACCTGCACACAGACTCCACGTCGCTGCGGGCAGTCGGCGAGTGCTGGTGATTTTGATTTCACCACCACCTTCCTGCGACCCTTTCTTACGAGCTGGTTAATCGTTGGCATTAAACAAAATCTGCTTTGGTCCCAAATGGTTCGGGGATTAAAAAAGCCGCTCTGGCAGCACAACCCTCTATTCAGCCAGACGCGGGGGAGCGTGGACTATATTAGTTTTCCTATTCCGCGCAAGAGATTTTTCCTGAAAGCCGTGACTGGAACCCCCTGGGAAATGGGAGCGAAAGATTAGCACAGATTTCGCGAGTTTCATCATAAAATCGGTAGGGACGAGCTCCCGCTTGATCCGCGTCAGCACGTCCGATGGCCATGTCCGGCGCACCGCCTCCGATGGTAGACACGCTCCGACGCGTCCGGCGTCGCACGTCTGGAACGCGTCTCTTGGTGTTTCTGCCGAGTGCTCTTGCCCGAGTGCCGATAGCTGCGGCCTTGCCCATTAGATGACGGGCTTCCAACGCTTTCTATGAAACTGGCGCTTCACAGGTGGCACGTTTTGTGGACGTGCTGCGCCGGACGCGCCAGAACGCCTATACGATCAAAGGCGCTGCACCGGATGTTTCTATCGAACGTCCCACCGCGGTTCGCGCAGGAGCGCGTCCCGATCGAAACTCAAACTCGCACTCAACCTCGCTCTGTGTTACCCTCTCCTGTGGCGGGTGATCGCTGGCTTGATACTTGTTTTGCCAGAGGAAAGTCCGAACACCGGAAGGCAACATGCCCCGTGAAATCGGGGGCGCCCAGGACGTGAATCCCGGGTGACGGACAGTGTCACAGAAAATATACCGCCCCGCTCCACTTTCAGGCTTGGCCAAGGATCTGATCGAATTTTGAAGAAAGACCTGAAAGTGGAGCGGGGTAAGGGTGAAAAGGCGGGGTAAGAGCCCACCGGGCATTCGCGTAAGCGGAGCCGCACGAAAAACCCCATGTGGTGCAAGACAAAGCAGAGGGAGGGTTGCCTGCCCGCTTTTCCCGCGGAAGCGGGAAAAAGCCCTCGGGTAATAGTCGCACCCAGCCCCACTTTCAGGCCTGGCGAAAGACCTGATTGGGGTCTTGCGCAAGACTTGAAAGTGGAGCTGGGCGCTCGGGAAACCGAGTGAGATAAATGATCGCCATCTCGCGAAAGCGGGAACAGAATTCGGCTTATGCCACAAAACGAGGCCCGTACGGCGCACCCGATACGGGCCTCGACCACTTTAAAGAAACGTATCGGCGTGTGGGCGTATCGGCGTATCGGCGTAACTATCTCGCTCGTGATGCGTATTTTCGAGACACCCTGACGTGCCTGACGATCCTATCGCAGAACAAGACGCTGCCTGCGGAAGACGCCGACACGCCGATACGCCGTAACGCCGTTACGTCTCCTCCTTACTGCGCCAGCTTATCAATTTTCGCGGCCAGCATGAAATCCAGGTCGGTCAGTCCGCCCGCGGAATGCGTCGACAGCACGAGCTTCACCGTATTCCATCGGATGTCGATATGCGGGTGATGATTCATTCCCTCCGCTTCTTTCGCCAGCTTGTTTACGA
>Ga0209039_10002542_pt1 | contig 15357 bp, 12 predicted proteins | sample BogFormECP12_OM1_FD_188238 | JGI IMG/M metagenome (GOLD analysis project Ga0209039, IMG submission 188238) | Bog forest soil microbial communities from Calvert Island, British Columbia, Canada - ECP12_OM1 (SPAdes) (version 2) | ecosystem: Environmental > Aquatic > Freshwater > Wetlands > Bog ... | reverse complement strand
GTCCACACTTTCGCGACCCAGGTTCTTCAACGTCTCGTCCCGGCATTCCAGCACATACTGCTTGGGAAATACATTTTCGAGCGGAGTTCCCGGCTTCACATCCCAGACGCGGTCCTTTGGCGGAACCTTGCTGGCTATGATCACCTCTCGCGCCTGGCCGAAACATTGCGCTAACAGCCGCTCACTGTGGCCATCGCCATAGACCAACGCGGTATCGTAGAAGTTGACTCCCGCATCGCGCGCGGCGCGTAACGAGCGCAGCGACTCCTCGTCCTCGGCGCCAACCCACAACGCTTTCCCAATGCCCCAAGCGCCGTAGCCAATTTCGCTGACCTTTAGTCCCGTTTTACCGAACGGCCGATAGCGCATGAATGAACCCCCTTGGCCTCGTCAGCGCGGTTCACGCTTTCTGTACACCAACACCGCAGATCGCTGCAACCACCTCGAGAGCCTGTGCGCACTGTTCCCGGCTCACGTCCAGGTGAGTAACGAAACGGATGAGTTGAGGCGTCACTCCATTGGCCAGCACATTGCGCTCGGCAAGTTTGCGCGACAGCTCTGTCGAGTCCATGCCCGTACCGCTGATGTCGCAAATCAGGATGTTCGTCTGTACCCTGTCTGGGTCGATCTTGATGCCTGGTATTTGCGCCAACCCTTGCGCGAGAAAGCGCGCGTTGGCATGGTCCTGCTTCAGTTTCTGCGGTCCCTGTTCCAGTGCGATCAGGCCTGCGGCCGCGAGAATGCCCGCCTGCCGCATTCCGCCGCCAAGCGCCTTGCGATAGATCCGACCGCGGTCCATCAGTTCGGCGCTGCCTACTAGGAGTGAGCCAACTGGTGCGCCCAAGCCTTTCGACAGGCAGAACATCACGGTGTCAGCCTTCGCAGCGAGTTGTGACACCGGAACTCCCAAGGCTTCGGACGCGTTGAACACACGCGCGCCGTCCAGGTGAACCGGCAGTCCAGCAGCATGTGTGTTGTCGCAAATCTCGTCGAAAACTGCTGGCGGTGTAACCGTCCCACCAGCGATGTTGTGAGTGTTCTCCAGTGAGACCAGCCCAGTCTTGGCTGCGTGGTAGCTCCTGGTCTTGAGCTTTGACTTGACGTGCTCCCAGGTGAGGATTCCGCTCTCAGCCCACACCGTGCGCGGCACAACTCCGGAGAAATGCGCCATCATGGCCATTTCGTAGTTGAAGACGTGGCCGCGTTCTTCGCAGATGACCTCCTGACCATGATGGGTGTGCAGTTTAATTGCGATCTGGTTGCCCATGGTTCCGCTGGGAACAAAAAGTGCTGCCTCGCGCCCGAAGATTTCGGCTGCGCGCTTCTCCAGGCGATTGATGGTCGGATCTTCGCCGTAAACGTCGTCGCCTACTTCGGCCTCGAACATGGCGCGGCGCATCTCAGGCGACGGCTTGGTGACGGTGTCGCTACGCAGGTCAATCGTAGGCACAGACTGCTTGCTGGCTTGCGCCTCGGATTCGGGGGCGGAGGTGTACATAAGTGAAGTTGCCGACGCGCTCAGGATTTCGGTTCGTCTGTCGCAACCGGTGTCTTAACAGAGGATTTGCTCGCTCGTTTCGCCGCCAGATCTGCTTTAGCTTTGGCCGACTTCTCCCTCATCTTGTCGGCGTACTTCGCGCGGACGCGGTCTTCCTGTACCTTGTTCATATTGAGATTCTACAGGGATTACGGGCCATTCGCAGCGAGGCAAAAAGTCAGTCGCCCGATTATCCAACACGCGAATGGGTAACTTCGGTATTCGGCTCGTCCTGCAGGAAGCGCGCGAAAACTTCGTTCGACAGCAGCCGCCCTCTTGCCGTGAGCCTCAACCGCTCGCCCGCTTTCTCCAGCAAACCATCCGCAACTAGTTCGGAGATCACTGGCTGATAGCTGGTTACGGGGCGGCCTCCGAATTCTGTTCCCATCGCGTCGAGAGATATCCCGCGATTCATCCGCAGCCCCAGGAAGAACGATTCTTCCAGCGCGGCCTGCGCTTCAACGAGCGTACGCGACGCCCGAAGCTGCTTCACACGAGAGGCAATTGGATCCGATGCGTCCGCCGCTGCCGAATACTCCTCCAGCGAGTCTGGACTGGCGAAGCGTATCGCTTGCGCGTCTTCCCCTTGCAGCTCATCGCTCGCGAACAGCATCGAATGCGCGTCAACACCGAATCCCATATATGGCTGCCGCGTCCAGTACTTCAAATTATGCCGTGAGTCGCGCAGCCCGATGCCGTGCGTTAAGGGCCGAGCAAAGTTCGATATCTCGTATTGCTGGACGCCCCCGCGTTCCAGCCGTTCGCATGCGGCGAGGTAGAGATCAGCCGTGAGGTCGTCGTCGGGAACAAAGTGCGCGTGGTAACGGCTGCCACCGGCGAGCAGTTCGGTTCCCAGGCGTGAATCTTCGTCCACCTCCAGCATGTACACGCTGAGGTGCGGTACGCCGGTTGCCAGTGTTTCGGAAAGTGAGAAGTTCCAGCTCTCTCCCGTCTGATGAGGCAAGCCGGCGATGAGATCGAGGCTGATGTTGCCGATTCCGCTGGCGCGCAGCCGCGCAATGTCGGAAAGGGTAACAGAGCGGGTATGCAGGCGCCCCACCGAAGAACATTCTTTGTCCACGAACGACTGCACGCCGAGGCTTACGCGATTCACACCGCAGCGGAGCAGCGTTTCCAGGCCTTCGTCGTTGATCGTGCCCGGCGCGCACTCGACTGTAACTTCTGCGGTGCGCTCGACGTCATAATTGCAGCGGATCGTCCGGAACAGGCGCTCCAACTGATCGGGCGCCAGCACCGATGGCGTTCCGCCGCCGAGGTAGATCGAGTCCACCTCTCGTTCGAATTGGCCGCCCACTTCGGCTGCAATGCGTTCCGCAGCCTCGATTTCGGCGCACACCTGCTCGACATAGCGATCAAACAGCGCGCGCGAAAACACGCCGGAAGCAAAGTTGCAGAAGCTGCACTTCGTCCGGCAGAACGGCACCGAGATGTAAATTCCTTGGGACAAGCGACTCGTCAAGCGAATATGCGCGAATTACAGTACTCTATTATCTCCCGGCATGAAGAAGCGCGTCGTCATCACTGGCATGGGCGTGATCAGCCCCAACGGCATCGGCAACGAGGCGTTCTGCCGCGCCATCCTGGCGGGAACCAGTGGCGTAAAGCGCGTCCGCAGTTTCGACCCCAGTGACCTGCCGGTGCAGATTGCCGGTGAGGTGCAGGACTTCGACGAACTTGCGTGGGTTGACGCCCATGAGCGCAAGCACGTCTCGCGTGCGGTCCCTCTCGCGCTGGCCGCGTCCACCGAAGCCTTGCGCGATGCCGGTATTGAGACATCACAACTCTCGCTGGATCAGCAGCGCGAAATCGGCGTGCTGCTGGGCACCGGCGGTGGCGCACAGGAATTCTCGGAAGAGCAGGTCCGGCTGTGGCTGCAAGGAAAGGTCAAGCAAGTCAGTCTGTTCTGCATCCCCAGCGGGACGATGGGAACGCTCTCCAGTGAGGTCAGCATGCGCTTCGGCCTGCGCGGCATGAGCCACGTCATCACCACCGGATGCACATCATCAACCGATGCCTTCGGCTACGCGCTGCGGCAAATTCAGTTTGGCTTCCTGCCCATGATGCTGGTTGGCGGTGTGGACGTGCCCATTGCGCCCGGGATCATGAAGGGCTTCACGCTGATGCGCATTATGACTTCCTCCTGGAACCACGCTCCGGAGCGCGCCTCACGGCCTTTCTCAGCCGATCGTGACGGATTCGTGGTGGCCGAAGGCGCGTGGATGTTTTTCCTGGAAGAGTATGAACATGCGCGCGCGCGTGGAGCGCAAATCCTGGCCGAGGTTGCGGGGTACGGCTCAACCTGTGAAGCCTTCCATCGAGTTCGTTTGCAGGAGTGCGGTGAAGAACCTGCGCGGGCCATACAGATGGCGATGGACGATGCAGGCATCGCAGCGGCCGATGTCGACTATGTCAACCTGCACGGCACTTCGACACAGTTGAATGATCGCATCGAGACGCGCGCGCTGAAACTGGCCCTGGGCGAAAAAGCGCGCCAGACGCCGATGTCCAGCCTGAAGTCGCAGATCGGGCATCCGCAGGGGGCTTGCGGAGCAGCCGGCATCGCAGCCACGGTGGTCGCCATGCGTCATGGGCTGATTCCACCTACCATCAATCTGGAAAAGCCCGACCCAGACTGTGATCTGGACTACGTGCCGGACCCGGGCCGGCACGCCGAAATCGAGCACGCCGTTTGCAACTGCATCGCCTTCGGCTCGAAGAATTCTGCGCTGGTGCTGCGTAACGTAACTTGAGATCGTGTTGGAGGGGGCACGGCTTCAGCCGCGCCCTAGGCCGCCTTATGTCCTCGGCTTTTGCCCCGGAGGGACGTCGCCCTCTTGCCAGAAAATCGAGGTCCCTCAGGGGCTGAAGCCGCCACTTTGCAAGATTTCACGGCACAGCTAAAGCTGTGCCCCTTCAAGGCACCGCCTCAATCTTTTCCATCGCGACGTGCTCCTCGCTCGTCTATATGACTTCGAGCGACTGTTTACAATCATTTCGGGGACATGGCTGGAATCCACGACGAAGAAGTATTAGGCAAGGCATATGACAGCAGGCTGATGAAGCGCCTGCTGACCTATCTGCATCCTTATCGGGTGCAGGTCGCGATCGCCTTGATCGCGATCGTGCTGAAAGCGGGCGCCGATGTCGTCGGCCCTTATCTCACCAAAGTTGCCATCGACAAATATCTCGCCAGCCACCGGGAAGCTCATTCCCTGCTCGATCGTTTCCTCAGTTCGAGGCCGTTGACCGGCATCGCGCAGATCGCTGCCATGTATGTCGGTCTTCTGCTGTTCAGTTTTCTGCTCGAGTTCACGCAAACCTACATCATGCAGTGGACCGGACAGAAAGTGATGTTCGATCTGCGGGCCCAGATTTTTCGCCACCTGCAGAAGCTGCACATTGCCTTCTTCGACAGGAATCCGGTCGGCAGGCTGGTCACGCGCGTCACCACCGACGTAGATGCACTGAACGAAATGTTCACCGCGGGCGTGGTTTCCATCTTCGAAGACATCTTCGTGCTGCTGGGCATTCTGGTCATCATGCTCAACATGAGCTGGCGGCTGGCCCTGATCACCTTTGCCGTGCTACCGCTCATCTTCTACGCCACCTCGATCTTTCGCCGGAAGGTGCGTGAGAGCTATCGCCGCATTCGTACCGCCATCGCCAGAATCAATGCATTCTTGCAGGAGCACGTGACCGGCATTGTGGTCTTGCAGATCTTCAACCGCGAGAAGAAATCTTATGAGCGCTTCGAGAAGATCAATCGCACTCACATGGACGCTTATAAAGACGCGATTATGGCGCACGCCGTGTACTACCCCGTGGTGGAAGTTCTCTCGGCGACAGCAATTGCCTGCGTAGTGTTTTTTGGCGGCAGACAGGTGATTAGTAGCGCGGTCACCCTCGGAGTGTTGGTTGCATTCATGCAATACGCGCAGCGCTTCTTCCGTCCGATCCAGGACCTGAGCGAGAAGTACAACATTCTGCAATCGGCAATGGCTTCGAGCGAGCGCGTCTTCAAACTGCTCGACACGCCGGCGGAAATCGTCTCCCCGTCACTGCCCAAAGTGCCCGACGGGCCCGGCCGCATTGAGTTCGACCATGTGTGGTTCGCCTATCGCACTTTGGCGCAAGCTGCCGAGGAAGCCGCCACCAGGGGAGAGAAACTCAAAATCGCCGGCGGTAATGGCGACCTCGCGCAGGAATACGACTGGGTGCTGCGCGATGTGTCCTTCACCATCGAGCCGGGTGAGACCGTCGCTATCGTCGGACACACCGGCGCCGGCAAGACCACGCTCATCTCGCTGCTGCTGCGGTTTTACGACGTGCAAAAGGGCGCCATCCGCATCGACGGCGTTGATATCCGCGACATGGACCTGAATGACTTGCGGCGGCGTTACGGCGTGGTGCTTCAGGATCCTTTCCTCTTCTCAGGGACGGTTGCCGGCAATATCCGACTCGGTTCGAGCTGGATCGAAGACGAGTCGATCGAAGATGCGGCCGAACAGGTCAACGTGGCCGATTTTATCCGCTCACTGCCCGGCGGCTTTGCGGAAGAAGTACGCGAGCGCGGAAGCACGCTTTCCACCGGCCAGAAGCAGCTCATCTCGTTCGCTCGCGCCTTGGCGCACAATCCGAAGATCCTCATTCTCGACGAGGCAACCTCGAGCGTTGACACAGAGACCGAATTCAAGGTCCGCGAAGCGCTGACGCGGATGGTGGAAGGCCGGACCTCCATCATCATCGCTCACCGGCTGAGCACCATTCAGCGCGCCGACAAGATCATCGTCATGCACAAAGGCAAGGTGCGCGAGATCGGCTCGCATCAGCAGCTCCTGGCCAACCGCGGCATTTACTGGAGGCTCTACCAGCTTCAATACAAAGACCAGGAAATTCCCGCCGGGGTTTTAGCCGGCAGCGTAGCTGAATCGGGCGTCGGCGTCTCGGCGGACGACTAAGGTGCCTTATGCCTGCACATAGTCCATCAGAAATCCACGCAATGTTTCTTGACGCCTTCAATCGCGGGGATGCGGAGGCCATTACAGCTCTGTACGAACCGGAAGCAATTCTCGTTCTAGGTGATGAGAAGGTGGCTGGACACGAAGCGATTCGCGCGGCCTACCAGCGAATGCTTGTGCGGGGCGGTCGCATGGAATTGGAAACCCGCTCGGTTGTTGAATCCGGCGAAGGACTGGCTGTGTTGCATGCGAAGTGGACCCTTCACTCTATAGGATCGACAGCGCAAGGTCTCAGCACCGAGGTAGTGCGGCGGCAGTCCGATGGCTCCTGGCTGTTCGTGATCGACGAACCCCGCACGCCGGAGTGACTAGGCGCGTCACGCCTATCTCCCCCTTGATGTAAGCTTCGTCGAGTGTTGCAATCCCGTTCTACCCCCACTGAGGTGAAAACGTGCTACAGATTCATCCGCTGTTGGCTCTTGGCGTCGCTGCATCTACAGCCGCGACCGATGCTGTCTATGTCATGTTCAATGCGGCGGTGTCGTCCCGGCGGCGAATGCCGGCCGCGACCTGGAGCAGCGTGTGGTATCTGCTGTCCGCGTTCGCGGTGATCAGCTACACCAGAAACTGGGTGTACGTCTGTTTCGCTGCCCTGGGATCGTGGATCGGCGCCTATGTCTCGATGACGTGGCTCCGTCGAACGGGGAGCACATCAGCAGAACTCGACCACGGCGACCCGAAAGTCCCGGTTAAGTAAGGTGTTCGAGGAACATACGGAGCGCATTTTGTTTCTTCCTCCCCTCCACCGTAAAATCGCAAAGCGACACGGCGATACTCTCTGCCGGAGAAATGATTGCGAAATAATCCTAAGCATCCCAAACCGAAGCGCGGCAGGCCCATGCTGTTGAGAATCGTTGTTGCCGCTCTCGTTGTGGCCAGTATTGTCGGCGTGCTTCTCTGGCGCTTGTCCGCTCGAACCGCAGCGGGACCGGCTGTGCCGGCGCAAACGGCCACCTATGTCGGCGCGGAGCGCTGCGCCTCATGCCATGAGGAGCAGACTAAGCTGTGGCGCACCTCGCATCACGCCCAGGCCATGCAGATAGCCAGCGATTCCACTGTGCTGGGCAACTTCAACGACGCGCACTTCACCAAAGACGGCGTAACTTCGAGCTTCTTCAAGAAGGATGCCAAGTTCCACGTCAACACCGAAGGCCCCGACGGCAAGCCGCAGGATTTCGATCTTCCTTACACCTTTGGTGTTGCGCCGCTCCAGCAGTACCTGGTTCCCTTCCCGAACGGCCGCCTGCAGGCATTTGTTGTCGCTTGGGATTCGCGGCAGAAAGAGCAGGGCGGCCAGCGCTGGTTTGACCTTTATCCTGACCAGAAGCTCAGGCCTTCCGATCCGCTGCACTGGACCGGGCGCAACCAGACCTGGAACTACATGTGCGCCGACTGCCACTCGACCAACCTACGCAAGAACTACGACCTCGCCAAGGACAGCTATGCGACCACATGGTCGGAGATTGATGTCTCCTGCGAATCGTGCCACGGGCCCGGCTCCAATCACGTCACCTGGGCGCAAACTCACAAGAAAGGCTCGTACAACGCGAGAACGGCTGCAATGGGACTCACTGTGGATCTCAAGCCAGCCCAGGGATTGTGGTCCCTCTCCGAGCCGGACACGGGAACCATGCACTGGAAAGGGCAGGCGCGTTCGCACGACGAGATCAACACCTGCGCGCCCTGCCATTCGCGGCGCCATGTGATCAGCAGCGACGCACAGCCGGGGCAGCCGTATCTTGACAACTACATCCCTAGCCTGCTCGAAGAGGGCGTCTATTACGCCGACGGCCAAATTCTCGAGGAAGACTACGAGTGGGGCTCGTTCCTGCAGAGCAAGATGTATCGCAACGGGGTAACCTGCTCCGACTGCCACGACCCGCACAGCGCGAAGTTGCCGGCGGTCAGCTTGAACTCCGTCTGCGGCAAGTGTCACTCGCTGACCAAGTTTGGCGCTGAACAGCATCACCATCACAAGGCTGACAGTACTGGAGCGCTGTGCGTCAACTGCCACATGCCAACGCACACCTATATGGTCGTGGATGTGCGGCGCGATCACAGCTTCCGTGTGCCGCGCCCCGATTTCTCTGTTGCCTACGGAACGCCGAACCCCTGCAACCAATGTCACAAGGACAAGTCGAACGCGTGGACCGCCGAGGCGGTGGTGAAGTGGTATGGCCCGAATCGCAGGCAGGAAGCCCATTTCGTCGAAGCTTTGGACGCTGGTCGCCGTGGCTTGCCGAGCGCGGAGAAATCCCTGACGGCGTTGATCGGGGACGCATCCCAGCCCGGCATCGCACGCGCGACGGCGCTCAGCCTGCTGCCGGAATACCTCACTCCGACATCCGTTCCCGCCGTGCGGGCCGCGCTCAGCGATGAGGGCGCGCTGGTGCGACGCGAGGCGGTACGGGCGCTGGAGCCGCTTCCACCGCAAGAGCGGGTCCGGCTGGCTGCGCCGCTGCTGAGCGATCCCATACGCTCCGTCCGCATCGAGGCTGCGCGCCTGCTGGCTGGAACATCGCCCGAGCTTTTGCAGGAAGCCCAGAAGACGGCGCTAGATCGCGGCGTCTCCGAGTTGGTCGCCAGCGAGACGGTCGCGGCTGAGCGTCCCGAGAACCATGTGAACCTCGCGCTGCTCTACTCGCAGATGGGGCGAACGAATGAGGCAGAGAACGAGTTGCAGACCGCACTGCGGCTCGATCCAAAGTGGGTTCCCGCCATGGTCAACCTGGCCGACCTTTACCGCGCGCAGAGCCGCGATGCGGAAGGCGAGAAGTGGCTGGAGAAGGCCATCGTGGTCGCACCCGATGCGGCCGAGCCGGTCCATGCGCTCGGACTGCTCAAGGTCAGGCAGAAACAATATCCGGAGGCGCTCAGCCTGCTGGCAAAGGCGGCCATAATGCAGCCGTCCAACGTCAGCTATAGCTACGTGTACGCCGTGGCGTTGAACTCAACCGGGCAGCCGGACCGCGCGATTGCAATTCTGGAGCAAGCTCATCAGAGGCGTCCCGCAGACCGCCGGGTGCTGGAGGGCCTGATCGCGTTTGAGCGCGACAAAGGCAACCTGCCATCAGCCATCGATTACGCCAAGCAGTTGGTGCAACTCACGCCCGACGATCCCAACGCGAAGGCAATGCTGGCGCAGTTGCAAGGGCAGGCGAGGTAGGGGCCGCCGTTCGCGCAAACTCTAATCACTGCTCATCTTCCAACTGGAGCTCTTCGCCCGGCAGCGCGGGTGGCATAGATAGATAGTAGATATAGAGCTGCTTGCGTATGGCCTGAAATTCGACCTGCAGCAGCAGCGGCTTGACCTGCGTGGCGGCCAACTCGTTTGCACGCTCTTGCAACTTGGTAACTTTCTCAGAATTCTGGGCGGCGAGGGTGTTCTTAATGGCGATGACGTCGAAGCCAAATATCCTCGAGAGCAAGCCTTTCATCGGCAATGTTCCTGAAAGGGTAGTCACACCTGCCAGCGATGTATCCGGTATCCGTGTTCACTTGTCACACGGCTCAGTGACAATTGTCCTTTACTTTAGAAAGTGGATCGTCGTAGGCTAGCCAGTGGTAGGGAGACCGAGTTAGGTACTGCCCAGGTTCTGCGCGCCTCGTCCTCGGTGAGGAACGCAGTGCCTCGATATCTGTGTTGTGCGTCAAACTCGCGACCCTTCGAGCAGACACCCCAGTCTGGGGGAATCCTCTTCCTCCGCGAATTCTCTGGCGAATTCCATATTAAGTCGTTATTTTGCAATATTTTGCATGTAAACCATTTGTATGGAATATTTTGCGGGGAATTATTTCCTGTGGCCATTTGTTTTCAATATCTTGCAAGCAAGAAAGCGAGGGGGTACAGCAGAACAAACTCGCTCACTGTGCGGCAGAATGGCGACTTCCCTGGCGCGGCACCATTTCCAGGTCTGGTTCGGTACATCAGAAATTCACTTTGCGGAATTGGGGCTTTGGTGTATGGTGAGTGGTTCGCTAGAACCCAAGAACGAGTGTGGCCTCCTGATCGGATCTTCGAGAAGGACGGACCATTCGAGTACTCTGGCCGAGAACGGAGCCCTGTAAGAGAAAGATTGTTCGCCGCATCTGGATTTGGCTCGCCAAGCCGACGGGGCGAGTTGCTTGCGGCGCAACACGTCGTGGAAATCCAACGCCCTCAACTTCACGACACCAGACTGTTTTTAAGCAGCACCGATACAATGCATCGCGATGTGCAGCCCCCAGTCTGGAACTGGGAGGCGCGGTGCGGCACTTTGCAAGCAATCCTCATTTTGCAAGCAATCCTCATATGGAACAAGGAGAAACGACTTTGGCGATTCAAGGGCATCGGAACCAGATCTCGGAAACCAACGGGCGGACGACCGCCGGACTGCGACTACAGCGAGCGCAACCCGGTTGGTGGGGAATCCTGGCAGCGTTGGCATTCATGCTTGTGCTGACATGCGTAGCGACGCAAGTTGCGCAAGCTGAAACCTTCAACGTACTTTACACTTTCACTGGCGAAAAAGACGGTGCGAATCCTTACGCCGGACTGACCGCGGATGCCGGGGGAAATCTTTACGGCACCACCATTGCCGGCGGTTCCTACGGGCAAGGAACAGTGTTTGAGTTAAGGCACTCGGGATCCAATTGGATCATGATGACGCTCTATAGCTTCGCAGGAGGAAATGACGGAGCGCAGCCTCGCGCCAGGGTAATCATCGGTCCAGACGGCGGTCTCTATGGCACGACGTTCAACGGAGGAGGCACGGGATGCGGCGGGCAGGGATGCGGCACAGTGTTTACCCTGCGCGCCCCAATCTGGAAGGAAACTGTGCTGTACCGGTTCACAGGAGGTACGGATGGAGGTCTGCCCCTTGGAGACCTGATGTTTGATAAACACGCCAGCATCTATGGTACGACGCAGCAAGGAGGCGTACCTCACAGTTGCGGCAACCTCGGCTGCGGGGTTGTCTATAAGCTGTCGCACATGTCAGTCCTGTGGTCGGAAAGCCCGATTTATCAGTTTATTGGCATTAGTGACGGGGTAGTTCCGAACGGTGGAGTCGTCTTCGACACTTCCGGTAATCTCTATGGCACAACCGTCTCCGGGGGTTCCAATAACTTCGGGACAGTTTTCCAGTTGACCCCTTCCGGTTCCGGCTGGACACACCAGATTCTCTACAGCTTTCAAAACCTGACCGACGGCAAACTGCCCAATTCGGGCGTAACACTCGATGCCTCGGGCAACCTGTACGGCACAGCCGTATTTGGCGGCACTGGCCTTGGGGGCACCGTCTTCCAACTGAAGCCGTCCGGAGGTAGCTGGTCCTTTAACCTGGTTTACGCCTTAGTCGGAAACGCGGGTCCCTTTGGGAACCTCAGTTTGGATGCGGCCGGAAATCTCTACGGCACCACCTACCAGGACGGACGTTACGTTCTTGGGTCGAGTTTCAAGTTGACACCTTCGAATGGGAACTGGACTTACCAGTCACTCCACGATTTCACCGGGGGTGACGACGGGGAATACGCGCTGAGTAATTTGGTCTTCGACGCCCACGGGAACATGTACGGTACCGCAGCCTATGGCGGCGCAAATGGCTACGGAGTTGTCATGCAGATCACACCGTAGCTGAAGTTCGCATGTGTTGCGGGCGTCAGAGCCAATAAGTGATCGTGGCTTAGATTCGTGTGAGGGCACAGCTGGAAACCGTGCCCTCATACGAATTGCGAGCAATCTCCATTTACGAGACCGGGTCGAGCAAACCAAACTGAGAGAACTCCCTCGGAAGTGGTTGCGTTGTTGCCATTAGGGTCGGAAGCCGGGAATGGTGAAGCGCGAAAAAAGGAGCTCGGCTTCTTGCCGTGCTCCTTCTGATGCTCCAATGGTAAGAGCTAATTTCCTAGATTCTATCCCTGCCAAAAACGCCGCGCGCGACCGAACAGGAACAAGGCCGCGGGGCCGAACAACAGGAGAGTCGAAGGTTCGGGTGTATCAATCTCGCTCTGAACAAACAGCGTACGTGTCACACCACCGGGGAAAAACTGGTCAACTTCCTGGAGCTGGCCATTCTCTACCAATGAGCCGAGAAACGGAAGCCCTGCCGGAGGAAGCGCTCCGAACTTGCCCGTCCCATTATCGGATTCAAACCACAGGTTCCCCTGGAAATCAACCCAGATGTAGTCGCTCACCTTTCCGCCGGGGGAGTCAAGGAGCTCGACGAATCCTGCTGCGGTGCCGCCCCATTGGGCGAAAGCTTGGCAATTGTCTTCACCCACACAAAATGGGGTGTTCCTGTATAGGACTGAGTCCGCTACTGCGCTAACAGAAAGCATAGCGACAACCGCAACAACCGCGAGATACACTGGCACTTTCATAGACGAACCCCCGAGGCGAACTGGAAGCACACACGTGACTACACCTTGGTAATCGCAATTTCCCTTCCGATACGAAGCCTTTATAACCCGTTTGTTATCAGTGAACTCCATGTTCTCGGTGTGTCCGAGTGTGCAACTTCTTGCACAGCAAAGGGTAAAGATGTTTCCTATAGCACCTTCATGGCTCAACCCACTTGCATGACCTAGATGGCACGTTCATCTCCCATTCATGCACTCGGGTCACTACGCCCAAGCCGCGCATTCCGATTCAGGACAACGCTCCGGGCCACGACTCCACGACCCTTCAAGACCGAGTCAGACGCATCTCTGCAACATTCGCGTAGGATTGACAGAGAAACCTTCGCCCGTTGCGTTCTCAACCAACACTCGTACGGAGAGAACTTGTATGAGCCCGTTCCGGATTCTCGATTCCAATTTGTCCTCGCGACCGCCGCACAACTCCATTGGGAACATTGACGTGCACGGATTGGAGGCTGAGTTGATGGCACGCCTTGAAGGCGAAGTCCGCTTCGACGCGGGCAGCCGTGCCGCGTATTCCACGGACTCTTCCAACTATCGCCAGGTGCCGATCGGCGTCGTGGTTCCCAGGAGCACTGAGGACGTTGTCCAAGCGGTCCGGATCTCGCGTGAGTTCGGCGCGCCTATCCTTTCTCGCGGAGCCGGCACCAGTCTTGCCGGCCAGTGCTGCAATGTCGCCATCGTTCTGGACTGGAGCAAGTACCTTAACGGCATTCTTGAAATCGACCCTGATCGCAAGATTGCGCGTGTGCATCCGGGATGCGTGCTCGACAATCTTCGCGATGCAGCCGGCAAACACGGTCTCACGTTTGGCCCCGATCCCGCGACCCACAAGTACTGCACGCTCGGCGGAATGATTGGCAACAACTCGTGCGGCATTCACGCGCAGATGGCCGGTCCGGTCTCCAACAATGTCGAATCGCTAGACGTCCTGACCTACGACGGCACCCGGATGACTGCGGGCTGGATGACCGAGCCTGAAATGGAAGCAGCGATCGGCGGCGGAGGACGCGGCGGCGAGATACTATCTGGGATAAAGGCGCTGCGTCTACGCTACGAAAGCGAGATTGGTGCGCGTTTCCCAAACATTCCTCGCCGCATCTCCGGCTATAACCTTGATCAGCTCATCCCCAACCAGGAAGGCCGCTTCAATCTTGGACGGGCGCTCGTCGGATCCGAGGGCACGCTGGTCACGGTGCTGGAAGCGAACCTGAATCTAGTCCACAACCCTCCGCACACTACATTGGTTGTGCTTGGCTATCCCGACATCTATCAGGCTGGAGATGACGTCGCCGCCATCGTCGAGTTCGAGCCGATCGGACTGGAAGGCATCGATTACAAGCTCATCGCCAAGATGGCCACAAAGGGCATGTATACCAGGACCTTGAGGCAATTGCCTGAAGGGAAAGGCTGGTTGATGGTGCAGTTTGCCGGCGAGTCGCAGGAAGAGGCTGACGGCCGCGCTCACGAACTGATCGCAAAATTGGAACGCAACGAGAAAGCTCCGAATATTCGCTTCTACGACGACAGGAACGACGAGAAGGCAGTTTGGGTGTTGCGCGAAACAAGCGTTGGCGCGACATCCTTTGTTCCGGGCCAGCCACCAGCCTGGTCGGGTTGGGAGGACGCCGCGGTACCACCAGCCCGCATTGGCGATTACCTCCGCGACTTCAGCAAGCTGCTGGAGCGGCACGGACTCGACTGCGCGCTCTACGGACATTTCGGGCAAGGTTGCATTCATTGCCGCATCACCTTCGATCTGGTGAGCAAAGAAGGAATCAGAAACTACCGTTCGTTCGCCGAGCACGCGGCTGTGCTGGTTACCGGCTACGGCGGGTCGCTCTCCGGTGAGCATGGCGACGGTCAGTCACGCGGCGAGTTGCTGCCCATCATGTTCGGCAACGAGATCATGCACGCGTTTCGGGAATTCAAGCGCATCTGGGACCCGGAATGGAAGATGAATCCCGGCAAGGTCATCGACGCCAACCCCCTCGATTCCGACCTGCGGCTGGGGGCTGACTATCGTCCTTGGGAGCCGAAGACCCATTTCCAATTCCCTGACGACAACGGCAGTCTTGCGCATGCGAGCCTGCGCTGTGTCGGCGTGGGGAAGTGCCGGCGGGAAAGCCCGGACGCTGCCGACAACCAGACCATGTGTCCCAGTTACATGGCCATGCGCGAGGAGATCCATAGTACGCGGGGCCGCGCTCATCTGCTCTGGGAGATGTTGCACGGTTCGCCGATAACAAACGGCTGGCGCGATGAGAATGTGAAGGAGGCGCTGGACCTCTGCCTCTCCTGCAAAGGCTGCAAAGGCGATTGCCCGGTGAACGTCGACATCGCGACGTATAAGTCAGAGTTTCTCTCGCATTATTGGGAGGG
>Ga0209039_10002540_pt1 | contig 15358 bp, 15 predicted proteins | sample BogFormECP12_OM1_FD_188238 | JGI IMG/M metagenome (GOLD analysis project Ga0209039, IMG submission 188238) | Bog forest soil microbial communities from Calvert Island, British Columbia, Canada - ECP12_OM1 (SPAdes) (version 2) | ecosystem: Environmental > Aquatic > Freshwater > Wetlands > Bog ... | reverse complement strand
TGGGAATGACCACACTTTGCGGTCGAGCAGCGTAGCCGTACTCGCCAGAAGGGTGCTGGGCAGGAATTCTGTCCTATTTGTCATCTTACCTCCCAACATGACTATTCACGGCGTCCCGCTTGTTTCGGGATAGCGTGTATGCAAGCATCGACTAAATCGGCGAATGAATCGGGGTCCAAAGCAGCACGCCCAACGAAGAGGCCATTAGCGCCGCTCCTGAAAAGCAACCCCGGAGCATCCTTCCCAAAGACGCTGCCCCCGTACAGGATGGGGATGCCAGCTCCATTCCGCAGGCCGAACAGGGAAGCCAATACATCACGACAAGCACCCGTCATATACGCGACGTACTCGGGCGTAGCGATTGCTCCAGCTTCACCGACGGCCCACGAGGGCTCGTACGCAATGATCAGCTGTGGGGCACGCTCTGCCTCAATCCCGTGCAGCGCTATGCGGAGTTGCCGGGCGACCGTTTCCCGTTCTACGCCGTATCGTTTGTCTTCAGCATCTTCCCCTACGCATATCAGTGGTCTCAGCCCAAACCGCAGTGCTGTTTGTACCTTCCGATTTACCGACGCATCATTTTCATTAAAGTATTGCCGCCGCTCAGCATGGCCGATTTCCACCAGGTCAACTCCCATTTCCTTCAGCATCGGTGCTGATACCTCTCCCGTGTAAGGTCCCCACTCGGCCCAATGCATGTTCTGTGCGCCGACCCAGAACGCGCCATGAGCGGCCTGGCAAACCGCTGCGATCGAGGTGTACGGAGGAATAACAAATATCTGGGTCCGGTCATCGAGTTCTGGAATCCTGGCTTGTAAGCGCTCGGCATACTGCGTGGCTTCTCGGACCGTCTTGTGCATCTTCCAGTTTGTGCCGAACAACAATGGAGCTGCGCTCATGGCCTGTCCCCGTGCGCTCTAGTCGTTTGCTGTTGCTTTTCCAATTCACGCATCCTCGCTACCTTGGGTCCTGAACGTTCCGGCTCGAATTCCGCCTTGAGCCAGGCGTTAACGATGGTCTTTGCCAGTTCGGAACCAATCACGCGAGCGCCCAAGGTGATGATCTGAGCGTCATTGCTCTTTCGCACGCGTTCAGCCGAATACACATCGTGACACACGCCCGCGTAAACGCCGGAGACCTTGTTTGCGATCATGCACATGCCGAGCCCGGTTCCGCAGATAAGAATTCCCCGGTCGTACTTGCCCGCGGCCACTTGCTGCGCCAGATGAAGGCCAATATCCGGATAGTCGGCGTCCCCAGACGCAAGCATATCCAGGTCCTCGACATCCACGCCGCCGTCGCGAAGGTGCTCGACGATAACCCGCTTCAGTTCGATTCCTACATCGTCGGAGTCCACAGCAATTCGCATGATGACCTCTCGCCCGCTAGCAGTGCTTCGCGTTTTCGTGCTGATAAACTTCCCAGCCCTTATACGCGCGGAGCACGTCCGCAATTGCTCCGGCGCGGTTTCCATAGCTCACGCAGACATGGTGCTCGTAGGCGTTGTTGCAGAGGTACTGGAGGAGGTGCTGGAGATCAGGTATCCGCACCACTCCGTAACCGCCGAAGCTCTTGAGCGTGCCGGAAGTGACTTCACCTTCACCCGCATAGGACCGCGTGCGTCCGTGCAAATCGTCGGTTGAAACGCGGCAGTAGGTGCTTGCCCCGGCTCCCACTCTGCCCACAACGGTTCCGATCGATTTGTCTTTGCCGACGCCCGTTGCGATGATCTCGTTGAAATCCATACGCGAGTCCAGCGGACCGTTAGCGATGCGCTGCTTGGGTTGACTGCGACAGATTGCGAGTTTGTTCCGCAAAAGCCGCGACAATCAAGGCGAAGGACATTGCACCGGGATCCGGGTGGCCCAAAACCCGGTCTCCGAGCCGACTCGCTCGCCCCAAACGACAAACCATGTTCGCTGTGCCTCGCGCGGCCGCCTGGGCAACCTGAGCCGCGATGGACAGCAGTTCGCATACATCTCCGTCGGAGCCGGACAAAACCTCATTGATGGCGTGCAAGGGATCCAGTATTGTCTTGTCGCCCGGTTTGGCCTTGCCGGTCTCGGCGACCGCTCGTTCCATGGCGCCAAAAATCTTCTTCAACTCATCGGGACCGAGGTCTTGAGCTTCAGGAATTGCTGCGCCGGCATTCATCAGAGCCCGGCCGAGCAGCACCCCGATCGCCCCTCCAGTGTTGCCCATGAATGCTTTGCCAGCTTCCCTCAGCACCTGTCCAATAGGCGTGCTTTCGGGCAATTCACTGAGCCGACGGCGTATGGCTTGGAAGCCGAGGCGCATCGTGATCCCATGATCGCCGTCCCCGATTGCAGAGTCGAAACCGTTCAACTCCGCTTCAGCGGCTTCGATTCGGGTGGCCGCGTGCAACAGCAGGTCGCGCACCGCCATGGCATTGATACAGGCAATCTCCATATCAGACTTGAACAAACGCCGGTGTATCGGCCGGAGCCAGTAACCAGCGTTTCAGTTGATCGTCGAGGCGCATGAGCGAAATCGAGCAACCCGCCATCTCGAGCGAGGTGGCGTAGTTGCCCACATAGGTGCGAGCGGGACGCATACCGGCCTCCACCAGCAGCCGCGACGCCGCCCGATTCAGAATGAGCAGCTCCGATAAAGGGGTACCTCCGAGACCGTTGACTAGAACCGCCAGCTCATCGCCGGACTTCAAACTCATGTCCGCGAGCAACCGGCGTATCAGGTGCACGGCCACCTCGTCTGCGGATAACATTTTCGCGCGTTCGACGCCCGGTTCACCGTGCAACCCCAGACCGATCTCCAGCTCGTCGTGAGCAATCTCGAAAATCGGGCGACCAGAGACCGGAATGATGCACGAGGTCAGCGCTACACCCATGCTGCGGGTATTGTCATTTGCCTTCGAGGCGGCACTCTGCACGGCCGCCAACGGCGCGTCTTCCTCGGCGCAGGCACCCGCCACTTTAATGACGAATAGATCGCCAGCAATACCGCGGCGCTCACTGCTGCGTTCGAGCGGAGCTGATGCCACATCATCGGAAATGCGGACGCTGACAACCGCGATGCCGTCATCCCCAAGCATTTCGGTTGCCATGTCGAAGTTCAGCACATCTCCCGCGTAGTTCCCGTAGAGAAATAGAACCCCCGAGCCGCCGTGCGCCGCCTTCGCCGTCGCGCAAATCGGCTGCGGGGGCGGCGACGTGAAGACATTTCCCGCCACACTGCCGTGAGCCATTCCGCGGCCTACGTAGCCGATGAACATGGGTTCGTGGCCGCTGCCGCCCCCAGTGATGACCGCAACTTGGCCCTGCACTGGGGCGACCCGACGAACCACTGCCTGAGCCCCATTAACTTTGCGCACGTACCCTGGGTACGCCGCCACAAAGCCTTCGACAGTTTCGGCGGCTACGGCATCGGGATGGTTCACGAGTTTTTTCATGCCCGGCGACCGGGAACTCAAGGACGCGGTTGACGCGCCTCATCTGCTCACAGCGTCATCAAAAACCGGCTAACTATAACGTTGCAGGCTCAGTTTATAGTCCAGCCATCCGGCTCCTGTCAAGCACTTTCGTAAACACAGTGCGCCGGGCTGTGCCTTGAAAAACTCGACCGCTGCAAATACGATACCTTGCGGTATGCGTACTCGCCTCAAGGATGTCGCCAAGGCTTTGAATTTGTCGATTTCGACGGTGAACGCCGTCTTGAGGAACCGTTCCGATATCAGCAAGGCCACGCGAAGGCGGGTGTTTGACAAAGTCAAAGAACTGAACTATCGCCCGAACTGGGTCGCCCGCAGCCTGGTCACGCAGCGCACACAAGTCCTTGGAGTCGTCGTCCCCGACCTCTCCCGCTCGTTCTTTACCGAAGTCATCAAAGGGATCGACCTCGTGGCAAGCGCCATCCGCTATCACTTGGTATTGACCAACACAGGGGAGGACCCGCGCCGCGAGGACGACGAGGTGGCAACTCTCATCAGCAAACAAGTCGATGGGCTGGTGATCGCATCGGCCCATGATCCGGGCGACAACGTCGTCTGGCGGAATCTGTCCAAAATGGGTGTTCCGTTTGTGCTGGTAGACCGCGCTTTCCCCAATGCACCCTTCGTGGGAGTGGACGACGAAAGAATTGGATTTATAGCGACGACACATCTCGTCGACCAGGGGTATGAGCGGATCGCGCACCTGCGCGTCCCATCCCTGTCGACGGGCATCGGCAGAGTGCGAGGGTATTTGAAAGCGCTAAGACAACACGGTATTCGCGCCCGCCAGGACTACATGGTCGATGCGGAGTTCCACAGCGAAGCCAGTGGCTACGAGGCAACAAAAATACTCTTGCAACGCTCGCCCCGGCCCGACGCGATTTTTGCGGCGAGCGATCCCATCGCGATCGGTGCAATGCAGGCGCTTCTGGAAGAGGGCGTCCGTATTCCTCTTGATTGCGGACTCATCGGCGTCGGCCAAGTGCGGTACGGTGAATACTTGAAGGTCCCACTGAGCACCGTCGATCAGCACCGGGTCGAGATCGGAAAGCTGGCTGCCAAAGCATTGCTGGATCTTGTGTCGGGACAGAAGAAACCGGCCAAGCCTATTCTGATTGAGCCCACCTTGATCGTGCGCGCCTCGAGTCTCCGGCACCCGCGCACGCCTCGTCCGCGCGGCGCTCAGGAGAACCGCGCGCGCGCCGCGATCCCCAGGAACGGATAGGCACGGCGGGTAGCCAGGAAGAGCGGCCCGTGCGCATGGAGGTGTTTCGTTTCCCTTGGAAGGTCAACTTCAAACCCAGCTATATTTGCCTTGGAGGCGCGGATAGGGTCGGGATGGATCCGGGTTCCGCTCTTGTAACTCACCGAACTGAAGCTGCCGGCGGACTTATCGCTGCAATAGGACGTGAGTGCGCGCACAGAGCTGTTGGGAGGAAGGCACTCGGCCGCCGTATCCAGGTAGGCGAGGGCGCGAGTGCGGGGAAACGGTTCCTTGCACGGAATATCCATGGGCGCTCCGAAATTTGCCGCTCAGGCGTCAGTGCGCGTCCCGAAAAAGATCCTCTCCGCAGTTTTCCGCAGCAGCCACTCCCGGTCCTCGTCCAGGAGGAACGCCAGGCGGTTACGAATCAGGTCCACCGATCCACGGTAGGTGTGCGGCGGTTGAACCTGAAAGGGGGAATCCGAGGCCCACATCAGGCGCTTCGGACCGTAGGCTTCGTACAGCGCACGAATGAGCGGCGCCAGGTCGTCGTAGGGAGCCTGTTTCCGGCCAAGCGCATAAAAGGCAGAGATTTTTACACAGACTTCGGGGTGACGGGCTAGATTCGAGAGCGCGCGCGCGTCCGCATCCCGGATCTGCCCGTCGGATCCGATGCGGCCCATGTGATCAATCACGACCGGGGCCTCGGGGAATCGCGTACACATGGCATCGATCGACGGCAGCGCGTCCGGTCCGGCGAGCAGCCCTAGAACCAGGCGAGATTCAGAGGCACAGCGCCACATCGCCTCCATGCCGGGCGTTGCCAGCCGTGTGCGCGGATCGGATTTTAGTGTGACGCGGAATCCGCGCACGCCCTGATGCGCGAGTCGAAGCATTTCGTCCTGCGGTTTGGGGTGGGAATCGTCCACCACAGCGATCCCCCGGAACACGTCCGGGTAGCGGCGGATGGCGTCCAACATATAGGAATTGTCTAAGCCGTAAAAGCTCATCTGCACCAGAACCACGCGGGAGACACCGCAAGGACGCGCATGATCCAGCAGAGTTTCCGGAGTGAAGACCGCCGGTTCGTATGCGGGACCGCTGTAGCCCGGGTCGCGCGCGTAAGGGCCCGCCGGACCAGCCCACACATGAACGTGTGCGTCAATGAAATCCGCCGTCATGTTGCGTTTTTACTCCGTTCCCGCCCGTCCCGCGAGGGCAAACGCCGCGATCATGCTGCTTCGCGAAATCGAGGCCGAAGAATGGTTTCCGGCGGCATCATTCGAACGTCTCCATAAAGCCACGATAGAACTCGAACGCCTGATCCACCTGCCTGCAGTCCACAAACTCGACCGCCGCGTGCGCCTGGTCGATGCTGCCGGGCCCGATTACAATCGACGGTATCCCTGCCCGCGAGAGTTTGCTCGCATCGCTGCCGTAAGGGACGCCTACCGGCGAACCCGGTAATCCGAGTTGTTGCAGGACCTGTCCGGCGACCACGACCACGGGCTCCTCTGCCGCGGTTTCCAGCGGATAGTCGGTAAGCATGGGAGGGTCCATTTCGACCCGCAGATCCGGATATTCCCTGCGGAGACCCGCAAGGAGCGCCTCGTATTCCGCGAGAACCGCATCGATCTCTTCGCCCGGAAGGAGCCGCCGGTCGATCTCGATGGCGCAGGCATCCGGTACGATGTTCACCTGTCTCCCGCCGTGAATCGTGCCGATGTTGTAGGTCGCATGCCCAAGTAGAGGATGAGTATTTTTCGCCAGCGCCGCGGAGTGCCCCTCGAGCGCGCCCACGACGCGAGCCATCGTCACGATGGCGCTGCGGCCCAATTCCGGCTTGGAACTGTGCGCGGCTATGCCGCGGGCAAGGATGCGGAAGCGCACGCATCCTTTCGTGGCCACGACGAGGCGCATATCGGTCGGTTCTGAGACAACCGCCGCATCCGCGGTCAGACCTTCGCACAGGCGGACGACCCCTCGGTACGAAAACTCTTCGTCCGCCGCAGCCACCACCCAAATCTCGCAAGGAGGCGGCTGGTGCAGAGCCGCGAGCGCGTGCATCATGGCGGCAAGCCCCGCCTTCGTGTCGCAGGCCCCGCGCCCGTAGACGCAGCCATCGCGAATCTCCGGCTCGAACGGCGGGATATCCATGCCGGATGCGGAGGCCGTGTCCACGTGCGCTTCGAAAATCACACGGCGGGCCGGCTGCCGGCCAAGAACTCGCGCGATCAGATTCGGCCGGCCGGGAAACACCTCCTGCTCGTAGCATTCGATACCCCGGGAGCAGAAGAACTCACGGATGAAGGCGGCGATGTGGGCTTCCGGCGCTCCTCCTTCGTAAGCCGGGTTCACGCTTTTGATCCGGATCAGGTCGGCGAGGGTGTGGATCACGGGGGAGAACATGGGCTCCAGGGAACGATAAGCTCGCACCGTACACTGCGTGTATACAACTAGTCAATCGATGGAACGGGCTCTGTCAATGACTTCCGTCACTGTGCCAGCTCATTCGCACAGCCGAGAGCGGCGATCGCAACCAACAACAGACCAAGCCCGACCGCCAAGCGGCGCCGCGATCCCGGCGGTGAGCCCTTCCATTCACCCGCCACGAGTCCGAGAAGATTCGCCACCAGCACTGTGCTCGACATCAAAATGGCCCACCCGAGCGAGACGCCCAGCTTACCCATGCGGCGAGCGCCGACTCCATACAGGCTCATCCCGGCCATCCACATTATGCCCATGAGCAATCCGAGGACGAAGCGCCGGCCGGAACCCGGTACGCGGTAGGCGCCCAGCGTCCCGCGCCGGACCAGAAGCACCAGCGAATATCCCGCGTTGCATATGAACAGCGGTATCGCGAGCAGCGCCCAGATAGCGTTGCCGGCCCATTCGTGCGGGGCGCCCGCAGCTTGCGCGCGGGTGGCTATTTGTGATCCAAAGACAAAACCCAAGTTGCCTCCGGACGAGAGCAGACCCGAGACGATGCAAATCAGAATGCCGGTGAGATATGAACCCGAGCCTCTGCCTTCTTCCTTCCACTTCCCGGCGAAGGAGCAGACGGCAACGCCCGCCAACATGATCACAATCGCAGCGGCCGTGAGTGCGATCTGGCCCGCGGTGAGGTGAGAAGGAGGTTGGAACACCAGGGGAATGATAGCGCCCGCCGAGGCGGCCACTCCGAGAATCACGGCGAAACCAAGTGCCAGTCCGACGGCATCGACTCCGAGACCGAACGTCAGCGCGCCCACGCCCCAGGCGGTTCCAAAGCCGGCCAGTGCCGCCACCGTGCCGGCACTGGCGCCCGAGTAGACGTCTGCCAACCGCGGGATCGTCATGACCGCCAGCACCCAAGGGGAGATCAGGTAAGCGACCGTCGCGAAGATGAGCCAGTAGTTTTCCCAGGCCCAGCCCTTCATTCCCTTCGCCGGAAACATGAAGCTGCCCTGAAAGACGCCGGCAGCCAGAATGACGGCGATTCCTGCTAGGACCGAATCGTGCATGGAGATCCCTTTTGTCGAATAGCAGTTCGGGGGCGGTGGGCGGCGGCCATCAGTCCCACTCCCCGATTTCGACGTCGCGCCCGGCTTCGGCCGATTCGATCAGCGCGAGCACGACGCGAACCGCCCGCTTCGCCGCCACCGCCGTGACCACCTCCGGCGCGCGATTCAACAGCACACACTCACAGAAGTAGGCCAACTCATCCCGCAGCGCGCCGTGGGCCGCGCCTCCCACGCGGGGATCGTAACTGACATCGGGAATCTGATACCCCGATTCGCGAAGGATGACGAACGTCGCGGGATGGAGTTGAAGATTGGCGACTCCGGCAGTGCCGATGAACTGGAACGCATCGTCCAGGAACACCCCGGCATTGGTGGGCATCATCCAGATGGTCTCCGCGACGCCGATCGCGCCGCCTTCGAATTCGATAATGCCCCAGAACGTTTCGGGGTATTTGCCGCCGGTCGCGTGGCGCTGATATCCGCGGACGCGCCGCACTGGCTGGCCGACGTACCACAGCATCAGATCCACATCGTGTATGGAATTTATGAGCGCGGGATGAGTTCGGCCGTACACAGGCAGAAGGCTCTTGGGGCGGTTGCGGCGCGCATGCATGGAGACCGTAGTACCGAGCCGCCCGGCCGAAATCTCATCCTTCATCATGGCGTACTTGGTTTCAAACCGCAGAATATGCCCGACCATCAGAAAGCGTCCGGCCGCGCTCGCTGCTTCGATCATAGCGGTGCAATCCGCGAGGCTGGTGGCCATGGGCTTCTCGACGAAGACGTGTTTGCCAGACGCGAGAGCGGTGCGGACCGGCTCGAGATGCATCTGCTCCGGCGTAACCACGTCGATGGCGTCGAGTTCGGGAAGCGTGCAGATCTGCTCCAGCGATTCGCAGATGCGCGGGATGCTGAACTCGGCGGCGATACGCCGGGCGCGCTCCTTGTCGGCATCGAAGACTGCGGCAATTCGCGCGGACGGAACGGCGCGGAATCCCTGCAAATGGCTCTCTCCGAATGCTCCGCAACCCACCAGCCCGATATTCACTCGATCCATGAGCTTCCTCCTGTGTGCCTTCTTCAAGCCCCGCTATTGCCCACGCCGGAAGAGCCGGTGTGGCATGTACCGCGTTCGCGAAGTGCCACCACGGAATGTCATACTATCCCACCCGCGCCGGCACCCGGCACCCAAACCATGCCCCCCGCCAGCGGATATGGGACAGTGCTGGAGCCGGCAGTTTACTCCCTGTTTCGGGTGAACTGAACGTTCAATTGTGCAGCTTAACTTCCAGTCTCAAACTGTCCCATTTCCGCCGATGCCGGGACAAATAGACAACGGCCATCCCCGAAGATGGCCGTATTCGAACCCCATTAAAAAGTGAGGTGACCTTCAAGCTGAACCGTGCGTCCGCCAACGGTTGTCCATGTGATATTGGAAGGGCTGGTAAATGGTTGGCCCACCGCCGAAGCGCCCGTCAGATTCGATTGCGGTACTCCGAAGCACGGGTGATTCAGAGCATTCGCTGCATCAGCTCGAATCTGGAACTTGACGCCTTCCCACGGCAAAGAGAATGTCTTTCCAAAGGAGAGATCTAACGTGGCGAGGCCCGGCCCGTAGAGACTGTTCCGCCTTACGTTGCCATAAGTCCCGTCTGCCGGCAACACGAACGCCGCCGGGTTGTACCATTCATCGATGCTCCTGTGTGCAGGTTTCGGGTTTATTCCGGACCAATTTGGGAATGCGCTCCCCGCCAATGCATACGTATTTTGAGGCGAATACACCGTGAACGGGTTTCCGGTAGACAATACAACACTGCCGGAAAGTTGCCAGCCGCCAGCTACTGCGTCCAAGAGTCCATTACTCGTGTTGAGGAGCATCTTGCCTTTTCCGAAGGGGAGCTCGTACACTGCATAGCCCTTGAACGCATGTCGCACGTCGTAGTTGGAATTGCTGTAGTTTGCACGCGGATCGTTTGCAAGCTGGTACGGTTGTGGACCTGACTGACCTCCCCACCCTGAAGAATCCTGATCGTCCATGAAGTGAGACCAGACATAGCTAAAGCTCAGGCTTACTCCGGAGGTCATTCGTTTCGTGATTGAAGCTTGGAGAGAGTTGTAGTTGGAGGTGGCATTATTCGTGCTGCCGTCAATCGCCTGATACTGCGGGTACGGCCGGAATTGTGCATCATTTGCTGACAATTTGCTTTCTGGCACCTGATTGAGATCCGTGTTGAAGGGGAGATTGGTTCCATGACTCGCTACGTAAGCAAGCTGGGCCATAAAATTGGTGCCTAGCTGGCGCTGAACGGATAGGTTCCATTCGTAGATCTTGGGGACGGGGCTGTGGTACTGGGTGTAAGACACACCCTCGCCATTGAATCGGTCAGGGGCTGTGGACCCCACGGAGTAGGGCAGGCTTGTACCGGTTCCGTAGATCGTACCGGGACCGTCCAGCTTCGTGATCGGAGTAACGCCGTTTGTGTTGTCGCCCAAATTGCCGTTGAAACCAAGGGGATCTGCATATACGCCTAGACCGTAATTGTCCAGGCTCCAGCTATAGGCATAGAGACCAAACCCTCCACGGACTGTAGTGTTCGGTTTTGGCGACCAAGCGAATCCTAGGCGAGGGAGAATAGTGTTAAATACATTGGCTTCCACGGCGGTCCGGCCATTCGCGTGAGTGCTGCCATACCACATCGCGCCCAGGGCATTCGTTGCAGGGTTGATCACGGTTGGATCAAAGCTGTCCAAGTTGCCGTGGACCTCGTTCCAGCCATGGTTGATCTGGTAACGTAATCCCAGACTTACGGTGAGGTTCGGACGAATTTTGTAGTCGTCCTCAATGAACATTTGCGGGCTCTTCATCCGGCCGCCATATTCAGGCGAGACAGCTGCGTTCCAGCCTTGTGCAAGCCCCAACAGGAAGTCGGCGTAACCCATACCGGTGGTAACGTCGGGGGAAGCCACCCCGGTGTCTGGATCTACCACCCAATTCTGGGTGTATTGCCCCGTGAACTGGAAGGTCCCGGGATTGACGTTTGCCCATGGGGTATCGTCCTCGCGGAAGAGCAGCAGTTCTCCGCCAAAATGAAGGATGTGTCTGCCGCGGATCATGGTCACGACGTCCGAGATATCGAAGACACTTTCTGCTCCTGTCGCGTTGACAGCGGGAGCGAGTGAGTAGTAGTCAGTCTGGTTGATGGTTGGAAAACCGTCCGCTTTCGCGAATTGCCACTCCAACTGGGAAGGATACCCTTTCTTCAGAGCGGGGTCGTGAAAGGTGTTTACCTCGTAAGTGTACCCGAGTCTTGCTTCGTTGTATGCTCTGCTGCTGATGTTCCAGACGTCGCTGACCTGCGAGTTGATGTCCTCGCCGTCAGCGGGCTGGCAACCAACCGGACAGGCGGTTACCAAACTGGGCGTAAAGAGCGGAATGTCGCCGTCCAACGCAGAGATGGCCAGCCGGTTGTTAGGTGTAATGTCGTAGTCCAGCCGTCCAAAATATGCTATGTGCGGACGGCTAGATGGCACGCTTGAGTAGAAATTGTTTTGGAGCACCCCCGTGGAACTGAGGATTCCAGGAACAAAGTGTCCCCCCTTGATGTGGTTTGTTGGGGTGGGGTAAAACTGTTGAAGGTTCGCGGATACCGTATCGAATATGCCGCTGGGAAATCCGTTATAACCATTCTCAGCTTGGAAGGACTGCCTGACGGGGTAGGGGTTGCCGCCGGAATCGTACGCAATGGTTTGCGTAGTTGGGTCATATATCAGCTGTTGCCCGGTGAAGTCCCCACTCATGACTGCGGCTGTTGGAATCGTGCTGGTACCACTGCTGCTTGCGCCGTGATTGACAATCCGGTCGTAGTCGAAGAAGAAAAACATTTTCTTCTTCAGGATGGGACCTCCGATTGATCCGCCAAAGTTGTTGTACCGAATAAGCTGAACCGGTACTTTGTTTCCAAAGCCATAATCTGCCGCATTCAAGGCATCGTTCTTAAAGTATTCATATGCAGATCCGTGAAATTGATTGGTGCCGCTTTTCGTAATTTGGTTGATGACTACTCCACCTACCCCGTACTGCGCCGAGAATGAAGATAGTGAGACCTGAACCTCGCGCACGGTTTCAAAGACCGAGACATTTGAATTTTGGCTCGCGCCCAACGTGGTCGAGGAGCCGTCGGCGAGGATGTTGGTATAGGGCAGGTTTCCATTTGCCGAGAAGAGCTGCCCTGGATTGGCGGAACCCGCGGAAGCCGACGCGCTACCGGAAGTGCCGGGAAGCAGGATCGTGAAGTTTTGCCAATCTCCGGCCTGCGGCAACTGTGCCATGTCCTTCGATTCCAGGGTGGCGGCCTGATCGCCTGATTCGGTGTTGAGCAGAGGCACATCGGCGGTAACGGTAACCGTTTGTTGCGCCGAGCCCACTCTCAACTGAGCATTAACGGTCGTAAACCCAACCGCGACGGAGATGGGACCGCGAGCGAACTTCTCAAATCCCTCTTTGTCAAAGGTGAGGGTGTAGCGTCCAACCATAACTGAAGACGTGTCGAACACGCCGTCCTGGTTGGTGATGTAATCCTTAGAAACGCCGGTATCGACATCAAGCACGGAGACCTTCACCCCCGGCATCACCGCTCCTGACGTGTCCGTCACAGTACCGCGGATGTCCCCGGAGTTTGTGCTCTGTGCGAAACAGGCCATATTGATGAACAGTGAAAGAAGGAGCAGAAGGAGTGCGCTTCGCGTCAACCGCCCCCCGCCTTCGCTCGATACCGATCTGATCTCTCTTAAGAATCCGCAGAATCCGCGCTTCATAATAAGCCTCCCTCGAAATGATCGTAACTTTAAGCGTCGGCCAAATCAGGAAGCATCGCGGGTCACGCCCAGATCTTCCCGAAATGCATCCAAAAGAGATTAACTATAACGTTATAGGTGACTTATAGTCCAGCCATCCGACTCCTGTCAAGGACTTTCGTGAACACAGTGCATCGGGCTGTGCCTTGAAAAAACTCGGCTTCGGCAAATCCGATACTGTCCCATTTCAGCTGACGGTCGAGACAGCGGCGGACGTCAACCAGCCGCCACCACTTGGAGCCATGGAAGTCCACGAACCCGCCCGCGCGTCAGGAGCGCAAGTCACGAATGCGATGGGCCACAGCCCGATCCACAGGAAAAGCCGCCTGCTCATTGCTCCTGAGGTTGGCAACAAACTCGGCGTCGACTTTGGTGCCTCATACCATATCCCCCTTTTGTTGTCAGTCTTTCTTTTGTCAAGCAAGCACTTGTTTCGAAACCACCACAACAGATTCTGGGAATCAAAAATGGAATCATTCTATATCGATGTAGATAAGGGTTGTCAACCAAGTTATAACGTTATAGATTAAAATCTTGCGCCGACCTCCGTGGCTGAGTGGGGGAGATCGCTGGAGGTTAAGGTGAGAAATACCGCCATGCAAGACCCGTGGGTATTCGCGGGGGGAGTGGGCGGCTGGAAGATTAGCCGTACCGCACTAACGATTGGCGTCGACCGATTGATGGTCCGGCGCGTTGACCCTGCTAGCGACGGCGCTACCGCTGACATACCCTTTGCAGCAACTGGAGCGGCGGGGGAGCAGGCGCGGCTCCAACAGGATTGGCAGGGCCCGGGGGTTGGCTCTTCCCGTAATGAGATCCACCAGCATGGCCCCCGCCTTCTTCCCGATCCCTTGCCTCTGTTGATCTACGGTGCTCAAGGGAACGCTCAGGTACTGCCCATAGCGTACGTTGCCGACACCAATTAGTCCGAAGTCTTCCGGGATACGTAGGCCGCGTTGTTGCAACGATTCCAGCGCCCCGATCGCAATCGGGTCGCTGGCCGCAAAGATGGCGTCGGGCGAGTCAGGGAGACTCAGCAATTTGTAGGCAGCTTCCGATCCGCCAGCCTCGTCGTGGTATTGTGCTTCTACTATGTAGGCGCGCCGAACCCTCATATTGTGGCGATGCAAGGCTTGCGTGTAGCCTTTAAGCCGACCAATGGCAGTCATGACGTTCGGGCCCCGGATGTGTGCGATCCGCTCATAGCCTTGCTGAATCAGGTGCTTGGTGGCGATGAATCCAATTTGCTCATCGTCGCCGCCAACGAAATGAGTATCTCTGAAAAAGCGGTCCACCAGAACGAATGGCACGCCGGTTCTGCGCAGTTCCCGCCAAACTTCGTTCTCGGAAGGAGCGTGGGCCGAGGCGATGATTAGACCATCTACCTGGCTCCCGATCAAGGTCTGGATTTCGGAGTCTTCGCGGCTGGGGTCTTCTCTAGTGTTGCACAGCAACAAATGATAGCCTGCGGCGCTCGCTACCTCGTCAATACCCGTCACGACCTCGGTAAAGAAAGAGCGTGACAAGTCCGGGACAACGACTCCGATCACTTGAGTTCTCTGGGTGACAAGACTGCGCGCCACGCGATTTGGGAGATAGCCAAGCTCGCGCGCCTTACCGAGGACCCGCTCACGCGTCTTCTGACTGATATCAGGCCGATTCTGGAGCGCGGCATTCACGGTCGACACAGAAATCTTCAGAGCCTCGGCCACGTCCTTGAGTCTTGTCCGCATACCGTTAGGGTCTCGCGCTCCACGCCGTCCAGATCGACGGATTTTCATCCCTACTATAAACCGAGACATATCGTACCATGGAGGCATCCTCCAACGTTATAGTTAACAAAAATGCGTACTTCGCAACAAGTCCTCCAAACCGCAAGGGACAACCAGAAAAAGCTTGACAGGCCGGAGGGGATATGACGAACAGACAAAGTCAGATGCTGCGGGGGTTGTTAGCCGTTGGCGCAATCCTATACCTGATGAGCAGTCCACGGTGTAATCGGGGCTGCAAGACTCTATTGGCTCACCTTCTCACGCACGAATGAAAGGACTCCTTTAGGGCGCGCGCTCTGTCTGAGAAGCCGCCCCTATGGAGTCTGTTACGAAACGGCAGGCCAAGAAGTCAGAAGAAGCGATGTTCTGGAACCGGGACATCGCTTTTTTGTTGTTGGACGAGTTGACCGAGTTGTTAGACGAGTGGACCGGGATGGTCAGGATGCCAGAGCGACTTGCAACCGGGTTCCGCCCAGCACACGCAACATGCGCTTCAGGTTGTAGACCATGGCCGCCAGGCTGATCTCGGTCTGCGCTCCTTTCCGTCCACGCAGCA
>Ga0209039_10002538_pt1 | contig 15365 bp, 11 predicted proteins | sample BogFormECP12_OM1_FD_188238 | JGI IMG/M metagenome (GOLD analysis project Ga0209039, IMG submission 188238) | Bog forest soil microbial communities from Calvert Island, British Columbia, Canada - ECP12_OM1 (SPAdes) (version 2) | ecosystem: Environmental > Aquatic > Freshwater > Wetlands > Bog ... | reverse complement strand
AGACCAACTATTCCTCGGCGAAGATGGCTCTCGTGGGAATGATGAACACCCTCAAACTCGAGGGGGAAAAGCACAACATCAAGGTAAACGCTATAGCTCCTATGGCCACTACACGGCTCACTGATGACATTCTTCCGACCGATCTGCAGGAAAAGCTGAAGCCCGAATTCGTGGCTCCGTTGGTTCTCTATCTCTGTTCGGAGCAGTGCCCGGTTACTGGCTCAATATACAACGCGGGGATGGGCTATTACAGCCGAGCAGCGGTCCTGACCGGATCGGGTACGGTCATCGGTGACGGCAAACAGGTCCCCACGCCCGAGCAGGTGGCAAATGACATCAAAAAGATAGTTTCTCTGGAAGGCGCAGTCGAGTTACAGAATGCAACAATGGCACTGGGAGCCATGCTGGATGCGCTCACTCCCAAACAGGGAGAGCAGGCGCCGGCCCAAAGTATGACCGTTAGCAGCGTGTTTGACCATATTACCGAAGCTTTTCAGGCGGACAAAGCTGTGGGGGTGGATGTTGTCTTTCAGTATCGGATTTCCGGGCCGGGCGGCGGCGACTGGAACGTGACGGTCAAAGACGGACGCTGTGAGGCGGGTGAGGGCGTACATCCGAGCCCCACTACAACCATTCTCATGTCCGCTGAGGATTTCCTGAGTCTCATGCAGCGCAAATTGAACGCGATGCAAGCTTACACCTCCGGGAAGCTCAAAATTCAAGGTGGTCTCATGAAATCCCAGCTCATCGAGAAGCTGTTCAGGTTCTGATCCAAAACAGGAGACCCAACCATGATCGGCGTCACTTCATACGGCGGCTACATCCCAAGGCTGCGCCTCAACCGCATGAGCATGTTTCAGAGTATGGGCTGGTTGGCACCTGCCATCATCATGGTTGCGCAGGGTGAACGATCATTCTGTAACTGGGATGAAGATAGTCTTACTATGGCCGTGGCCGCGTCCCAGGACTGCCTTCAAGGGATAAACAAGAAAGCAGTAGATGCAATATATCTCTGCTCCACTACTTTGCCGTTTGCGGACCGCTTGAACGCGGGTGTCGTCAAGACTGCCCTGAATCTCAATGACAAGATTATCGCTCAGGATTTAACTTCCTCGCTCAAAGCAGGCACGACCGGCCTGATCACAGCGCTATCCACTGTTGGGCACGGTGATGCCAGGCAGGTACTGGTCACGGCTTCGGACAAAAGAGAGGCCAAGGCCGCGTACTTATACGAAATGTGGTTCGGGGATGGCGCAGCGTCGGTTTTGGTGGGTGATACGGATGTCATTGCGGAGTTCAAGGGGTCGTACTCAGTTTCTTGCGACTTCGTGGATCACTTTCGAGGCGACAAGAACAAATACGACTACATGTGGGAGGAACGCTGGGTCCGAGACGAGGGGTACTCCAAGATCGTACCCGAGGCTGTTGCCGGACTTTTCAACAAGCTCTCAATCTCTATGGAAGATGTGGATAAACTTGTTTTCCCCTGTTTTTTCAAGGCGGAACACAGAAAGATCGCCAAGAAGCTTGGTGCAGGCACGGAAAAGTTGGCGGACAACCTTCATGAGGTTTGCGGCGAAACCGGCGCGGCCCATCCCCTTGTCATGCTTGTTCAAGCGCTTGAACAAGCCAAGCCGGGCGACCGGATTTTACTCGCGGGATTCGGGCAGGGGTGCGATGCCCTCTATTTTGAGGTCAACGAAAACATACGGCAACTTCAAAAAAGATCAGGCATTACCGGGTCTCTTGAGAACAAGAAGGTCATAGACAATTATCCTAAATTCCTGAAGTTCAGAGACCTGATTCAGACGGAAATGGGGATTCGTGCAGAATTTCCGTCTCAAACCGCAATGACCGTGCTCTGGCGGAAACGCCACATGATCCTGGGCATGGTCGGCGGGAAATGCACGGAATGCGGGACCCCGCAATTTCCGAAGATGGACATCTGTGTGAACCCGGCATGCCGCGGCAATTACACCCAAGAGGACTATGAGTTTGCGGAAGTCCCTGCGATGGTGAAGAGCTTCACAGGAGATCTCCTGGCGGTATCGGTGGATCCTCCCGCTATCTACGGCATGGTGCAATTTGAGGGCGGCGGTCGATTCATGGCCGATTTCACTGATTGCGAACTTCAGGATGTGCGCGTGGGCCAACCGGTGAAGCTCTCATTCAGAAAGCGGCTCACCGACAAGGAACGCGGCTTCACCGGCTACTTTTGGAAAGCAACCCCGCTTCCCGTAAAAGAAGCAGAGAAAGGCGAAGAGGCTGAGATCCGCTTTGACGGCAAGGTGGCTGTTGTGACCGGGGCTGGGGCGGGCCTCGGGCGAGTGTATGCTTTGGAACTGGCAAAACGAGGCGCGAAAGTCGTGGTCAATGATCTTGGCGGGGCGCGGGATGGCTCGGGTCAAGGCTCCACCGGCGCGGCGGACAAGGTGGTCGAAGAGATCAAGTCTCTAGGCGGCGAAGCCGTGGCAAGCTACGATTCCGTGGCCACGGTTGAGGGAGGGGAGGCCATAATCAAGAAGGCTATCGAGACGTTCGGCCGGGTGGATATCCTCATCAACAACGCGGGAATTCTCCGGGACAAAACCCTTGCCAAGATGGAGCCTGCCGAATGGGACACGGTCCTTTCGGTGCATCTTGACGGCGCATTCAACGTCACTAGGCCCGCTTTTTTGAAGATGCGCGAGAACGGTTACGGTCGGATCATAGTAACCACCTCTGCTGCCGGACTGTACGGCAATTTCGGTCAGACCAACTATTCTGCGGCCAAGATGGGCTTGGTGGGACTCATGAACACATTGAAGCTGGAGGGCGAGAAACACTCTATCAAGGTAAATGCAATCGCTCCTATAGCAGCCACGAGGCTCACCGAAGACATACTGCCCCCGGATCTCCTGACGAGGGTGAAGCCCGAGTTTGTGGCACCTCTGGCTCTCTATCTATGTTCCGAAGGCTGCTCGGAGACGGGGATGATCTTCAACGCGGGCATGGGTTGCTTCAACCGGGCCGCAGTAGTTACCGGCCCAGGCGCTGTAGTTGGTGACGGACAGACGGCCCCCACTCCGGAGCAGATCCATCAACAGTGGGAAGCGATCAACGACCTTGGTGGCGCGAAGGAGCAGTATAATCTAACCGCAGTCTTGGCCGCGATGCTGGACGCTTTTGCCCCCAAGGAACAAGAAGCCGCATCGGATTCGGGGATGACGGTCAAGGGAGTGTTCGACCGCATGCCTGAGGCGTTTCGACCAGAAAAGGCTGCCGGCGTGGATGTGGTGTTTCAGTACCGAATCAGCGGCCCTGGTGGCGGAGAATGGTTTGCCTCTGTGAAAGAGGGCTCTTGTGAAGTCAGGCAGGGCGCCCACGAGAAGCCCACAACCACAATCATCATGTCCGATGAGGATTTTCTCACCCTGATCGCAGGAAAGCTAAATGCCATGCAGGCATTCACCGCGGGCAAGCTGAAGATCGAGGGAGACCTGATGAAATCGCAGCTCATCGAGAAGCTATTCAAATTCGGATAAAGATGGATTGTTGGGTGAAGGATTTCTTATAACAGCGTAACGTCCCTCCCTTTCCCTGTCCCGCCAGGGGAGAGGGTTTCCTGATCCCCCTCCCTTGATGGGAGGGGTTAGGGGAGGGTGGTTTCCGGCCCAAAACACAATGCGTTTTGACATGGCGCCTCCTCTTCAAGTTTTTTGCTAAAACCCGGGAGGGTTGAACATGGCCACGGGAATCAAGGACAAGGTTGCAATTATCGGCATGGGCTGCACCCACTTCGGCGAACGCTGGGACGTGGGAGCGGAAGAGCTGATGGTGGAAGCTTTCACCGAATGTCTGGCCGATTCGGGCATCGGGCCCGATGATATTCAGGCTGCATGGCTGGGGACGTGCCTCGAAGAAGTCAACGTAGGGAAAAGCGCTCTCCCCTTATCCACAACGCTCCGTCTACCATTCATTCCCGTGACCAGAGTAGAGAATTTTTGCGCGAGCGGGACCGAATCCTTTCGCGGAGCAGTATATGCTGTTGCCTCCGGCGCTCATGACATCTGCCTGGCCATGGGAGTGGAAAAGCTGAAAGATACCGGGTACGGCGGCCTGCCGAACCCCGGCTCCGGTTGGGGTTCCCTGAGTTGGCTATGGTGGCCCAACGTGACCGCGCCGGGAGCTTTTGCCCAGCTTGCCACAGCGTATGCGGCAAAGTACCGGGTTCCGGATCAGGAACTCAAACGCGCACTGGCTCATGTTTCCGTGAAAAGCCACGCGAACGGTACGCTCAACCCTAAAGCCCACTTGCGCAAGCCTGTCACCGTGGATCAAGTCATGGCGGCTCCAATAATCGCACACCCTCTAGGACTCTTTGATTGCTGCGGTGTGAGTGACGGAGCGGCTTGCGCCATAGTTACCACAGTTGAAAAAGCCAAAGAGATGGGCAGGAAGGATTTTGTCACGGTCAAGGCGCTCCAACTGGCCCTCAGCAGCGGCGAAGAGATGGGATTCAACAGTTGGGACGGGGACCATTTTATGACTACGGACCAGTGCAGCCTCAGAGCGTACAAAGAGGCCGGTATCGCTGATCCAAGGAAAGAAATCAGCATGATGGAAGTCCACGACTGCTTCTCCATCACGGAACTGGTCACATACGAGGACCTCCATATTTCGGAAAGGGGCCAAGCCGTAAAGGACGCTCTTGACGGGTTTTACGATCGTGACGGTCACGGGGTCCCATGCCAGGTGGACGGTGGGTTGAAGTGCTTCGGCCATCCCATCGGAGCATCAGGACTGCGCATGCTCTATGAGATGTACCTGCAGCTTCACGGGAGGGCAGGGGAGCGGCAGATCCCCGATCCTAGGTTCGGTCTCACCCATAACCTGGGTGGCGTGCCCTTTATGAACGTGTGCAGCATCGCCATCATCGGAAAGTATTAGAAGTGCTTGCAAAACCTCTGAGTTATTGGAGAGTGACCGGGGAGGCCCTTTTTGCAAAAAGGGCCTCCCCGGACCCCACCCCAAAACTCCAAAGTATTGCAAGCACATTAATCTTTAGGCGAATGTCTCATAACCGCAACGGCACCCCATGCTGGACATCCGCGTCACAATGAATTCCTCCGTGGAGGACATCTTGGCCTTCAGGACTTGCTGCAGCCTCAAGATGTTCGATCAGAACCTCGAGGTCCACGTCGCAAACCGGGGAACCGGTTCAGTGTCCGTGCCCAGCTACTTTGATATTGAGGGTGAAAGAGGATTCCATCAGCGAGTGGATACGCTGACCCCTCCGGGAGAGCATCAGATCAGAGCCGGTGAAATCATCGCATTTTATTGCTATATGGACGAGCCGCTCTGGAAACGGTCTCGACGCATGGTTTTCTATGACAGCGATGGGAATAAATATCCGGTGGAAATCGTCCACAAAGGAGAAGAGGGCTGACCCATGGAAATCATAAAGTATACTGAGGAACACAAAATCTTCCGGCAAGCAATAAGGAAGTTCTTTGAAAAAGAGGTCACGCCGTACGTGGAGGAATGGGAAGAGGCAGGGATTGTCCCCAGGAGTATCTGGAAAAAGATGGGCGACCAGGGATTTCTGTGCATGGACGTGCCCGAAGAGTACGGCGGCATGGGTGCAGACTTCCTCTATTCCGTGATTCTCTCTGAGGAACTGGTCAGAACCAACCATGCAGGACTGGCCGCGGCGCTCCATAGCGATGTAGTGGTTCCGTACATCACGGCTTACGCTTCAGAGGAGTTGAAGCAAAAATACCTTCCTGGATGCGTATCCGGAGACCTCATCACGGCAGTGGCAATGACTGAGCCCAACGCTGGGAGCGACCTTGCCGCAATGCGGACGAACGCGGTCGAGGATGGCGATCATGTATTGATCAACGGCCAGAAGACCTTTATTAGCAACGGTATCATCTGCGATCTTATTGTGCTAGCTGCGCGAGATTCCAAAGAAGAAAACCCGCATCAAGCCATTGACCTTTACTTGGTGGAAGCCGGAACCCCAGGCTTTGAGAAGGGAAGAAAGCTCAAGAAAGTCGGTTGGCACAGCCAGGACACCGCGGAACTGTATTTTAATGACTGCCGGGTTCCCAAGGCCAATCGGCTGGGTCAAAAGGGCGCAGGGTTCCTGATGTTGATGGAAAAGCTTCAGCAGGAGCGCCTCATGGTCTGCCTAGGGGCGGTCCCCGCCGCGGAATATTTGCTGGAGATGACCATCAATTACTGCAAAGAGAGGACCGCGTTCGGTCGCCCCATCTCAAAGTTTCAGAACTCGCAGTTCAAGATCGTGGAGATGGCGACTGAAATCAAGCTTGGCCGGACGTTCCTCGACAAGCTCATAGTCGATCACATGGAAGGTAAGAATATTGTGGTAGAGGTCAGCATGGCCAAGTACTGGACCACCGAGATGGCAATGAGAGTGGCCGACCGCTGCATGCAACTCTACGGTGGGTACGGCTATTGTGAAGAATACCCCATTGCACGAGCCTGGAGGGATCTGAGAGTCATGCAGATTTTCGCTGGGACCAACGAGATCATGAAGGGGATAGCCGCAAAGTTCATGGGCCTCTAGCGTTGTAACCCCTATGATAGAAGTCGAACAAATCGGTGAAGTTAGAAAATTTCGCTTGGCCCGCACCATTTCCGGCCGCGGCCTTTACTTTACTGCTGCGTACTGGGTTGACGGCTTGATGGTAGATACCGGCTGCGCCTACACTGTCCACGAGTTGCTCGAATCTTTGGACGACCTCCCGGTTCGCTGCATTGTCAACACCCACAGCCATGAAGACCACATTGCGGGCAACGCGGCATTGCAGGCCAAGTTTGGAGCCGACGTACTCGCGCACCCGGAAGCCTTGCCGATTTTGACCCAGCCGCGCAAGAGGCGACTGCGCCCATACCAGTTGGTGATGTGGGGCTACCCGGAACCATCAGACGGAACGGCTATCGGAGATTTCGTGCAAACCGAGCGGCATCGTTTTGAGGTTATGCTTACGCCGGGCCACAGCTCCGATCACATCTGCTTGTACGAACCGAAAGAGGGATGGCTCTTCACGGGCGACGTGTACGTCGGCGGCCGCGATCGTGCTCTCAGGCTTGATTACAACGTCTGGCAAATCATCGATTCTTTGAAAGATCTGGCGTCCTTGGACGTCAAAATCCTCTTCCCGGGAAGCGGCACTACACGCGTCTCCCCTCGCAACGAATTGTTGCTCAAAATCAAGTACCTGGAAGAGACAGGCCAACAAGTGCTGGCTCTACACCGGCAGGGTTGGAGCAGACGTCGAATACGCCGCCGGCTATTCGGTGGGGAAATGCCGATAGCCTATTATACCCTGGGGCACTTCAGCGGCAGGAACCTGGTCCGTTCGTACATAGAAGACCGGCCTGTATAGCAATTGCCGCAAGGGTTCAGCGAGTAAGCAAGATTCACCGCAGAGTGCGCCGAGAACGCAGAGACGAAAAACGCCTGCACGTCACTGTATAAGCCGAGGTGGTACCCAACGAGTAGCGACTGTGCCTCACGCGACAGAAATGCAGAGAAAAAATGAACCTCTGCGGCCTCCGCGATCTCAGCGGTGAACGATTCCCAAAATCAATCCCACTCCAAGCCCAGCGACTTCATATAATGTTTGAGGGAATAACGGGAAATGCCCAGCAAGCGGGCCGCTCCCTGTCTGCTGCCACTTGAGCGCCGAAGCGCTTCATTTACCAGGGAACGCTTCACATTGTGGGTTATGTCGTTCAGGGACTCCTCGGTGGGGAAGCATACGGTAAGCGACCAGTCCTTGGCGTTTCCATTATTTGTGTCCAATCCAAGGCCCGAGAGACTTATACATTGTCCGCCCGATAGCATCAGAGCCCTCTCCAGTACATTGCGGAGTTCTCTTACATTTCCCGGCCAGTCATAACCCTTCAGTGCGTTAACAGTCGCCCCGTCGATAGTAGGGACTGTGGGCACCTGCATTTCTTTGCACAGGTGGGTCAACATCTCTCGTATGAGTATGGAGATATCCTCACGCCGTTCCCTGAGAGGAGGAACTACTACGGACAGCACGTTCAGACGGTAAAAGAGGTCCTGCCTGAAGTGTCCGGCCTCGACTTCCTTCTCCAAATCCCTGTTAGTGGCTGCAATGAGCCGGGCATTGACAGTGATATTCTTTTCACCTCCCACGCGGGTGAACTGTTTGGTATCAAGGAAAGTCAGCAGCTTTGCCTGTAGTGGCTGAGAGAGTTCACCGATTTCGTTTAGGAGCAGGGTCCCGCCTTCAGCCAACTCCAGAAGTCCTCGCTTGCGACCGTGCGCCCCTGTGAAAGCGCCCCGTTCGTGGCCGAAAAGCTCGGAATCGGCAAGGGTCCCGCTCACCGCCGCACAGTTTATTGCCCAATAGGGCCCAGCAGCACGTTTAGAATGGTCATGGATATATCGCGCCAAGTAGTCCTTACCGCTGCCGCTTTCCCCCAACAGCAGCACTGTGGATTCGGTTTCCGCCGCGAAGTTGACTCTGGTCATAATGGCCTTCATTGCTTTTGAAGGGTATTCACCCGCTGCCTGTGCACGAGGTAGCTCTACTATCTTTCGGTCCGTTACGTTACGACTGATGCCGCATAAGCCGACAATCTCCCCCGAAGGGTCACGCAAAGGGACTCTGATGTCATGAAAGGTCAGCGGGACGCCATTTATCGGTCTGACACGTTCCTCTTCTATCGTCTGCCCGTCCAAGACACGAAGGTCTATCTCCCTTATATGCTTGCTGATCTCCTTTCCAAAGATCTCTTCGGAGGTGCGGCCCACTATTTCAGAGGCCCGACGATTCAAGAGCTTCTCCTTGGCCGGATTGACCATTGTGTATTTCAACTGACGATCTTTAATGAAGATGCAGTCCTGAGCGCCCTCGAAAACGGCACGAAACCGCTCCTCGCTTTGGCGTAAAGCTACCTCGGCTTGCTTGCGCTTGGTGATGTCACGCAGGATGGCCAAAGATGCCGAGTTTCCATTCCAGCCAGTGGCTCTAACCCTCATCTCCGCGATTCCCGTGGTCCCTTCAGAGTGCACCACTTCTACTTCGGTCCTTTCGCCGGGCACCGCGGGAAGGGGAAAGGGTGTTCCCTGAAGGGTGTCCCCGGATTTCCCCATCAGTTCGCCCGCTGCGCTGTTGGCATAGAGCACCGATCCGTCATCTCCCAGCACGAATATCCCGTCAGCGCTCTTTTCCACTATGCTGGTGAAACTGGCTCGGCTGACTTCAAGCTCGGCCAGGAGTCGCCGGCGTTCAACGGCATAGTGGATGGAACGCACGAGCAGTTTCTCGTCCACCTCTCCCTTGACAAGGTAGTCTTGGGCCCCTTGTTTGACAGCTTCAATGGCTACGGCCTCGTCCCCATGACCTGTGAGGACCACGATAGGGATGTGGGGAACTCGGGCGTAGAGCCGGCCCAGCGTAGCAAGACCCTGGCTGTCAGGCAGCCCGAGATCCAAGAGGATTACGTCGAGACCGCCCGTGGTGAGGATTTCAAGGCCGGCTGAGAGGCTCTCTGCAGATTCAATTCCGATATCACTCGTTCCCGCCTCTGCCAGCATCTCCCTTATCAGGCGGACATCTCCTGGATTGTCTTCGATCAGCAGCACCTGGAGTCGATTCTCTGTCATTTCAGATCTCCGGTGGAAGCTTGACGACTGTGAGCCAGAAATGTTCAATAGATTTCACAACGTTAATAAACTGGTCCAGGTCGACGGGCTTCGTCACGTAGCAATTTGCGTGCAGATTATAGCTTTTGACAATGTCCTGTTCGGCCGCGGAAGAAGTGAGAATGACAACCGGGATGCACTTTAAAACCTTGTCGGCTTTGATTTCAGCCAGAACTTCCCGTCCATCTTTCTTTGGAAGGTTGAGGTCAAGAAGAATGAGTTCCGGTCGAACCGCATTGTGGTACTTCCCCTCCCGCCTCAGAAATGCCAGGGCGTCCACACCGTCCTCTGCTACGTGCAAGTTGTTGACTATCTTGCCATCTTTTAAGGCTTCTCGGGTCAGTCGAACGTCACCCGGGTTGTCTTCAACCAATAGGATCTCAATTCCTTGCGAGTCACTTTTCTCATACATCACTGTGCCTCTCTCTCCGGGATTGTAAAGCAGAATGTTGTGCCCTTACGATTTCCGAATTCGACCCAAATCTTGCCGCCGTGGCGTTCAATGATTTTTTTACAAATTGCCAGTCCTAGGCCGGTTCCGGGAAATTCCTCCCTGCTGTGCAGGCGCTGGAATATGATAAATATCCGTTCAGCATACTCAGGATCAATTCCTATCCCGTTGTCCGTTACGGAGAAGAGCCATTGACCGTGTTCCAGCCGGGCCGACACATGAACCTGTGGGACATTATCATCGCGAAATTTGCAAGCGTTGTCGATCAGATTTTGAAAGAGTTGCAAGAGTTGCACGGAGTCCGCCATCAATGTCGGGAGAGGGTCATGGGTAACCTGTGCCCCGGATTCGGTGAGCAACATCTGGAGGTTAGCTAATGCCTTGTTTAAGATCGTATCGCAATGAACCAACTTGAATGGCTTTCCGTGCGTTCCTACACGCGAATACTGCAGAAGCCCATTGATAAGGCGCTGCATGCGTTTGGCCCCGTCAACCGCGTAGGCCATGAACTCGTCCGCGTCCTCGTCGAGTCTGTCTCTGTACCGGCGTTGGAGGAGTTGCACGTAGCTTGAGATCATGCGGAGAGGCTCCTGCAGATCATGTGACGCGACATAGGCAAATTGTTGCAACTCCGCATTCGACCGCTCCAGTTCCGCCAGAGTGCTCTGCAGAGCCTCCTGTGCGCGCTTGCGGGGGGTGACGTCGCGCAAGATGCCGGTAAAAAATTTTCCTTCTCTTGATTCCCAATCAGCAATGGATAGCTCCGCGGGGAATTCATTTCCATCTTTCCTGAGACCGGCTACTTCCACGGTCCTCCAGGAAGGACGCGATCCGAAGGTTGACCCCATCTTTCCCAGCGCCTGTTCATGAGCTTCGCGAAATCGTTCAGGCATCATCAGGGAGAGAGGTTTGCCCACTGCTTCCTGGGTCGAATAGCCGAAGATATGCTCAGCCGCTTGGTTCCAGTGAACCACGCTGCCGAGGCTGTCAACGGAGATGATAGCGTCGTTTGCGCTCTCTACGACCGTCCTAAAGCGTTCTTCGCTATGCTTCAGGGATTCCAGGGTCCGGCTGTTAAGCAGGCCGATTGAAGCAAACTCAGCAAACGCTGCTGCTAAACGGACGTCATTCTCATTGAAGCCACCCGGTTTGTTTGCTAGGCCGAGCAACCCGACCGCTTTTCCCTCGATCATGAGAGGGGCAAACATCACATTTTCGAGACGTACATGCCCGCCGGGTAGAAACTCCCTCCAATTGCCGTTCGAAAAGTCATTGTCGAAGGCTACTTTTCCGGTACGGTACGCTTCCGCGCGGAGACCCCGTATGGGCATGGGGAGCGAGGGATCAACGGTGCAGGGCAGTCCGCCCGAATCAAGAAACAGCACCTCATTTTCCGTGCAGTTCCGATCCAACAGCGCAACATAGCCGGACGTCGCTCCAATCGTCTTTTTGCAGATGTCGAATATAGAGCGTGCTGATTGGGCAAATTCACGTTGCTCCAGAAGCGCCCGGGATGCGGCCAGCAAAGCGTTTGTCTCAGCGCCGGATCTCTGCAAATCCGCCATGCTGGTGGCCAGGGCTTCCTGCTCGCTCTTGAGCTCCCTGAAAATCAGATCGTAGGGCTTATTCAGGCCGGTCTGAATGATTGCCCTGTAGATCAGATAAAATGAAATGACTTTAAGGAAGTGACCAATCAGATTGGAAATGCCGTGCACGTCTACATATAAGGTAAAGGCCAATTCAGAGGCGATAGTAACGCCGATGGACCCAATCAAGAGCTTGAGCACGCTGGGTTCGAACTGATCCCTCTGTTTGAACAGCAGTATTGCAGCGATGACAAGAATCAGACATATGCCGTATTCACTCCATATCTTAAATGTGGTAAGTCCGACTCCTTCCAAGTGCGTGTCAGGAAAGACTTTCCAGTAGAATATGGATCCAAGCAGCGCGGCGGTAACCAGTGAAAAGGCTGCAATGACTAAATGGACTTTGAGCCGTCGTCTCAGGAAGCGAGGAGCAATCAATAGAGAGACACTCTGGACAAACCTGCTCGCGATCCAGAGCTGGGAGGCCAAGTCGGATCTGGAGGCCGGGAAAACACCCATGCCCTTGAAGGCCACAGTGTGCAACAGATCAATGCCGCCGACAAATAGATAAGAAATACCGAGGATAGAAGATAATTGTTGGCCAGCAGCCTGCGTGAATTCCAGGCGAGGAAGAAAATGTCCCACGCCACCGCGATGCTGAACAGTTCGACTGCTGTGTGGAACAATAAGTAGCCTTGAAGGCTTATGAGGTACAACCCGCAGAATATGGCTGCCCACACGGCCACATGCCCGTACGTGCCGGTCTTTGACAGTCGCTCAGTCATTATCCTAGTCCCGTGATACGCTCATTATATCCGATACTCTTTCGCCCATTTCAAGCTTTCTAATTTTAGGTTTGTATTCAAGTACATGGGACGTAATTTCCGAAGCTGAATCGGCCTTGACACCCGAACCCGCTTCTCCTATCTTTTTAGCTGATGAATTCTGGAATTCTCGACCGATAATGAGGAGTGTGGGATGCAAATCTTTGTCTCCGGGTCTTTGGCCTATGATAGAATAATGGATTTTCCTGAAAAATTCTCAGACCATATTCTGCCGGATAAAATCCATATACTCAATGTCTGCTTCATGGTAAACGGCCTAAAGGAACAATTCGGGGGGACCGCGGGAAATATTGCCTACAGCCTTGCCCTACTGGGGGAACAGCCGTTTATTCTGGCTACGGCGGGCAAGGATTTTCATAGCTATAAGAACTGGCTCGCTGAGCACGGACTGCGTTTGGACGCGATCCGCATCATTTCGGATGAATTCACTGCCGGAGCATACATTACCACAGATAAGGCCGACAATCAGATCACCGGGTTCAATCCGGGCGCGATGAAGTATCCCTGCCTATACCCGATTGACGGCGCGGAACCCGAGGAGACCCTGGCTATCGTGGCACCGGGGAACCTTGACGATATGCTCACGTATTCAAAGATTTATAGGGAGCGAAACATACCTTACATCTTTGATCCGGGGCAATCCATTCCCGCTCTCTCTACTGATGCGTTGATCGAGGCGCTCACCGGCTCAAGGTTGTTCATTTCTAACGACTATGAGCTCGAGATGGTCGTGCGGTCCACCGGCATGCAGAAAAGTGATCTGCTCAAGAAGACCGGAGGCATAATTACAACCCTTGGTGAAAGAGGGTCCAGGATCTCCACATCTGAGGGAGACGTACAAATCCCCGCCGTCCCGGCGGCACACGTGTTAGACCCCACAGGCGCGGGTGACGCGTTCAGGGCCGGTCTGATCAAGGGGCTGGTAATGGGAAAGAGTCTGGTGGTGGCAGGCCAAATGGGTGCAGTGTGTGCCGGCTACGCAGTGGAATGCCAAGGGACGCAATGCCATCGCTTTTCTCAGGAAGATTTTTGGGCGCGCTATGAGGCAAACTTCGGACGGGTGAACTGACCGTTGTATGTTTCAGAAATTTCTTTACATTAGAGAGAACGATGCGTTGGGGGCGAGTGGCGGTCGCCCGTACCAAAGCATTGCAAGCACGTTGATGCGCGATGCAACCGTAGAGCTGACGTGGAAACACTACACCGGGTTGGGGGCATAGTCGATGTCGAGCACATCAGAAACTCCGCCGCCGAAAAGCGACCGGCGTTCAGAAAGATCGCCCCATATGGTCTTCTCCCGGATCCGGAAGGTATTTCAGGAGCTGGGGATCTTGGGCTCGAATTTGTCCCTGGAATACGATGGGGTTTGGTACCGGGTCTCATGCGATGATCAGGCGTTCATGGTCTATCGGGTCAACAGCCACACCGGAGCGAGACATCACGTCCCTGGGTGGCCGGTCTGTCTGGTGAATTCCGACGCCATCTTTGAAGAATGCTTCTCTCCTGGCCTCAGCCGTGACCATTACGATTGCGGCGTGGACCTGGAAAAATGGCTGGAAATTATCGACGGGCATTGCAGGGAAGATTTAGCCTGATAGGGCGGGCTATGCCCGCCGAGGCTCAAATCTGGCGGCGGCCACGGGCCGCCACCAGATCGTGGGAGGCGTCACCAAGACATCGCAATCAAATTCGGCGCTCAGCTATTTCACCAGATTCAACCGGACGGGAGACTTAAGGATCACATACTTCCCATTTTCGGAAGTCCGTTCCTCTGCTATTCCTACATGTTCTTTGATCAAGTCCGCTACCTTACGCGCGTCGTCAGGCAGCATCCTCACGCAACCGTGGGATTGATTCTGGCCGATGCTTCTGGGCGCGTTCGTTCCGTGGAACCTGTAACCATCGTCATTCAGTTGGACCTGCTCCGCTATCTTGTCCTCGGGGTCAGGCGCCTGCTTCTTCGCCTTCATCTTCACAGGCCTCTTTTTGAGAAGCGGAGCCATGGTCCCGCCGTACACCTTTTTACTCGGAGATTGCCCTGCAGCCCAGTCTCGGTTTGTTGGCGGTATCCACCAGGGATCATCATCGTAGATGTGAGTTACGAAATATACCCCGACAGGGGTGGGGAATTCATGCGGGTTTCCCAGGCCGACTCTGCATTCGTGGAGCAATTCTTTCTTACCGAACAAGGAGCTGGCGTACAACCTGAAGACGTGCGAAGAATGGCCCACTTCTATTTCGATGTAGCCTACGTCGCCGCCCTCAGGGCCTGTAGGGAAGTTCCCGACTGCCTTGTGCGACTCTGAGGGCCTCAGCAGAGTTTCCATCCTGTTTCGGTCGACCAGAGATGGGTTCTTTGCAGTTCGCGTCGGTCCTGCTGATGCGCGCACGGGAATGACTCTATTCGGCGATACAGAAGAGGCCTGAACCACTAGATCTTGCCCCCCAGTCGACGGGGCCACCCCATAGCCTTGTTCTGTTGTATGGTTGACAGTGGACGGTTCTGCGGCCTCGACAGGCAGTACGAGGATAGAGAACACAACCAAACCTATACCCATCCCAAGGAACAACACACGAAACATGACAATCTCTCAACGCTCTACAGGCGCATTATAATAAAATGAAGTGTATATCTAGCATGTTATGGCACAAAAATCAATGATAAAAAGCATTGTCTTCTATAATCAGTGACTTCTACTCTCCAAAACAGTGTAGCAAGCGCATCAATTAGCTAAAGTTCACGCCTTAACAGCCGTCCGAAAAAATTTCCCAGCGACTATCTTCCCTTCCTG
>Ga0209039_10002537_pt1 | contig 15368 bp, 12 predicted proteins | sample BogFormECP12_OM1_FD_188238 | JGI IMG/M metagenome (GOLD analysis project Ga0209039, IMG submission 188238) | Bog forest soil microbial communities from Calvert Island, British Columbia, Canada - ECP12_OM1 (SPAdes) (version 2) | ecosystem: Environmental > Aquatic > Freshwater > Wetlands > Bog ... | reverse complement strand
GGGTCAGCCGGTCCAGCCCGGACTCGAGCTGGTAGCGGTGTCCACCCCGGGGCACAGCCTCTGCCACAGTCGTCTGCACACTCATCATCGGCTCCTCTCCGCGTTTCGCGCCACACCAGCGGCCCTGGGCTAAACGCAACCGACGTTGTAACTGGTGCCTTAAGTCGTCTTCCGGGCCGGTCCCCGAGGCATCGGATCTACGCTTCCGAGGGCCGGCTCGATCTGCCGGGGGCTAAGGTCCCGCTGACCCCGCCAGAGGTCCCGAACTCGCTCATGAGCACCTCACTTGCCTTCGCTACTACGTCGCCTGTGCTGGTTTCGCCGCGGCTGCGCGGACCTGCTTGCAGCCGCCTGTCCGAACCTGTTCGACAGGCACTTGGTACTGGCCAGCCGGCAGGCCCTGCGGCAGGCCGGGATCGACGGCCTGTTTAGCGCCGTCATTCGTCGCCGGAGTTCCCTCTCAGTCCTCCCCTTCCCTGGCGCGGTCGCCAGGCACTGACGACCTTGGCCACCGCCGTGACCAGGAACAGCTGACCCGGCCAGGCGATGGGCTGGGCCCGGGGAGCCGCCGAGGGAGGAAATCGGCGCTCTGCTGGCCCGGGCGCCACGGTATGCAACTCCGGTCAGCGGATCTGCCGGATGGTTTCCCCGCTTCCCCAGCCGGTGTCCGCTGTCCACACGATGGCGTTGAGGCGGCGTCCGAGCGCGAGGCATAGCCGGTCGGCGAGCGACAGGCTGCTTCCCGATGTCCAGGTGACGGCGGCCTGCTCGGCGTCCTCGACGCTGACCGGCTCGAGATGAAGGCCGTAGCTGGCGAGCAGCGCCCTGGCCAGGTCCCAGTCGCGGCCGTGCGCCCTGACCTTCTGGGCGACCTCGGACCAGTTTGCCGTGCCGCATGTACCGCCGGCGCTAAGACCCGTCTCGACGGCCGCAGAGCCGTCTTCTCCCTGCAGGAACGCGAGCAGGGCGGACGCGTCGAAGACGTTCACGCCGCGTCTTCGGCGGCCGCCTGCCGCCGCCGGTCGGCGAGCAGCTCCCGGACGAGGTCGAGGCCGGCGAGGTCTTCTCGCACGAGTGACTTCAGCTGCTCTCGGCTCACGAGAAGCACCCCGCCCGGAGCGGCGATGAGCACAACCGGGGTGCCTTCGGTGAGCCCGGCCCGGACCCGGAGCTCGGCGGGAATGACCAGCCGTCCCCGGTCGCCCATCGTAACCTGGTATGTCCCATTCACCTCACCAGCGTACCACTCGATGCACTCCGGTGGGACATCGCTCGTGCGAGCCCGAGCGCGCGGCCATCCGCGCCTGGGACGCCAACGCCCTGTACCACCCAGGCGCCGAAAGTGTGGATGTCACGCGGTGTCGCGATGCTTGGCCCACGTCTGGTCCGTAACCGGGCTGATCCTCTGCTTGCAAAGGTCGGTTGCGATCTTCGCCGGCCTGCGCAGCCCGGGGGCCTACTCGTTGGGCCGTGCGGCGACCGCGCCCGTCGGCCGCTGCTGCCGACCACGCTTGACCGCGCCCACAATGACCTTAACCGCGAGCCCGATGACGACGAGATCGGCGATCATCTGCCCGGTGACCACCAGCCGCGCCGCCTCGGTCTTGGCCGTGATATCGCCGAACCCGACCGTCGAGAACACGGTGGCGGTGAAGTACAGCGCGTCGGTGCGCGTCAGCGGCTCGCTGAAGTTGCTGGCGGAAATCGCGTTCATGACGACATAGGTGCTGGCGAACAGCAGCAGGAACAGCGGAATGCTGGTGGCGAGGGCTTCGACCCCCCGCAGGCCCGGGAACGGTGATGTGACGATCGAGCGGACCTGAAAGGCGACCAGTCCGACGAGCAGCGCAAGCCCGATTGCCAGTGTCGTGACGGCGACCCAGGTCGAGGAGTGGTCAAGGGGCAGCAGGTAGTAGATGGCCACCAGCGCGGCGGTCGATCCCGCCGCCCGCAGAACAGCCCGCACGATCATGCGGCGCGGGGGCCTGGCCTCGGGCTGGGCGGCAGGTTCGGGGTTCGCGTTATCAGTCATGGGGAGAGGCTAACCAGGTGTGTGAGGATGCCGCTGGCAACGGCGATGCCGACGGCTATGAGGACCAGGCCGCGGAGGAGTTCACCCCCGCTCGCCGGTCTTGGTGCCGAGCCGCTGACACGTGCCATCACTGTGAACCATCACGGGTTTCGTGCGCACCTCCTTCGTTCGGAAGGAAGATGTCACGATGCCAACCAAGTACGACCAAGACGTCAAGGCGAAGCTCGGACCCAGCGGGTTGTTTCCTTTGCTGGGGACGTTCGGCCCTGTTGATGGCTTGAGCGTCCGGGGAGGGTTGCCGGTGGCCACCAAAGGTCACGATCGGATCACGCGGCAACGGCCCAGCCGGGCCAGGCGGCGTGAGAGAGGAGCCACGATGAGTGAGGTCACCGAGCAGCAACTTCAGGACATGGAGGCATTGTTCGTCCAGACCGCGGCGAGCATGACCAGCGACCGGGGAACCATCACGTTGCAGGGCTTGTCGCCGTCGACGCTTTACTTCGCCGACCGTCCCCAGCGCGAGGTCGGGCACATGTTGTCTCGTCAGTTCGTCGCCAACTGGGCAGCAGGGGACAACAGCTTCGCGAAGGACCCCCCGAACGCCGTCCTGTCGTTCGCGGAGCCGGGCGACAGGCCTCCCGAGGATGCGGTCGTGGTAATCCAGGATCCCCACCTGGACGGAGACGCGCTCACCTACAGCGTCAAGCTCCTCGACGGCACCGTGCCGACCGCCACCGGGCCATGTGCGCTGTTCATCGACCCCCTCGGGCGTCCTTTGTCACCAGTCTCCGCAGCCGGGATGCACCGGCGTGCGCGTCGTCGGGGCCGCTGAGGGCCCGAAGGCTCTCCCTGGCCGGGAGACGCTCCTCGTGCTAGAGGGAGCGGCGAGGATCGAGATCAGTGCGTGCCGACCTCGGCCTTTACCTGCGGATACTCCTGCGCGCGATTACCCCCGCGGCGTCACGACACCGCTTGACCAGCCACATGCGGTTCTGCCGGCGGCCTGCCGATCAGCTCGATCAGGCCCAGGACGACGAGCAGCACGACGACGATCAGGTGTCAGGCACGGACCAGACCATCAGCCGGGGGTCGGGGTCACAGCTCCCGCCCAGGGGATTCCTCAATCACGAGGTCCCTACTCTACGCCTTCCATTCGACACGGAGAGCTCCCCTTCCGGCGGCAGCCAGGTGCTCCGCGTACGGGCGAGTGATTCGAGGTCTCACGGACGCCGGTGCGGCTGATCGATGAGACAGGCGTCGAACTGTCCGTCGATGGCTGTGCGGTCGACGTCGGATCGGTCGGCGATGATGACGAGTTCGGTGCTGGGGGGCCGATCGGCCCACTCGTCGAACCGGTGAACCTCGCCTCGTTGCCCGACTGCCTGGAGCAGGTACCGGTGGTCCGGATCGTGGGCGCTGTGCACGAACCCCTTGATCCGGTAGACCGAACGGGGGAGAAGCCGGATCGACACGAGGAGCGCGTCGACGTCGACGGCGCCATCGCGGGTGTAGGTCCAGTGCTCGAAAGCGCCGGGCCCATGGCGATGGTCGGCGCGGGTTCCACGGTCGGCAGTCGCCGCCGTTTCGGCCGACCCGATGCCGAGCAGCACGTGGAAGGGCACCTGGGCGCGGCTGGTCTCGATGATGCGGACCGTGGGAAGGCGGTCGTGCACGAAGTTGCGGACGGCGTCGACCTGGGCTCGTTCGGCGAGGTCGATCTTGTTGAGCAGGACGATATCGGAGTACCCGATCTGGCCGAACACCAGATCCCGGGTCCGGGGGTCCTGGGCCCGGGCGGGGAGCTGCTCGGCGTCGAGGACGGCGACGATGCCGTCGAGACGGATCGGCGACCGGAACACTTCGGAGGTGAACGTCCGGGCGATGCCGCTCGGTTCGGCCACCCCGCTGGCTTCGAGCACGAGCGCGTCGAGTTCGCGGTCCTGGCCCAGGACACTGTCCACGGCAGCGACGAGATCGTCACGGATCTCGCAGCACACGCAGCCGTTGGCGAGGCTGACGGTGCCCGACTCGACGCCGATAATCAGCTGCGAGTCGATGGAGACGGCGCCGAAGTCGTTGACGATCACCCCGATGCGCAGTCCGTGGGCCTCGGACAGGATCCGGTTGACCAACGTGGTCTTTCCCGCGCCGAGAAACCCGGTCAGCACGGTGACGGGCGTCGCCCCCGCCGCGTCGGCCGGCTCCGTCGGTGCCAGGAGCCAGTCGAGATCGTCGACTGGGTCGGGGCCGGTCACGGTCGCTCAGGCGTCCGGGGCAGCGAGGGCGTCGAGGTGCTGCTTCTTGTAGGCCTGTTGCTGCCGCCAGGCGGCCCCCATGCTCTGGGACATGGTCTCGGGCAGGTCTTCCACCGGGACGACGAGGTCGCTGCCGACCGGCCATTCCGGGAGCAGTTGCGGGTGGTAACCGTCGGGGTAGTACTCGTCCGGAGGGATCTCCTGGTCGCGGATGAACGGTTCCTGGATCGCGGCGCGGCTGGTCGGGGGATGCGGCACCACGAGCTGGCCGTCGCCGAAGTCGAACTGAGGCGCCCGGCTGTTGGGATAGTCCGGTAGCACACCCTCGCGGACCCAGATGTCGTCCTTGGTGACGTTGACGACGATGCCGTCGGGTGCCCCGAAGTGGTACGGGCCCTTCCAGTGCTTGCGCACCTCGGCCACCGTCTCCGCGTTGATGTACGGATCGAAGGGCATGTGCGTGGTCATGAACAACCGCGGGTTCGCCCGGCTCGCGACGTACCCGGCCGCATAGCCCGGGGTGTGGTGCGTGTCCAGCGTGTAGCGTCCCAGGAACGGAGGTACCCCCTGCACGCCCGAGCTGATCGCGCACAGCTCCGGCTGGGTCTCGGTAATGTAGACGTCGGCGCCCGCCGCGAACTGCGCGTCGAGCTTGGAGGGGCGGCCGTCGCCGGTCCACACCACCTTCAGCCCGTTCCATTCCAGCCGGTAGGCCGAGGCGCCGTCCTTGGCGTGTGACCGCTGCCAGTGGATGACCCGGACGCCGTTCTCGTCGTAACAGACGCCGCCGTTGTCACGGAAGTCGAACTCGGTGACGTCGACGTCGTGGCCCTGGCCGACCGGAAACACGCTGAACGCGTCGCGATGCCAGGTGAGCATCTGCTTCATGCCCTCCACCATGTGCGCCGTGCCGTACTCGGGGCTGCGTCCCGACGGGCCGAACACGCGCAGCGGCTTGTGCCACCGCCCCGCCCAGCCGCCGAACATGTACAGCCACGGCAACGCGCCGAAATGGTCCACGTGCAGGTGCGTGATGAAGATCTTGTCGAGCTGGTTGATCGCCAGCCCGGCCGAGATGTAGTTCGCCACCGACCCTTCGCCGATGTCGAACACGAAGTTGTCGCCGTTGCCCAGCTCGATGAAGATCGACGTGTTCATCTGGCCCGGCCGAAGGAATGGCGCCGACCCCATGAACGTGATCCGCAACTCCTCAGGCCCGACCTCTTCGCTCCGCGGGAACCAGTTCGCCGCGCTCGCCAGGCCCGGCGTCGGGTTGATGCCCTGGAACATCAACCCTTCCTTCCAGCGTCCCATCGGGACACCCCCGGTCAACGCTGCCTGGATGTCAGCAGGACTCGATGGCTTTCTCTGCGAAGGCATGCCCGCTCCCTCTCCTTCTTTACTTGCTCGCCAACCCGGTACAGCCGGGGCCTCGCGCCCTGTCGCTGCCCATCACCCCGCCAGGCTCACACCCAGGCAGGCGGCTTGTCATCACCTGCCAGCCGGATTCACCTAGGGGAAATCTGCGCCACGACTACTCGGCACCTATCCGAGCGAAGTGGCGACGCGGGCCGACTACGGGGTCGTCAAGGACCTGCATGCGGCCGGCCAGGGACCAAGGTCCCCCATCGCGGAGCAGGTTCTGGCAAGCGGGCAGGACACCGCAGGACATGTCCTCGCGTCCTCGCGCACGATGCCACGTCGTGAGTGGTCACCGTCAAGGCCGTTATGCATCGGAGATCCGTGAGCTGGGCCACCTCGTGCCTCATGCCGGTTCCGCCGATTCCAGGTGAACTTCCACGACGTCGAGCCCGAGGTCCTGGATTCTCCACAGGAGGCCGTGCAGGGCCGCCTGGTCGGCTCCAGCGCTCCGCAGCACCGTCGTATCGCCCGCTACGCTCACCGCCACGTCGTCGAAGGCTGTCCGCACAAAGGGGCCCGCGACACCGCGAACGGTGATCACGTAGGTGCCACCGGTCACCTTTCCCGACCTCGTCACCTCCATAGCGAACCGCGGAACAGGGTGAATTGCCGTCACCCGGTCCGGGTGCGCCGGCCGGGCCTCGCCCGGGGCAGAGACCCGGGAACGGCCCCGGGCACCACGCCGGATGGGACTTTCGTCCCTGGCATCCCGGGAGCCCGCCGTGATCGGGTCGACTAAGATGGTGGTGTGCGCGCGCGTGAGATCTCCGGAGGCGGCCCGCTGTCGGTTCCGCGCTCGAAATTCGGGTGCCCGGCGGTTCCGGTCCTGGCGATTGCCCGTCCGCGCGTGGCCGAGGTCCTGGCCCAGCCCGACTGGCGGGTGGCGCTGGTAACTGGCGGTCCCGCCACCGGGAAGACCGTGGCCGTCGCGCAGTGGTTCGAGACCCTGGACCCGGTCGCCCGGGAATGGGTGACGCTGGACGCCGGCGATGACCGGCCGGAGCGTTTCTGGCTCACCTTCGTCCTCGCCCTGGACCGCGCGGTCCCGGGTGCCTTCGCCCAGGCCGCGGCGGAGGCAACGGACGTGCATCGTCTGCCGCCGGAGTTTCTGGGCCGGCTGCTGACCGCGTGGTCGGCCGTCACCGATCCGCTGATCATCGTGCTCGACGACATGCATCACCTGCGCAGCCTGGAGATCACCGAGGGTCTCGGCTTCGTCATCGAGCACCTCCCCCGGCGCTCGAGGCTGCTGCTGACGAGCCGGGTCGACCCGCGCTTGCCGGTCAGCCGGTGGCGGGGCCGGTCCTGGCTCGCCGAGCTCGGCCAGCGTGATCTGGCGCTGACGTTGCCCGAGACCGCCGAGTTGTTCACCGCGCTCGGCGAGCACCGCCTCACCGCAAGCGAGATCGAGAGGCTCTGGCGTCGTACTGAGGGCTGGGTGGCCGGCCTGCGCCTGGCCGCCGCCGGGCTCCAGGACCGCGCTGACGTCTCGGCCGCGGTGGCCGAGTTCTCGGGGCGGACCCCGGTGGTGGCGGACCTGCTCGCCGACGAGCTCCTGCACCGCGCCCCGAAGGAGCTGTCGGAGTTCTTGCTGCGGACGTCGGTCGCCGACGTCCTGGACGCGGAGCTGTGCGACGCGTTGTCCGGGCGCAGCGACAGCGGGGAAATGCTCCGGCGCCTGGAGGCGGACCTGCAGTTCGTGATGGCGACGGGACCAAATCGCGACACCTACCGGTACCACCCGCTCCTGGCCGAGATGCTGCGCTCCGAGCTGCAGACGCACCGCCCAGAAGAAGCGCAAGGACTTAATCACCAGGCCGCCGGGATCCTGCAGGCGCGGGGCGACATCGCCGGTGCGGCCCGCTGTCTGCTGGCCGCCGGTGACACCGACCGGGCATTCTCGATCGTGTCCGAAGCTGCGTACCGCCGGGCTGACCTATCCGATATTCCGGGCATTATGGCATTCGTCAACCTGTTCCCGCGGGAGCTGGTGACCGAATCAGCCCCCCGGATGCTCACCTACGCGCTGATGCTGGGACTGTCCGGTCAGGTGGCTGAGGCCCACGCGTGGCTCCAGCGCGCACGGGCGCGGATCGGTGATGAGCCGCAGGCGCGGGCGGAGGACATCGCGACCCTGGACGTGCTCCGGCTTCTCACGTTCACGGTCACTGCAGAGGCGGGGGATGAGATCGATGCCGGCCGCCGGGCGGTCGAGGCGGTCGAGGCGGGTCTGGATCTGGGGGTCGGCGGCGCCCGCGCGCGGATGAACCTGGTGCGTGGCTACCTGCTGGTCGACAAGCCTGATGAGGCTGATTCGGTTCTGCGGGCCGGCAGCCCGGGTGATGAGATCGCGGCGGTGGTGCTCGCGCCGGCGCTGGCCGCGCGCATCGCGTTGCGGCACGGCAGGCTCTGTGAAGCCGAACGTCAGGCTACGGCTGCTCTCCAGGCGGCTCGCGCGTTCGGCCTCGACATCCACACGGGCGCGCTTGACGCCCGCCTTGCGCTGGCCGGGGTTCTCATCGACCGCAACGAGCTCGCCGAGGTGATCGCGGCGTTCCGGCGCCTGGATGAGATCCTTCTGGCCTGGCCGGAGGGCCGCGTCTACGAGGTCCTGCTCCGACTAGAGAAGGCACGGGTGGCCGCTGCGCTGAACGATTTCGACGACGTGTTCGCCACCCTGCGTGAGACCGGCAAGCTCATCGCACATGTTCCGCGGTCGGCCTTGCGGCGCATGGTCGATGCGGCTGCCGCCCGCTGGCACCTGCAGGCAGGCGAGACACGTCAGGCTGAGGAGCTGATCGCCGCGCTTCCCGATGGCAGCCCGGCGCACACGCTGCTGCGCGCCCGTCTGGACCTGGCACGCGGCCACCTCGACGCGGTCAGGGCCCGGCTCCGGCGGGCGAGCCTTGCGACGATGCGTGACCGGCTGAACAGTGAGCTGCTCCTGGCTCGCGCCGCCCTCGAGTCCGGTGATGATGCCGGGGTGCACGTGACGCTGGCGGTCGGGCTCGCGGCCCCCGAGCGACTGGTCCGGGTCTTTCTCGAAGAGGGCCCCGCGGTGGCTCGCCTGGCCCGGGCGGCCGCGGAATCACTCGGGACCGAGTCCGGCACCAATCTGGCGGTGGCGCTCGGTTCTGCCCCCCGGTCCCGCAGCACTCCGCGCCAGCCGGCGGCGATCCTCACCGAGCACGAGCTGTCGGTGCTGCGGTTCTTGCCCTCTCACCTCACCTACGCCGAGATCGCACACGAATGCTTCATATCAGTGAACACAGTCAAGACGCACCTGAAGAGGATCTACGCCAAGCTGGAGAGCTCATCGCGCGCGGAAACGGTCGAGCGGGCCCGCCTGCTCGGCCTGCTGTGACCGGCAACGGGTAGCCCCTTTCAAATCCTTCCGCGTCGTCCGGGGGCGGTGCGACGGGGGACCCAGCCGGCCCGGGCATGCGGGATCCCGGCACTGGTGCCAATGGTGACGCGTTGTCGCGGTCCGCCTCTGTCGATCCTCTCCAGATTGGTACAACTGTCTCAGTTAGCGAGAAAGCACCCTGTCCGGGTGACGCGAATCACCCTCTTGGGAGGAAAACTGTTATAAGGCTGTTAGATGCACTTGCCGCTGCTCCAGACCTCGGTGGCGGGAATTCAAGGCTAGGAGCGACGATGGGCGACGGGGTGGAGGATGGTTCCGGGCCGATCCTGATCGGGACGAAATTGCGTTCGCCGGAGGTGCGTGATCAGGTTGTTCCGCGGGAGCGGCTTTTTGAGCGGCTTGCGGCTGGGGCGGGTCTGGCGCTGAGCCTGGTGGCATGCCCGGCGGGTTACGGGAAGACCACCCTGCTGACGGCATGGCGGGAAGCCGAGGCGGCGCGCAAGCCTGTCGCGTGGCTGACGCTGGATGAGGGCGACAACGACCCGGTGGTGCTGTGGTCCTATGTGATCGAGGCGCTTCGCAGGGCCTGCCCGGCGCTCAGCGTGCCGGCGCCGCCGCAGATAGCCGACGCGGCGTCTATCGTGCGCATGGTGCTGCCGCGCCTGGTGAATGAGCTGGACGATCTGGGTGACGTCACGCTGATCCTGGACGACTTCCACCGGCTTGCCGGCGGCGCGGCCCGCGAGAGCCTGGCCTGGTTCATCGGTCATGCGCCGCCCGGCTTCCAGCTGGTGCTCTCAACCAGGACCGAGCCGGACCTTCCGCTGGCTGCGCTGCGCGCGCACGGTGAACTGCTCGAGCTGCGCGCCGATGATCTGCAGTTCACCTGCGGGGAGGCGGACGCGTTCCTGAACGGCCGCCTGGGGCTCGGCCTCATGCCCGAGGAGGTGGATGCTCTCGTCGGGCGGATGGAGGGCTGGCCGGCCGGGCTCTACCTTGCGGCGCTGTCGCTGCGGCGCGCTGCCGACCCCCGCGCCCTGGTGAATGAGCTGGGCGCCTCGGCCCGTCACCTGATCGACTTCCTGGAGACCGAGGTGCTCCAGGCGCATGATCCGCCGATGCAGGCGCTGATGCTGCGCTCTTCGGTACTAGGACGGCTGTGCGGCCCCGTGTGCGATGCGGTGCTGGAGCAGCAGCACTCGGCGCAGATGCTCGGCGCGCTGGCGTACAGCAACCTGTTCCTTATCTCTCTCGACGAGGAGGGCGGGTGGTACCGCTTCCATCCGCTGTTCGCCCAGCTTTTGCGGGTCGAGCTCGAGCGGCGTGAGCCGGGCACGGCCCCGGCCCTGCACCGCCGGGCGTACGCCTGGCATCGCGATCACGGGATGACCGGCGAGGCCATCTCGCATGCGATCGCAGCGGGCGCGCACGCCGAGGCCGCCGAGCTGATCGAGGCCTCCTGGGTCAGCTACGCCAGCTCGTGCCGGTACGACACGGTCCTGGCCTGGATCGGGCAGTTGCCGACCGAGATGCAAAGCGGGGATGTGCGGCTGCTCCTGGTCAAGGCGTGGGTGCTGTCGCTGTCCGCGAAGCGGGCGGAGTCGGGTCAGGTAATCGCGGCGGCCGAACGGCTGGGCGAGCCCGGCGGGGGGGCTCTGCCGGACGGCTTCAGCTCGGCCGGGGCGAGCCTGACGATGCTGCGGGCCTGCTGCCCGTGGGGTGACGTGGGCGCCCAGCTGGAGAGTGGCCGGCGCGCGGCCGAGCTGGAGGGCCCGGGCTCATCTTGGCGGCCGGTGGCCTGCTGGGCGGTCGGCATGGGCTTGTACTTCCGGGGTGAGCCCGGCGAGGCCGACCGCTGGTTCGCGGAATCGGCGGCGCTGGCACCGGCGAGCGCACAATGGCCGGCTGGCGCGTCGTCGCTGGCCTACCGCTCGCTCATCGCCGGTGAGCTGGACCGTCCCGAAGAACAGCGGATGCTGGCCGAGGGTGCAGCGGAACTGGCCCGGGAGCACGGCACCGAGAAGGCCAGCGGCGCGGTCCCGCTGGCGCTCGGGGTATCGCTCGCCATGCGGGGCAGGCCGGAGAAGGCAGAGCCGCTGATAGGGTGCGGGGTTGCCTTGCTGCGGTCCCGGGGTCAGCCGGCCGAGGTGGCGATGGCACTGTTGCACCAGGGATCGGTACTGCGTACCCTGGGCGAGCCCGGGCGCTCGCAGGCGGCGATCACCGAGGCACGAACCGTCATCGGATCCTGTCCCGATCCGGGGATCCTGACCGGGCGGCTGAAGGCTTGCGAGCCGTCCCCGCGGCCGGGTACCGGGTCAGCAGATGAGGAGCTGACGCGGCGGGAGCGCCGGGTGCTCCAGCTGCTGACCAGCGATCTGTCCGAGCGCGACATCGGCCAGGAGCTGTACGTGTCGCACAACACCATTCACAGCCACGTCCGGTCGATCTACCGCAAGCTCGGCGTCTCCTCACGGGCCCACGCCCTGCAGCGGACCCGCGAGCTCAGGCTCCTGTAGCCAAGCCATATGCCTGGCCATCCGCGTGCGTGCCAGCGCGCTTCACCGGGACGGTGACCCCGTCCGAGCGGGGTCACCGACGCGGCCAGGCGCCTGAACCGGGATCTCCCGGCTTCGTGCCCGCGCTTCACCTAGCTGGAAACGGCCGGCAGGGGATGACATGTCACCTGCCTGGGTGCGAGCGTTCCAACGCGCGGGACACCGCGCAGCACCGCCCAGAAAATCAGCCGCCTGCGCTTCGCGGGCGGCAGGTCCTGGTCATGCTCAGCGGTCATGTCGCCCCGCGACATGCGCTGCGGGCGTCAAGGCCGGCCAGGATGCCCGGCCGGCCGGGTCACAGCCAGGCTTGTCAGCAGCTCTCACGTCCGCCGTCCCGGCCGCGACGCCGGTGTTCGTGATCGTCATGTGTGTCGTGGCCGGAGTCGCGGGCCTGGCACCGGGCCTACGGCGCCCTGGCTCGCTCACGCCGCCGGGGCCGGGTGAGCAGGTGCCTGTGGTGGCGCTTTGGCGGTGTGCTTTTGCAGCAGGCCCGCCAGGAGCAGGACGATGATGGAGATCCCCACGCCGGCCAGCGTGAACAAGATCCGCCGTGCCTCGTGGCTGAGGTCGGACGGGTGGGGCACATCCGCGGCGATCAGGACGGCCCCGGCCACGGCTGCGGTGTACCAGGTGTAGCTCACGGTGCGGATCGACCCGGCCAGCGCGAGCAGGACGACGATGATCACTTCGAGGGCGGTTCTGTTGTCGACGGCCAGCAGGACCAGGGCAGCCGCCGCGGCGCCCACGATCGTCCCGGCCACCCGCTGCTCGGCCACGAGGGTGGATTGCTGCAGGTCGGGCTTCATGGCAATGATGGCGGCGATGGGCATCCAGTAGGCATCGGGCAGCTTCAGCCCGAAGGCGATCGCCACGGCGATCGACACCGCGACGGCCCTGACCGCCGCGAAAAGGATAATGGGCCGGGTCAGCGGCCGCGGCGAGATATCGCCGGGGATCTCGGCGACCGGCTGGGGCTCTGCTTTCCGGCCGCGTGCCAGCCACATGATGAAGCTGACAGCGATCCAGACGGCCGATCCGACCAGCCAGGCCAGCGCCTGCTTCCACGGTTCGGGGTGGATCAGGCCGGACCGGTACAGGCCCGGATAGTCGAAGGCGAGGAGAGTCGGCAGGCCCAGGGCGATAATGAACCAGACGTTGAGGAGATACGCCGCGACGAATCGGTGCAGGCCGTATTTCACCGCCAGCCCGCCCAGCAACGTGGCCACGAACGCGGCCAGCACCACCCATCCCCAGGCGCCGGGGCCGATGCCGAACCCCAGGGCCGTCAGCAGCGCCCCGGCCGCCGCGAACATGGCCAGGCGCGACACCCGGTACGCGTACTCCCCGCCGGGATCGACCAGCGCCACGAACAGCGCCCCGAAGATCGCACTGAGGAAGTACCTCCGCTCATGGGGGAGCACGCCCACGATGATCAGCAGGCCCAGTATGACCGCCAGGATGACGCCTCTGCGCAGGTTGAATCCCTGCCAGTTGAGCTTGAATACCTTCGCCAGCTGGCTCACGACTCACCTCTCAGCACCTGGACCGGTGAAGCACCCCTCCCACGGCGGCACCGGACGACGACACGAACCGGTTACCCGTAGCCTGATAGTTGGGTGGGGGACCCGTCATCACCTGCCGGCCGTTTTCACCCAGGTGAACATTGCTGGCAGAGACCGTGCCCGTGAGCCCGTTCGAGCGCCCGCAGCGAAGCGCCGAGCTAGCGGCAGGTCGAACCGCCCGTAAACAGCAGGTACTGACTGACTGATTGATTGACTGATTGCCTGCTAGGAGCCCGAGGCTTGCCAGCCACCGCGGGTGCCTGGGCGGCCCCACAAAACCCCACAAGGACCGCTAATCAGGACCAGCTCGGACGAGCTGTCGGGCTCGGCCTCCCTTACCGACCGGCTCTACCGGTCGTTCACCTAGGTGGAAACGACGGGCAGGTGGTGACAGGTCACCTGCGGCCGCGAAACCATAGGGTGCGAATCCAAGAAGGGCGGCACAACGAGGAAGGGCCGCACAACAAGGAGAGGAATCGATGAGCTCACAGCCGACGTGCCGGGCTGACTGAGGGGGGCGCATGCTGGGAACGCTGAGATGATCCTCGCAGCACCTTCTGCCCAGCCGTCGGCCGAGACGTTCACCACGGTGATGGATCACGTGGCCCAGGGCTTCGAGGCACTGGGTGCACTAATCCTGGTAGTCGGTATCGTGTGGTCATTCGTGCTGGCGGTGGTGGCGTGGCGGCGGTCAGGCCAGCCGAGCAAGGGCTATCTGGCGCTGCGCACGGCTATCGGCGGGACACTGCTGCTCGGGCTGGAAATCCTCGTGGCGGCCGACCTCGTCCGTACGGTCGCTGTCGCACCCACCCTCGACAATGTCCTGGTTCTCGGGCTGATCGTCTTGATCAGGACGGTTCTGAGCTTCTCGCTGGAGACCGAGATCGAGGGTGTTGTGCCGTGGAAGCGAGCACAGATGAGCGGCGCGGGGGGGATCCGCCAGGCCTCGGCCAGCGCGCTGAAGTCCAAACCCGACCCGTGATTGCCGCGCCAAATGCAGGCTGGCGGAAGAGCAGATCCTAGATCTGCGACTGGAAGGCCCTCCTCCTCGTCTGCTCGGGCAGCAGCTCAGCGATCGGCACCAGCGGCGGATCGGAGATGATCCGCCGCTGGTGCCGGCTAGAACATGCGGTCAGGCGGGGTTACATCTCCTTGACCGCTTGCTGCAGAGCCTTGTCGACGTCCTTCGTAGGCACGTCAAGCTCCTTGGCTGTCTGCTTCTCCGCCCTGGTCACGGCCATCTTGATCGCGTCTTCGACCTTGCTCTCCCCGACTATGACGAGCCCGGCCTGGCCTGGTTCGATGAAGTCGCCAAGTTCTTTCGCCTCTGAGCGCGACATTCCCTTGGCCAGGTGCCCGCTAACGCCGCCGATCACGCCGCCGACCGCGGCCGCGCCGAGCACCGCCGGGGGGAAGATGACCCCGACCGCCGCCCCCGCGGCAATACCCCACCAGGCACCATGGCGGGTGGCCGTCTCGTCCTTGTTCTCGTGCACCTTGCCGTTTGCGTCCTTGGTGACGACAGCCGCATCGTAGGAACCGACCAGGCCCGCGGCGTGCGCGTCCTTGACGACCTGGTAGTCCTGCCGTGCTGCTACCTCGTCTGGATATGTTGCCACCAGGATGAACGTGGTATCGGACCCGGACATGTGACCTCCTCCAGTTCCGCCGACATCCTTTGCCAGGCGGTTCAGCGAATCCGCCTCGGCCGTTACCCGGCCGCTGCATCTCGGTCTCAGGCTCACACCCAGGCAGGTGACCCGTCATCACCTACCGCCCGAATTCACCTAGGGGAAAACTGCTGCCAGAACGGACCGGGCCGATCACGCGGGCCCGCTGGCGGGCCGGGGGCTGCGGAGCACGGTGATCGAGCGGGGGTCAATGGTCAGCTGGTCGCCTGCGTGCAGGGGGGCGGCGGCGGCGGGTCTGGCGGGGTCGTAGGTGTCGATCGCGGTCTGCCAGGTCGTCCCGGCGCGGGTGGCGGGGATGGTGAAGCCGAGGGGCTGCCACCAGGCGTTGACCAGGACGAGGAAGTCGTCATCGAGCAGCGGCGTTCCGTCTTCGGCCCGGTCGGGGTCATCGGAGCCGTCCAGGTAGAGCGCGATGGCCAGGGCGTTCTCGTCCGACCAGTCGGCGCCGGTCATCTGGGTGCCGGCGGGGGTGAACCATTGC
>Ga0209039_10002536_pt1 | contig 15373 bp, 14 predicted proteins | sample BogFormECP12_OM1_FD_188238 | JGI IMG/M metagenome (GOLD analysis project Ga0209039, IMG submission 188238) | Bog forest soil microbial communities from Calvert Island, British Columbia, Canada - ECP12_OM1 (SPAdes) (version 2) | ecosystem: Environmental > Aquatic > Freshwater > Wetlands > Bog ... | reverse complement strand
GCGTAGACGACGAAGGCGAGGGCCATCAGGGACTCGTTCGTGCAGATGTTCGAGGTCGCCTTGGAACGCCGGATGTGCTGCTCGCGGGTGACGAGCGTCAGCGCGAACGCCCGTTGGCCCTCGGCGTCGAGGGTCGCTCCGACGATCCTCCCCGGGGCGGAACGAACGTGCTCCTTGCGGCACGCGAACAGGCCGAGGAGCGGTCCCCCGAACGAGGGGGCAATCCCGAATCCCTGACCCTCGCCGACGACGACGTCGGCTCCGTAGTTCCCGGGCGCTTCGAGGACGGAGAGCGAAAGCGGGTCGGCGGCCACCACGAGCGGCACGTCCCCGAGGATCGACTTGAGCTCGGGAACGCCCTCATCGATGTGGCCGAAACCGTTCGGCACGTCGGCGAGGACGCCGAACACGTCCTTGCGGCCGATCGCGCTCCGGACGAAGTCGAGGTCCAATCGGCCCGTGCGGTCATCGTACGGGATTCCTTCGACCCGGAGTCCCGGTCCGCTCGCGTAGTTCTCGAGGACGCTCCGCTCCTCCCACGGCAGGCTCGCCGGGACCAGGAAGCGAGCGCCCTCGTGCAGGCGACGGCAGAACAGCAGCGCCTCGCCGGCCGCGGTCGCTCCGTCGTAGAGGGAGGCGTTCGCGACGTCGAGGCCCGTCATTTCCACCCAGAGACTTTGGAACTCGAAGAGCGTGCGAAGCATGCCCTGGCTGGCCTCCGCTTGGTAGGGCGTGTATGCGGTGTAGAACTCGCTCCGCGAGACGATCGCGTCGACGACCGCGGGAGAGTAGCGTCCGGTGATTCGCCCTCCGAGGAAGCTCGAGAACTTGGACATCGGTCGGTTCCGGTTGAGGAGCCGGTCGACCTCCGCGACCACTTCGGGTTCCTCCCGAGCGGCCCCGACGCCCATGCGGCCGATACGGGCCCGCTTCGGAACGTCCGCGAACAGGGCGTCCGTCGAGTTGATACCCAAGGCTTCGAGCAGCGCGGCCTCCTCTCCTGGTTCGTCCGGAATCCACCGTGGCACGGAGGCTCACCGGGAGTTGGGAGCGGTGGTAACCATAAATCGTTCACGTCTCGCCGGACCAACCCCTCAGCGTGCCGCGCTCCGGTCGGCCCGTTCGGCAGAGGGCAAAGGTATTCGGTCCCGTGGGTTCGGCCGCTCGGGCCATGACGCAGACTCGCGATGGGAGAGGAAGAGGTCGACGCGCCCCGGCGCGCGCTCCGCCCTCCGTGGCCATCCTCGACGTCGCGTTCCACCGGGCGTCCCTGGCCACTCCGAGGGGCGAGAGCAAGGCGGCCCGCGACCGACTTCGGGCCGAGCTCAAGATCGTGCGCAGCTCGGCGACCGTCGTTCGGCACCTGCGCCTCGAAACCCGTCGATTCGTCAAGAACCCTCCCTCGACGTTCGAGTCGACCCTCCTCGCTCAGAGGTTCGGAAACGGCGCACTCGAGCGGGCCCTCACCCGAGTTCGACGCGCGGAGGAGCGGATCCGAGGACTGGCGCGCGACGCGGAACGTTCCACGAAGGGCGCTTCGGGGTCGGAGGAACTAGGCGACCAGATCCGAGCGTTCTACGGTCGGCTCTCGAGCTTCGTGCGCGAGGTCGACCCGGACCTCGAACGTCTCCGTGAGATGGACCAGTTTCTCGATGAGCGCCCCCACCTCGACCCGGCGAGCCCGACCCTAGTGATCGCCGGTTTCCCGAACGTCGGGAAGTCCTCGCTCGTCGCTCGGCTCTCCTCGGCCCACCCCAAGGTGGCGGACTATCCGTTCACGACCCTCTCGATCGCGGTCGGTCATGCGGACTTGGGCTTTGACCGCCTCCAGGTCCTCGACACGCCCGGGGTCCTCGGGAGGACGGGACGCGCGAATCCGGCCGAGACGGAAGCGAAGGCCGCGGTCGCCGGAGCCGCGACCGTGGTCCTGTTCGTCATCGACCCGTCCGAGAAGTGCGGGTACACGGTCGAGGAGCAGGAGCATCTGCTCGGGCGCTGGCAGGAGGAGTTCCCTCGCCTCCCGATCGTGGCGGTCGAGACCAAGTGCGACCTCGTCCGCCGTTCGACCGACCGTCTCCAAGTGTCCGCCACCACGGGCGAGGGGCTCGAGGCTCTCGAAGAGAAGGTGCGGGCGCTCGTCCGTCCACGGGGAGAGCTTCCGCCGATGCAGGAAGCCGTCACGGAAGAACTCCTCGGCAGCTCCGAATTCGAGGACCCGGACCCGCACCGATCCGAGCCCGAGGTCCGCAAGTCCCGGGGACGGAGACCGCGAGCGGTCTCCTGATGTGGCCGAGGATCGGCATCGCGGCGCCGACGTTAGAACCCGGGGCCATGCGGGAATCGATGGTCGGTCCCCGGTCCTGATCGCGCGGGTCGGTCCCCTCGTCTTCGCGGCCGAGGCGGTCTGTCCTCACCTCGGGGGGATGGCTCGCCGACGGAACGTTCGCGGGACGTCAACGCAGGGTGCCCGACCCGCATCGAAACGGGGATGGTCGAGGTCGACCTTCCCTGATTCCGGCCTGGTTACACCGCGAACAGCTTCCCGTTCTCGGGGAGGACGACGTTGCACGTCGCTTCGAGCGCCTCGCGGAGCGGGTCGCGCTGGTCGCCGTGCATCAGCACCACGGTCTCGGCCCGCGACTCCTTCGCAACCCGGACGAGGTCCGAGTGACCGGCGTGGGCGGAGAAGTCGAACTTCTGGACCTCGCAGGAGGGGTGGATCACGGTGTCGTCGATAGTCAAGGTACCCTGGTCGAGGAGCTGGCGACCGTTCGAGCCTTCGACCTGGAACCCGGTGAGCAGGATCGAGCTCTTGGCGTCCCGGTAGAGCTCCCCCAGGTAGTAGAGTACAGGTCCACCGTCCAGCATACCTCCCGTGGTGACGATCACCTCGGCCTCGCGGAGTGCCTTCCGCCGGTCCCCCGGGTGCTCGACGACGTGGACCCCCTCGAGCGCCCGGCGGAAGCGGCGGGCGTCGGCGAGGTACTCGGGGGCGGCCTCGTAGATCTCGTTCACCGATCGGGCCATGCCGTCAAGGTACGTTTCGAAACCGGACGATGCGAGGGCCATCAGGACCTCCTGGGCCCGGCCGACCGCGAACGCGGGGACGATCGCCTTGCCGCCGCGTTGGATCGTCTCATCGATCTTGTCCCGGAACTTTCGCTCCGTCTCGCGGCGGTCGGGGTGCTCTCGGCCGGAATAGGTCGACTCCATCACGAGTACGTCGCATTCGAGCGGCTCCGCTCCCCCCACAAGGTGCGTCGGGATCGTTTGGAGGTCCCCGGTGAACAGAACGTCCTTCGCCCCTCGGTACAGCACCATCGAAGCCCCCGGGATGTGGCCGGCGGGCGTGAACTCTACCTCGATCCCGCGGTGGCGGAAGGTCCCGTGCCGGTCGATGGCGGTGAACCTCGAGTGAAGCGAGTGGATGTCGCTCGTGGTGTAGGGCGCGAGGTAACCCTCCAGCCGGGCGATCTTGAGGGCGTCCTTCGTGAGCAGGTCGGCGACCGCGATCGTGACGGGGGTGGCGATGAGGCGAGCCTTCGGGAGTCGGCTCAGAAGGGGCGTCATCCCCGAGTGATCTAGATGAGCGTGCGAAAGGAAGGCGACATCGACGTTGGTTGGGGCGGGCCGGGGGTACGTCGGAGGGTCGGTGGGGGTGAGGCCGTAGTCGAAGAGCAGGGTCCGGCCCTGGTCCTGGATGACGAGACCGAGCGAGCCGATCTCCGAGGCCCCGCCGAGGAACTGGAGGTCCATCGGCGGGCCGAGCGGTTCCCCCACTTAAGGTACCGTAAGCAGTGCGGCAGGGAAGTCCCCTTAAACCGCCCGCCGGTGCCGGAAGCGTGACCGCACCGGCGCGCGTCGAGCTCGAAGTCCTCTACCGGATCAGCGTCGCGGTCCAGCAGGTGGTCCGGGACGCGGAGGGCTCGCCCCACCGGGCCGACGTCGTCGCGATGGGCGCGGACGGGAGCCCCACCGAGGAATTGGACCGGCTCGCCGAGACGGAGATCCTGAAGGTCCTGGATGCCGAGGCGGTCGACTGGAACCTCCTCTCGGAGGAGATCGGCCACGTCTCCCGGGGTGGGCAGAGCACCCTCGTGGTCGACCCGATCGACGGGACCTCGAACGCGCTGAGGAACCTTCCGTTCTCCACGGTGTCGCTCGCGCTCGGTCGACGCGACCTCGCGGGCATCGAGGTCGGGCTCGTCCGGGACCTGCATCGAGGAACCACCTACTGGGCCGCTCGGGGGCAAGGAGCCTTCCGGGACGGCCGTCGGATCCACACGCGGACCTGGAACGCCCGCAGCGAGATCTTCTTCGTGAACTTGGGCCGGCCCGCGTCCGAACAGTCGGCCCGGCTCGCGCGCAAATCCCGACGCATCCGGTCACTGGGATGCGCGTCCCTCGAGATGCTGATGGTCGCCCAGGGGAGCGCGGACGCCTACTTCTTCGACAATGTTCCCGAGACTCGCAATCTTCGCGCCACCGACGTGGCCGCCGCCTACCGGATCCTGCTCGAGGCGGGCGGGGGCGTGAGCGATGCGCAAGGGCAGCCAATCGACACCTTCCCGCTCACCGTCGATCGCCGCACGAGCGTCTTTGCCTGGGGGGACCCGGCCCTCCGCGAGCGGGCGAAGGAGGACGGATACCTGTGAAGATCGGGCTCACGGCGAACCCCCGGAAGCCGGCCGCGATCGAGCTCGCCCGGCGCGCGATCCGGCTGATCGGCGACCGGGCCGAGATCGTCGTAAGCGATGAGTCGGCGGGCCTCGCCCCCGGCCTAGTGCACCGACCGCTCGAGGACCTCGACCCGGACGTGCTCATCGCGGTCGGAGGGGACGGCACGTTCCTCTACGCCCTGCGACGCACCGATGCACCGCTCCTGCCCATCAACGCGGGCACCGTGGGGGTGCTCGCCGAGGTCGAGGCGAACCGACCGAACGAGTTCGAAGGGGCGATCGAGCGGCTCCTCAAAGGGTTCTACTTCCTCGAGGAGCGGATGAAGCTCGCCGCCCTCGTCGGGACGAAACCCGTGCCGGACGCGACGAACGACTTCGTCCTGCACTCGGCCCAGGTCGGAAAGATGGGACTGTTCGAGATCGCGTTCGACGGCCACGTCGCCGGTCAGATCCGGGCCGATGGCCTGATCGTGGCGAGTCCCACCGGGTCCACGGCCTACTCCCTGAGCTCGCTCGGGCCGATCGTCGACCCGGGGCTCGATGCCATCGTGCTCACCTCGATCGCGCCGTTCCGCGTGGAGGCCCGCGCGATCGTCGTCGAGCCGCTGCGGACCGTGCGGCTGCGACCGATCGAGACCGGCCGCGGAGCGCTCGTCATCGCGGACGGCCAGGACGAGTACCCGCTCCCTCCCGAGGCGGCGCTGACGGTCTACCGCTCGCCGCGTCGGGCGACCTTGGTTCGGTTCGGGTCACGCTTCTACCAGCGGCTCCGAGGCAAGCGGATCCTCCCGTGGACCGAGGACGGCTCGGGAGGAGGTCCGTCGGGCGCCGATGTTCCGCCCCACGCGTAAACGCGAGCCCGGGGCTCCCCGGCTCGGTGAGACGCCGCGCGTGATCACCCGACGGGCGCTCACGAGCGCTCTTGCAAGCGCTCGCTCCGCCTACCCGAACGAGTTCGGGGGGGTGCTGCGCGCCGACCCGCCGGGCGTGATCAGCGAGCTTCTGCTCGTCCCGGGCGGCACGGCGGGGCGCCGGCATGCCAATTTCCACCTGTACATGCTTCCCGCCGACCTAACGGTCGTGGGCACGGTCCATTCCCACCCCTCGGGAGCACTGCACCCGTCCGACGCCGACCTTCGGTTGTTCCGGAACTGGGGGCGACGCCACATCATCCTGGGGGCCCCCTACGGGCCCGGCTCCTGGCGGGCGTACGACGGTAACGGCGAAGAGGTCCGGCTCGAGGTGCGCGAGACGGCGGGCGCAGCCTCCCGGAGCGAGGAGTTGCCGGAGTACCGGCCGCGGACCGTGCACCGGCCGCTCCCGTCGGGCGCGGCGGAGTTTCCCGAGGACGAGGCGTAGGCCGACGACCTATTCCCGAACGGGGATGGTCGGTACCGGTAGGTGGTCCGGGGAACGGTTCGGGTCCACGATCTGGCGCCCCGGGCGCTTGGGCGGGCTCGTGAGCCCGTGCATCTTGGCGATCATCTCGAGGAACGCGACGAACCCCCGGAACGCGCCCCGGTAGAGCTTCGTGTGGTTCCCCTCCCAGTCGAAGAAATCGTGCATCATCTCCTTCGACTGACGCAGTCCGTGCGTGAGCGCCCGCTTGAGGAGCTCCTGCTGGAGCGGGCTCAGCCGGTCGCGGCTGAACCAGTCCCGCGACTTGAGGTGTCCGAGCGGGACGAAGAACATCGGCACGAGGAGCGCCTTGAAGTTCCACAGGTCGTCGATGAGGTCGATCGTGCGCTGAACGTCCTCCTCGGTCTCCTGGGGGAGTCCGACAATGAACGTGCAGGCCGGGTAGACGTGATTGTCGTTCATCAGCCCCGCCGACTGCACCACGAGTTCCGGCCACTGGGACGCCTTGAACGGGGCCACCTTGCCCGGCATCGCCGCGGTGATCATGCGGGGGGAACCGGTCTCGACGCCGACCTCGACCCCCCACCACTTCTGCTTGTCGTCGATCAGGACCTCGGCGCACTTCGACAGAAGCTTCGGCTTGGTCATGAGGGACGCAATGGCGACATGGCTCCAGCCGACCTGCTCGTAGTAGCGCTTCGCGAGCTTGAGGAGCGGGATGAGCTTCTCCTCGTGCGGCATGACGTTCGGGCTTCCGTAGAAGTAGACGTCGTCCGAGTGAAGGATCCCCTTTCGGACGTGAATGCTCGCGTTGACCTTGAGCTCCTCCTCGATCTTCTCGAGGGGATACCAGCGCGTTGGGCGCGTGGTGACCGAACAGAACGAGCAGCCGCGGCAGCATCCCCGACCGATCTCCACGAGCCCGTTGACGCTCGGGAAGCGGATCGAGGAGATCTGCTCCACCTTGGGGGCCTCTTTCGCCGTAAGTACCACGTGGGGCGGCAGGAACTCGTCCCGCAACGCCTTCCCGACGATGTCCCGGACGAACTGGTCCGCCTCGCCTTCCACGACCGTGTCGATGCCCCCGATGGAGTCGACAAACTCCTGGATCCAGGGGAGCTTCATCCGGGTGGCCGGCGAGAGCTGCCAGGCGCAGGGGCCGCCCGCGATGATCTTGAGGCCCCTCTTGCGGGCTTCGAGCACGGCTGGCTGGGAGAGCATCCGCTTGAAGTTGACGCAATTCAGGGTCTCCTTGTGCATCACCCCACCGAAGGTCGAGCTGGGCGGGTTGAGCCCGAAGTAGTCGTGACCCGAGACGAGGAGGACCTTCGCCGGACCGGGCATGTACTTGTCGAGATGGCCCGGGTGAACGATCCGGGCGTCGATCCCGGCGTCCATGAGCGAGGCCTCGATCTTGCGCATCCCGTAGGGGGCCTGGCGAGGGAAGCCGTTCTCGTCGACCGGCATCTCGGGGTAGAACATCCGCTTGTAGACGCCCTCGGGAAGAATGTAGGCCGGGGTGGTGGTCCCGAACCCGAGGAACTCCTTCCCGTGGTGGTTGCTCATCATCGTCCAGTCGCAGGTGATGACAACTTCCGGCATGCACGAACCTTGTCCCGGGTCGCGGGACGGGTCGACCACGAGGAACCCCCTCTTATGCGTATCGACGCCCCCGTAGCGACATCCGGGGACCCCGGAAGGGGTCCCGAGCCGGGTCGGGACCTTCAGTTGAGGTCGGCCTCGTCGTCGTCGCGCGGGAGGACCTCGTCAAGGGGGTCGCTCAACTCCTCGGCTCCCTCCTCGCTGTCCGAGGACTCCCGGAACGCGGGGTCCCGCTGCATCAAATGGACCCGCACGCAGTCTCGATGGGCGGGATTGCCGTTCCAGGAGCTTGTCTCGCCGGGGTCGCCGAGCGGTTCCTTGCAGAGCCAGCAGACCTGGGGCGGCGGGATGATCCAGTCGATGCGGCGCGGAGGGGAGACCATCGGAGCCTGCCTACGGAGAGGCGGGACGGGTCATTTACCTTTCCGGAAATCGCCACGCCGCGAGCGGGGGTAATCGGAAGACCCTTAATCTGGGGTCACCGTCGACCTCGCGTGGACATGCTCACCGAGATTCGCCGTCGCCGTCTTGCGCTCGGCATCTCGCTTGGGGAGCTCGCCCGCGCGATCGGACGGAGCGACGCGACCCTTTCGCGCATCGAGCGCGGCCAGATACGGGCGTCCTACGAGCTCGTCCAGAGGATCCTTTCCTACCTCGAGACCCAGGAGGGGTTGATGGCCCCTCGCCTCACCGTCGGGGAGTTGATGCACCGGCCGCTCGCGAGCGTGGACTCCAACTCGACCCTCGCCACCGCGGCCCAACGAATGGAGAGCGGGGCCTTCTCCCAGCTGCCGGTGGTCGACGACGGGCGCGTCGTGGGGTCGCTGTCGGAGTCGGCGCTCCTAAAGTCGCTCGCGCAGGGCAACATGCATCGCGTGCGGGTCCGCGAGGTCTTGGAACCCCCGTACCCGGTCCTCGACGAGGGATTCCCGGCGGACCTCCTCCCTCCGCTCTTCGGCCGGTATCCGGCGATCCTCGTTACCCGACGCGGAGAGCTGCAGGGAATCGTCACGAAGGCCGACCTCATCCGCGGCTTGCGGGGAGCTTCGCTTCGGCGCAACCCGAGCGACTAGCGTTCCGCGTTCGCGACCCGCACCGCTCCGAGCGTCGCCCGGACCACGAGTTCGCTGGCGAGGGCCCCCAAATGGTCGGCGTTCTTTCCCGGTCGGCCCTCGCGCGGGGGGCGACCCGCGGTCCCGGTCGCAGCTCCGAACAGGACGTCCCCATCGGTCGCGCTGTGAAAGGGAGCGACCGCCGAGGCGAGGCCGGCGTGGGTCATGGCGACGATCCGCGCGAGCGTCGGTCGGTCCAGCTCGAGGTCGGTGACCACCAGACCGAGCGTGGTGCCCGTGGAGGAGGGCCGGGCCGGGGCCACCGTGGCCGGCGGCACGACCTTTCGTTCCGAATCCACGGCCCCGGCGACCCAACGGCCGCTGGCGGGGTCGCGGACGGCGCCCATCGAGTTCACCACCACGAGCACCCCCAACGAACCGCGCCGCCCGAGCCGGGTCGCGGCCGTGCCCACGCCCCCGTGCATCGCGTGGTCCCGTCCGAGGTACTTCCCGACCGTCGCGCCCGCTCCGGCACCGACCCGTCCCACGGGAACCTCCTCCCGGCTGGCTCGTCGAGCGGCTTCGTACCCGAGCGGGAGGTAGTCCGGGATGAGGCCCCGGGTCCGGGGAAGGTCGAAAAGAGCTGCACCTGAGACCGGTGCGACCGGGTTGGGGTTCCGGAAGACGGGGTGGCCTCCGCCCCGCTCGAGCACCCGGAGCCGTACCCCGCGGGCGGCATCGAGGCCAAAGAGGCTGCCCCCCGCGAAGAAGACCGCCCACCGGCGGCCGAAGGTGGAGTCGAGCGAGAGCGAAGCGACGTCGTAGGTCGCCGAGGCGCCCCCGCGCACCTCCACAACCATCGGCACCGGCGTGTTGAACAGCACCGCGGTCACGCCGCTCGAACACTCGGGGGTCTCGGCGTGACCGACCGCGATCCCGCCAACCCCCGAAAGGTCGATTGCCGCCGACGGTGCCACGGGGCGTGGAGACCCGCGGCGGAAAAAGCGATTCCGCTCGGTCGGCGCGATGGGTTCTTGTAGTCATCGCGGGTGCCCGGCCGGCGGATGGCCCCCTCGCGACGGAAGACCGGTTCGGAATCGCCGGTCCCGAAAGGTTTCCGCGTGGCTCGCGAACTCCCCGTCGGTCGCCACCCGCTCCTCGCCGCTTTTCCGGGTCTCGACCAGCTCGAGGCGGCCGAACGTCTCCAACCCGACCCGGTCGCTCGAGCGAAGCTGTTCGACGAGACCTGCGTCCAGGTGGTCGACCAGGACCTGTGGATGTACGTCTCTCCTTGGGACATGCCCCCGGGGGCTCGACGCGAGTGGAGTCCGGTGCTCTCCCCGGGCTCGGATTGCATTGTGATCGGGAAGAGCCACCTTGGCGAAAGCACCCTAGTCATGCTGTTCATGGACATCTTCCACGAGCTCTGTCACGTCATTCAGCGGCACGGGGGGGCGAACCTCTGGGCGCCGGGGGTCAGCTACGTCAAGCGGTGGACCGAGGTCGAAGCGTATCGCTTCGTGGTCGGCGAGGCCCGGCGGCTCGGGGTCTCCGACGAGTTCCTGCGCGACTACCTCCGGGTCGAGTGGATCTCCGACGACGAGCATCGGCAGCTCCTCGAGAGCCTCGAAATCCGGCTCACCTAGTCGCGAACGGCTCCTGGACCTCCCACCGCCCGGGAAGGGTCGGTTCGATGCGCGAAGAACCGACTCTTTATGCACCCCGACCCCGAATCGAACTGTTTACCGGGGGCACGCGAACCGTCAATGGACATCAAGGCCCGCCCGGTCCTTCGACCGTCGACGAACGACCTGTGGTTCCTCTCGTACCTGCCGCTCGCCGTTTCGGATGGGATTGCCACTCCCCTTATCCCGCTCCTCGCGCTCCAGCACTTCGGCGCGAGCGCGTTCGTCGTCACGATCATCATCGCGGCGAGCGCGATGAGCCAGGTGCCGTTCACGATCCTCTGGGGCAACCTCTCGGACCGGGTCGCCCATCGGAAGTACTTCCTCGTCGGCTCGTTCCTCGCGACCGGCGTGAGCATCATCCTGATCGCCCTCGCGTCCGACCTGATCACGTTCTTCTGGCTCAACGTCGTCGAAGGGCTCGCGTCCGCGGCGAGCGCCCCGATCGGCACGATGCTCCTACTGGAGACCCGGCACAAGCGCTGGTGGCCGACGGACATCGGCCTGTTCGGCCTGATCTCCGGTCTCGGAACGACCGCTGGGCTCGCGATCGGCTTCGTCTGGCTGTTCGTCATCGGCTACTCCCAGCCCGCGATCCAGGCGATGACGGCCCTCCTGCTCGTCTCGGGGATCTTGGCCCTCGTCTCGGCCGCGGTCGCCTGGGCCTGGATCGAAGAGCCCGTGGCCCGAGTGGAGCGAAAGACGGTCTCGGCCCTCCTCAATTTCAACCGCGGCGTGTCCGAGCGGATCCGCCATGTTCGGGCCCGGTTCTTGGGCCTGGTCGACCTCACCCGCTCCACCGCGGAGCGCCTGCCGGGACGCGAGCTTCTGTTCCTGGCCGCGCTCGGCGTGATGAGCGTCGGCTTCGACATCTTCTACGGGCCATTCCCCGTGTTCCTCTGGCAGAACGCCCGGTTCACGGATGCCGGGGTGTTCATCGTCTACCTCGGGTCGTCGGCCGCGTCGACGGCGCTGTTCTTCCACTCGGGGAAGGCGGTCGACAACCATTCGCCGAAGTCGGTGTTCCTCGAGTCGCTCGGCGGCCGCGTCCTCCTGATGTTGCTCTTCCTGTGGGGGCCCCTCTACGTTCTGTTCGGGCTCGGGTCGCCGGCGCTCCTCGCCTGGCTCACGCTCCTCAACGCGCTCATGGGGGTCACCTGGGCGTTCATCAGCACGGCGAGCACACTGTTCCTGGTCCGCCTGGTCGGCCGATCCGCCCGGGGCCGGGCCCTCGGCCTTTACAGCGCCATCGCGGGCGCGGGAAGCCTGATCGGAACGCTGCTCGGGGGCTGGATGTACGCCACCTACGGCGTGCATTTCGCCTACTCGATCGCGGCGGTCACGGTCGTGGCCGGCGGCGCCCTGCTCCTACCAATACCGTACCACCTGTTCCAACTCTCCCACGCCCCGGCCCATCATCGCCGGTTCGCGCACAGCGCCCGCGCGCTCACTCCGCCGTCCGGCACCCGGGCGACGAGGCGCCGGTGAGCCCGCTCTAGCCGAACATCTCCCAGGTCAGGGTTCGGACCACGTACCCGAGGGCGAGGTGGGCGAGGAACACCTCGAGCGCCGGAGGATATTCCTCGATCACGCAGGAGCGGAAACCGAGCCTGCCGACCCCCACGGGCTCGGTCCCGCGGAGGACCGCGAAACGGCCCGTGAGCCGCTCGTTGATCGTGTACTCGATCCCGGCGTAGACGATCGTCATCGGGCCGAAGGTCGTCGAACGGGTCTTCCAGAGGTCCTCGCCGACCTGGATCCGGATCTCGTCCGCCTTGGCCCGGTAGGTGACGAGCGACCGACCGTCGGCCGCCGTTCCCGGGCGGTCGAGGATGAACTCGGTCGAGAACAGCGCCGCGATCTTGGGTCCGAGCCCGGGGCTCTCGGACTCCACGGGTCGGCCGGTCCAGGTCTCGGGACCGACCTCGATCTCGATGATGTTCTTCAGGACGCGCGCGGTCGCCCGGATCATTGAGCGCTCGATGGAGTACTGGCCATCAGGTATTAATGGCGACACCGGTCGGCGGCGCGTGCGACCTTCCGTCCCCCGGCCTCCTCCGCAGGACCGAGCGTTCGGCATGGAGTTCTACGGCTCCTCGTCGCCCGGGGTTCTGGGTCGTACGAAGGCCTCGCCCGACGACTTCCGGGTGGGCGAGATCTCGAACTATCCTCTCCCGGACCCCGCCGGGGAGTTCACGGTCCTGCGGATCCAGAGCCGCGACTGGGAGCAGCATGAGTTGGGTCAGGCGATCGCGCGACGGCTCGGGCTCCCGTCGTCCTCGGTCCAGTGGGCCGGCACCAAGGACCGACGCGCGGTCGCCGAGCGGCTCATGTCGTTCCGCGGCCCTCTGCCGACCGGGCCGCTCGACCTTCCCCGGGTCACGGTGCTGGAAGCGTACACCGCGCGCGACGGGCTCGTCCTCGGTCATCACTTCGGCAACTCGTTCGAGGTCCGCGTGACCGACCTCGCCGTCCCCCCCGAGGAGGCGGTGACCCGGTTCCGGACGACCGAGCAGGAGCTGAGGGCGACCGGCCACTGGCCCAACTTCTTCGGACCGCAGCGGTTCGGCGAGGTACGCCCGGTCACTCACGAGGTCGGTCGACAGGTCGTGCGGGGGGACGTCGCCGCCGCCGTCGAAACGTACCTGGTCGCGCGACCGCCCGGGACCCCGGACGGGGTGGGGGACGGCGCCCGGGCCACGTACGCCGAAACGCACGATGCTTCGCGTGCCCTTCGGGAGTTTCCGAACCACTACCGATTCGAGAAGGCCATTCTGGAGCGGCTTGCGAGGGGGGACTCCGCGGAGCGGGCCTTCCGGGCCCTGGCCCGAGAACTCCGCCTTCTCTTCGTCCATGCCTTTCAGGCGCTCCTGTTCAACCGGTGGCTCAGCCGTCGGTTCGCGGCGGGTCTCCCCATGGGACAGCCCATCGCCGGCGACCGGCTCCTTCGCCTCGGTCGGGACGGGACGGTCCGCAGCCAGGAGGGCATTCCGGTCGCCGAGGACAATCTCGTCGAGTGCACCGACCTGGTTCGTCGACGTGGGGCGTTGGTCGCCGGTCCGCTGGTGGGATATGAGACACCCGTTCCGGAGGGTCCCGCGGGAGCGATCCTCGAGGAACTCCTCCACGAAGAGGGCGTCGACCGGGCGATGTTCCGGCTTCCCGCGACTCCCGAGATCGCGAGCCGAGGCGCATGGCGCCCGGCGGTCCTTCCGGTCCCACCGATCGGTCTCGCGGTGGAAGGGGACGGGGTCCGGTTCCGATTCGCGCTCCCGAAGGGCGCCTACGCGACGGTCCTTCTACGGGAGTTCCTCAAGACCGGGTCGGAATGAGCCCGACCGGCAGCGTCTCCAAAGGAGGCTACTAATAGTCGTCCGTCGGGTTCGACCGCCGAAGACGGAGAGTATGCCCACCGACGGTCCCCGGCCGTTCCTCGTACCGCTGCGCACGCCGGGCCCGGCGCCGCTTCCCAACCTGCCCGAGGGGACGACCCGGGTGCCGACCGGAGTGCCGGACTTCGATTACCTGACCGGCGGTCTTCCGGCCGGTTCGGTCCTCCTCCTGTTCGGAGAGGCGGGCGCGGGTCACCAGGAGTTCGCCCTCACCTCGGCCGTCCACTTGATGTTGCACTACGATGACCCGAAGCTGCATCAGTTCTATCTCGGGAACGCGAAGGGACCGTTCGTCTATCCCCAGGGGGTCGTCTACGTCAGCACCAGCCGTTCCCGAGAGCAGGTGATCGCGGAGCTGCACGGCGCTTTTGACGTCACGTACGCCGAGGTCCTGTCGCGGCACATCAACTTCCACGACCTCTCGCCCGCCTACTTCCAGGACACCGTCGTCCCTTCCTCCTGGGCCTCGCTGTCGAGCCCCCTCCTCTCGGGAGCCCCCGTCAGCGCGGCGCCCGACGACGGCGGCCCGTTGAGAACGCTCGCGGACGCGGTCGACCAGGACGGTCGCAAGAACCTCGTCATCGTCGACTCGCTCACTGACCTACTGGTACGCCGCGGGATCGAGCCGTCGGACATCGTCACGTTGCTGAAGGGGCTGCGCCGTCGGGCGAAGGAGTGGGACGGGGTCGTCTACCTGCTGCTCTCGAAGGGGGTCGCGCCCGCCGCCGTGGAGCAGGCCGTCATCGACTCGGTCGACGGCGTCCTCCACTTCAGCTGGGTCGCGACCCCGACCCAATCCCACCGTCAGCGGGCGATGGTCATCGAAAAGTTCATGCCGATCCTGGCCCGCCTGCCGGCCGAGTACCACGGTCGGTTCATGATCCGGGTCAACGCGGCGAGCGGGCTGGTGACGACGCAGTATGAGCGGGTCTGAGAAGCCGAAGCCCCGGGTCCCCACGGGGATCAGCGGGCTCGACGAGATGCTGGGGGGAGGATTTCCCGCCGGCCACGTGGTCCTCGTGACGGGTCTTCCCGGTACGGGAAAGACCTGCTTCGGGCTCCAGTTCCTGATGGCCGGCGCGGGCGCCGGAGAGAAGGGGGTCTTCCTTTCCCTCGAGGAGGATGTCGCTCCGCTCCTCGAGAGCGCGCGGCAATTCCACTGGCCGGTGGACGCGGCGGTGAGCGGCGGGACGCTCAAGATCCTGAGGATCGACCCGAAGGAGACCCGGCAGAGTCTGCATCGGATCCAGGGCGAGCTCGGCAAGGAGCTCACGAGCCTCGGCGCGCGGAGGATCGTCGTCGACTCGGTCTCGCTCCTCAACATGCTCAGCGACGACGAGTCCGGCCGACGCTCGACCCTGTTCGCCCTGGCCGCGGCGTGCCGGGAGTCCGGCGCGACGACCGTGCTGACGGCGGAAGCGGACCCGATCCACCCGGAGGTCAGTCGTGACGGTCTCAGCGAGTACGTCGCCGACGGGGTCCTTCTGCTCAGCTACCGGACCGGGGCGGACGGTCACCGCGTCGGGCTCTCCCTCCGGGTGCTCAAGATGCGACGGACGGCCCACGTCCGCACGGTGCAGCCGTACGCGATCGGACCGAACGGT
>Ga0209039_10002535_pt1 | contig 15376 bp, 12 predicted proteins | sample BogFormECP12_OM1_FD_188238 | JGI IMG/M metagenome (GOLD analysis project Ga0209039, IMG submission 188238) | Bog forest soil microbial communities from Calvert Island, British Columbia, Canada - ECP12_OM1 (SPAdes) (version 2) | ecosystem: Environmental > Aquatic > Freshwater > Wetlands > Bog ... | reverse complement strand
AATGCCCAGCAGGGTTTGGAAGCCCCAGTGATCGACGATCGGCCCACCGATCAATGGGCCTATAAAAATACCGACCGGAGAGGCCGTGTTCATAATCGAAAAAGCCAGGCCTTGACGGTTAGCAGGCGCCCGTTCGGAAAGGGTGGTCATCATCAGGCCGGTGTTTCCTAATGCCATGCTGGTGAGGGTGCGCCCGATCATAAAAACCCAGATGTTTCCGGCCAGGCAGGCGATGAACCCGGACAACGCTTCGACCGCAAAGGAGCGCAGCACGACCGGCTTGCGGCTGAAGCGGTCTGCCAGGGCGCCCCAGAATGGCAAAAAGGGCAGACCGATCAAGCCCGTGGCGGCGGCGATAATGCCGGTCCAACGGGCTACATCGGCCGGTTCGATACCCAGTTTGGGCAGGTACAACGGGGTAAATGCGTTAAACTGTCCATAAAAGATGGTTTCGATCAGGCTGGCAAACGTAAATAAGACCAGTAATTTGATCCAGGAGGAGCTTTCTTGAGTTGCCGGACGCGCCATGATCTCTCCGAAAAATAGTGAGGCGGGGTATTCTTTTCCTCACCATATTATTCCTTCCCAACTCTACCGGATAACCGCCGGGAAATCAAGAGATTCCCTTTGGTTACAATCCCTTTGTTAAAAGACTTGGATCTACATAATTGAAATGATACAATAAACGTAGGTCGCGGGTTATTCCCTAAAGCCGGACCAGGCTGAAAAAGAGTAGCAGTTTTAATGGCGAGGAAAGTATAAATCACACTATCCATTTGTTGGTAATTGATTATAGCGACGTGTGAATTGATGGTAATCAGGTCAATATCCTTATTTTTTTGATTTTGTTTTAAAAAGATAAAGGAATCCAATGCTCACATTTGCCGCAAATGGTCTGGTGATCGCTGGTTTTTTGATATTAATTGCAGCTCTTTTCTCTGTGCGCAAGCTGATCAGTCAACTCCCCAGGGGTGAAGTGCGCCGCAGATGGATCTTCCAATCCGGATTAATCGTGTTGTTTATCCTGAGTTACCTGGCCTATGCTGTATTGTTCTGGAACCACAATGCCAGCCCTTCTGATTTAATTGTGCCAAGTGTGTTTTTCTTTGGAGCCGGGTTTGTCTGGGTAACAATTTCACTTTCTTCACAAACTGCCATGTCTGTCCGGCGTGTCACAATCCTGGAACAAGAAATCATTACCGATCCACTGCTCGGTATTTACAACCGGCGCTATCTTGAGCGGCGCCTCAAAGAAGAATTTGATCGTGCAATACGCTACCAGCAAGACGTCGCTCTGTTGTTGATTGATATCGACCACTTCAAAAGGGTGAATGATACCTTTGGACATCAGGTGGGCGACCAGGTTTTGCGGTCATTTGCACACATCATTCAGAACACCGTGCGCGGGCCGGATATCGTGGCCCGTTTCGGCGGCGATGAAATTTTAGTCATTGCCCCGTGCACAACTACTGAGGCTGCTTTTGCCCTGGCGGAGCGAATTTGCAAAATCGTTGAGACGCACGATTTCACCGAGGGAAGCGAACCCGGCAGTCATAGCGGGGTTCACATTACGGTCAGTATTGGTGTTACCGGACTTACTGCAGCAATGGATACTGTCGAATCGTTTCTAAAAGATGCCGATCGAGAGCTCTATTTTGCCAAGAGCCGGGGGCGTAATCGCGCCGCCTCTGGCACCGCAATCTTAGAGAAACCCATTTAATATTCGGCTCAGCCGTTTGTTTTATTTTCTAATAGGTATAGCATGCGCCTGGAATCTTTAACGGGGTGCGTCTCGCGCAGCTCGAAATAAGTGCTTAAAGCCTGGACAAACTCATCGGCATTGTAATGGTCGAATATATCTTCCCGGCTGGCCAAGAGCCGCTGTACCTGCGTGTCATCTTTTGGCACGAATTCCACTACCAGCCATCGCCCGATTGTGCTGAAATATTCGGCTACCATTGGCAGGGGTACGTTGTTTGAGATGGCCAGATGATGCACCAGCGCCAGCGCCAGCACCAGATCGGCCGGGCCACGGGCGCTCAGCGAATCACGTTCGGCATTTTGCCAACCAATGGCCGGGCTGGGATTAGTCAGATCCATCAGCAATGGCAGGTTGCGGGTCTCTTTACGTTTCTTTATATCCTGATAGTTTTTTTCAACTGCGGCAGGATCGATGTCGAAAGCCAACGCCAGCGCCCCCTGCTCAGCCGCAATCTGGCTGAAAAAACCGGTGTTAGCGCCCAGGTCCCACACTTTCTTGGGCTGCAACCTGGCCATAAATTCCTTGATTGCCAGCGACTTATCATCGAAGGCTGACCGGCTATAATTGGTCGAATCGTAATAATCGCCCCATTCTGTTCCGCTCGGCAGCCACTTCAGCCCGTTGACGGTTCCTTCCAGGCTGTCTAGCAATCCAAGCAGCCCCATTTTGCTTACGCCCCGCCCGCTGGTCTGGCTGGCGCTGACGCCTTTATCGGCATAACGCTTCTGCGCTTGCGCATGCAGATGGATATGCGAGGCTAGTCCAAAGTTCAAACGGCTCGAACCCGGCAGCAGCTTACTGGCCAAATCGAGTGGGATACCGTCGATGTAAACACGCATTAGCTGGCTCAAACGAATATCGGTCAAAGCCATCAAGGCCAGCGGTGCCAAAAAATGCTGGCAGAACTGGCGGTAAGCCACCCAGGGCTGGCCTTCTTTATAGATCTCAAATGACAGTGTATCGATTAAAAGTGGGCGACCGTGCTGAAACTGGATGTTGTAGGCGCTGGCATCCTTGAGCGACAGCCCGGTATCCAGGGCCTGTTTTTGGATTGCCAGGGTCAGCAATGCGGCATCTTTTAACTGGCTGAACGACCACTCGTAGGGGTAAGAGATAAAATCGACCAGCTCTGGCTCCAGCACACAGTAAGCCAGGGCCGGGCCTTCCGGTTCGACCTGTACCTCTTTGTGAGGGATTAACATTCCGGCATCGGTCAGCTTTTGAAACAGACCTGACTTCACCAGGCTATCGTAATTCGGCTGGTAAATCTTATTGACCTGCCGGTACAATTTGCCGCCGCGGCGGAATAGAAAGCCGCTCGGGTCACGAAAAGAGGCGGCTAATTTTTGATCACTTTTCATCGCTGGCGTCAGCGGGGGATTTTATCGATTCGATGGCTACTATGTTCTCGGCGGGTTCCTTTTTACCGGTAAACAGCGCTTTGATTTTCTTCCAATAGATCTTGACGGCGAAGGCGATTCCTAAAAGGGCCGCCAACAATATTTGCAGCAGGAAGCTGCCGGATCCGGGATCAAGATAGAGCGGAATTCCAATAAGGTGAGAAGCAGCGCTCGTACAGATTGCCATTTTTCTCCTTTTTAACTTAATTACAATAAGTAGGCTTGCGTAAAATTTATCCAGCCCAGCTTTTTTTATGATGCCAAGTTTGTTAAGGTCGAATTAATGGTTTATTAACATTGTCTCTATTCTAACCCCGCTCTTGCTTTTTTGGGAAGGGGCAGATGTCTGACAACATGATTCTTTAAATCCATATTTCTGAGCCCGGAAGGTCTAATCGGACGTAATAGCAGTAAAATTGAGGAAGATCATTCTATTCCTGTCAGAATATGAAGCTGCCAGGAGTCATCATCAACAGATCGGGTCAGAAAAGGTGGAGCATCTTATGAACGTCGGCATTATCGGCTTAGGCAACCTGGGCGCGGCTGTCGGAAATATGATCGCCGCCAACGGCTATGCGGTTATGGGCTGGGAATACAACCCCGCAGTAGCAAGCGAGATTAATGAGCAACACACCAATTCCCGTTTTTTGCCCGGCATTTCGATCCATCCCAATTTGAGAGCCACCACCGACTTGAGCACTGTCCTATTAAACAGCCAGGTGATTTTCATTTCCATCCCTTCGGCGTTTATCAAATCAACTCTGCAGAGTTACCAGGGGCAGTTAAATCCCCAGATGATGATTGTCAATCTTGCTAAAGGAATTGATCGTGAATCTGGACTGACGTCCTTTCAAATCATCTCGCAGTTATTTCCCCAAAACCCCAGGGTGATGCTCTCGGGGCCATCGATCGCCAATGAATTTGCCCATCATATGCCTACAGTGGTGGTTATCGCCGGTAAACAGATTAACGATCTGCTGTTGGTGTCCCACTTATTGGAAAATGATTATTTTCGCACACGTTTCAGTGATGACGAAATTGGCGTCGAGTTGGGTGGAATCCTGAAGAATATCTACGCCATCGGATTAGGCCTGTTAGATGGTAAGCAGATTACCAGCATCAATTTCCGGGCGGTGTACCTGACCCTGGCAATGGAAGAGATCACCCATATTGGCGTCTGTATGGGGGCTAAAATTGAGACATTCCTCTATTTATCCGGCATCGGCGATTTACTGGCAACGTCTCTGAGCCAGCATAGCCACAACCGCCGAATGGGAGAACTGCTGGCTCAGGGATTAACCCTGCCTCAAATTGAAAAGGAAATGGGCGTTGCGCCCGAAGGATTCAATACCCTTAAATCCATGTTATACCTGGCTGAGAAATTGCATGTTGCCATGCCGCTGGCTAAAGGTCTGTGGGATGTGATTTACGGAAAATATAGCGCCGAAAAATTTATCACTTCCTTTATCCGAGATTTCGTGGAATAACAACTTCCTGGAAGGTTAATTTCCAAAGGCGGAGTTTTTCGAAGCAGGCTGCACAGGTCACTTTTTCTGGGCCGGCCCCGATTACGAGCGCATCTGCCAACGGTTGAATGCCTTCCTCAAGGCGAATTAGTTTTCACCACCGAGTATTCTGTCCGGACAGCCATGGAGGCTGTGTATACCCTGCTGAATGTTGACCGTGGCGTGCCAGAAGTTTTCGATTCTTGCTATGATGTGCGAGTTTTATTGGATTCAACGTCCAGGATCTTAGATGGGAAAAAACTTACAGATTTCAAGCTCCCATTTGGAGCGAATCTGATTGAAAAACAGGTACTTCAAAAGATTTCTGGAATAGAGATTGGGGATCTGCTGAAAAGCTACCATCTCATCTAAACAACGGGCAGGTGCTTAATCTATCCAATACCCACTCGATGGGTCTGGACGGCGCAAACAACCGCATCGATACGGTTGTTTGCGCATATTTTGGAAGAATGTGGCCGGGAAATGGTATTTCACTACACTTGACGCCTTTTTTAACCTTAAATTGTACTGGAAAACTTTATCGTATGATAACCAGCTTCTAGTCGGTTTACAAATTCTTATTTCGGGGCATAGTATGTCGAAGTGGAATGCGTATAAAACTATGCCCCTTGTGCCCTTAGTCGTTTAGATATAGTAATCAGGTTACTTTCCTGGCCGGATTGGCGCAGGAACGACAGGCGATGGCCCCCAGAGCTCGATGCTCACATTGAGGGCGTATACATGCAGTTCCGCTTGTATCTTCTGTATAATTTCATTACTTTGCCAGGTTGCCCAGGTCGCCATGTCAGCAAACTCATAAGTGGTCACAATTTGGGAACCACTCGCGGCAGTTCGGTATGCCCGAAACTCAACTACACCAGGCACTGCCAGGGTTCCCTTGATTGCACCCTCCGTCCATTTTAGATAGGCTTCCGCCTTATCTGGGTGGATGTCAAATTTCTGAACCATTAGTACCATGACAAATCTCCTTTCCTATCGAACTTTATTTGGGACTCAACAAGTCACGGAAATTAATATTTTGGCTTATAGGCATACCTCCTTTTATTTTATCTATTAATAACGTGGCAGCCACGACGGTGAAGCGTCCTGATAATTGATTCTACGGACTCTTTCAATACTACAATCCTGTAGTATGGCTTATAAAACGGATCCGGATACACTTTGAATTTTCCTACCCGATAAACTTAAAAGTTTTTATCGATTGGAGGTGTGTGGAGTTGGCAGCAATGCGGTTGCCTTTGGAATGTGGTCAATAATTTATCCCCCAACAATATATTAACACATTTATGGTTAATATCAATAACAAAAGTATCCGACATCGCATAGGTCAGAATAATTAATGCGGTTTCCATTTTTTTATTGCGAACATGCCCTTTGATTATTCTTTCCCAATTTACTTTATCAGGGAGTAGTATCACTATTTAGCGATAAGATTTCTAAACCGAAAAGCCGAGTATAATGCCTGCATCATGTTAGAGATCTTTATCCTGACAAGTGGATATTTACTGCTTGTTATAGGCTTAGGATTGCTATTCCCTTGGGGGCTATTTCGTTCCGTTCCAAGCTATAACCATCTCATCAGCTCTTTTTGGGTGGGATTTGCATTGGCGATCGCATTTTTACAGGTCTGGCAGATATTCTGGCCCGTCGGAATGGCTTCTTTTTTGATCTTAGCGGCGGCAGGACTTTGTGGTTGGCTATTATCCTGGAATAAAGTCCGAGAGTGGCTGGCTGGCCAAAATCGTACCATGGCCGTGGCGTTCCTGGCTTGCGCAGCGTTTCTGCTTATTTTTTTAAGCAATCTGGTCATATTTAGTAATTTAACAGCTGATTTTGGTTTATATCACCTGCAGACGATTAAGTGGTTCACTTCCTATCGCTTACCACCCGGTTTGGTTAATTTACATTACCGGCTGGCCTTCAATCAGGCGGGCTTATTGCTGGCAGCTCAATTGGATAGTGGCATTTTCCCAGGGCTTGCATATTACATCACAAGCCCGCTAATTTTCGGCGCCTTACTATTACAAACAGGCGAAGGCGTCATTTTTTCATTGCGTAAACCTGATGAAATTCGCAACACGCATCTCGCAAGCGCGTTCTTATTTTTTGTGACTATCAAATATATTGGCGAGACTCCATTGGCCGGCTATGCACCAGATCGAATGATTTACGTGCTCGAAGTGGCTTTGGCGCTGGCAGTCATGGATTTATTTGAAAAATCAAATCAAGAAGATGCATCTTTTACATCAGGCGTGGTTTATGCGATCCTGCTAATCGGATTGGGGATGGTGGTGAAACTGAGTTTTGCAGGATTTGGCCTGGCCTCTCTTCTGGCTATTAGCGCAGGTTTGGTTTGCAGTGGAAAAGCGAGCACAAATATCCGTCCAGTAACAGGCGCCGTGGCTTTAGCAGGACTGTTGGTGATACCCTGGATGGTAAGAGGCACCATCATGAGCGGCTACCCGCTTTTCCCCAGCAACATAATCAGTTTGCCGGTCATTTGGCGCATGCCGGAAAGTGACGCGGCCGGGATGGTCAGTGTCGTGACCAATTGGGCACGCACTTGCAGCAATACAATTCCATTGCAGAGCGGAAAGCTGTGGCTGCTAACGTGGAAGAATTGTATGCCGTCTGAGTTTTGGGAAATCCTCGACCTTTCAGCCCTGACGCTTGGGGCAGCGATTGTAGTGAGTATATGGCGAAATCGTATGAAAGTGCACAAGCCAGAAATCACAAATGTTGAGGTGTTACTGGCAATCTCCCTGATCGCTCTGCTGTTTTGGCTTTGGGTTCTGCCGGATTATCGTTTTGCCGGTGCAGCTTTTTGGTTATTGTTGCTGTCTTGTCTGCTTTTATTAATGAACCAAATCTCCCCTTTTTTCACTCGGGACACGAATCTAAAAATATTTGCTGCTGCAGGTCTGATCTTTGTCGCCTGGTTGTCGCCCTACACGCACAATTTCAATCTTCAAAAACGCACTTTTTTCTTTCCTCCCCCAGCCATGGAGGTCGCCAAAAACCAATATCCTCAAGGAACGATCATCGCCCATCCAATGCTGGGTGGTGGAACAGTCTATTCTCCATCTGAGGCTGGATACGCGTGTTGGGATGCTCCATTACCTTGCACCGAATTGAATGATGTTCGTCCACGTTTGATGATGTTTGACAGCAATCATCTCCAATCCGGCTTTTATGTTGCCCCCAAGAATGGTCCATAAATATCTTGCAACCAGACAATATATAAACGAGCAAAGCTTTCTTTATGTCAGTGAAAAAGAAAGCCAGCAATCCTATTCCATCTATAAGTCTTTGTAGTTATTCCCTGTCGAGCGGGGGCTGGACGTTTCCCTCAATGATTTTCAATAAGACAGTCTGCTGATTGGCAATTTCATGAACTTCTGATGTCAGGGTATGGATGGCAAGCAGCGTTTCATGGTCGCTTTCTGCACGGGCATCGCTGGCAGCCGCCTGAACATTTTGGCCGACAATGATGATAGGCAGCAGTACCAACTGCAGAAAAGTCTGTGCGATCCAGGCAACGATAATAATGGGGCTGTGCGAGCTGATGGCAGCCGGAAGTGAGATTAGAGCGATGAGTGCGAATAGATAAGCACACCACATCGATCCAACCAACTTGGTGATGCCCACTGCCACATGGGTGTTAATTCGACCCATCCAATTATCCCCATGGATTTTCTTATGAACATGATGGCTCAGAACCAAGCGGGGTACGTGTGATTTTGCCTCAGAAGTAGTAACCGTACTTGACATAGAAAACTCCTCTGCTTCATGATGTTTTACGAACGGATCAATTATAAAGGGGAATATACCTCCACCTACAAACAAAAAATCCCTTCCCAGGCATCTTTGTGAGCGCGAAGCCCATAGGGTGCTGCGCCAGGGCTCGCATAGAGTGTACCCTTTCTTAGGTATACCCCAATACCAAAGCCGGCTGCCTCTCAGGTCCTTCCGCTGCTCGCTCCAAATTCCGAAATGACAGTAAACGATTAAACGGACAGAATACGCTTGTCCGGTTCTTTTGACCGTGCTAATATGATCTTACGCTTTAAAGCATTCGTAGAGATAACGGAGATAATGAATTATTCAATGGGGGCCTGTCATAGAGGAGGGTTATGAAAAAACTATTCGTTATTCTCATTATTTTCAGCCTGGTCAGTGCATCTTGCATTATTCTTCCAGCGCCGGCGCCTACAGTGATCCCCCCTACGGCGGCTGTTCTTTCCACGTCTTCAATGTCTCCCACGGCCAGCGCTGCACCCTCGATCAGCCCCTCGGCGACCCTCGAACAAACACCTGCGCCATCTGCTAGCCCTGAGAGCACGGTAACCGCCCCGGCCCCGCAAGCATCGTTTGCACCCCTTTCCCCCATCGCCGCAGGAACGCCTGTTACCCTGACATTCCTGCAGATGATTGACCGGACTTCAGGCTGGGGGATTGAATCGACCGGTCATATCGTGCGGACGACCAACGGCGGCCGCGCCTGGCAGGATGTCACCCCACCGCAGGGCGCTTATATCCATTCGGGCTTTTTTGCCCTGGATTCCGATAATGCCTGGGCCTCACCGAAATCGTGGTGTGGCGCTAATATTGGCGACTGCCAGGGGGCAGACCAGACCGTCAATGCGGCGATTGTCTGGCATACCACCGACGGTGGACAAAGCTGGCAGTCCAGCCAGGCTTTCTCATTGGTTACACCCTCTGGCTCCGATCCGATGGCTTATTGGCCTCACCTGTTCTTTATCGACTCCCAGACCGGCTGGAATATTACCTGGGTTTCTGCCTCGCAGAATGGTCAAATATTCCAGGAGCTATTCAAAACCAGCGATGGAGGGGCGACCTGGCAGCTGCAAGCCGGAGAGGCCGAATTACAAAAATCTTTTACCGGAGGTGTGGGAAGCTTTGTTTTCATCGACGCGCAGACCGGCTGGGCGGTCGAAAATGGCTCCGCTGGTAATCCTGTGCGCATTAACAAAACGACCGATGGCGGCCAAACCTGGACCGTCGCGCCTATCCCCAATATCGATCAGCTTTCTGGGGCCTCCAGTTCCAGCTGCAGTGTTGCGCCAGCCTATCAAGCGACCTCCACCAGTGGCATTGGGGTTGCATGCTCGGCTGGCGGTGGAGTAAATTTCTTCGATCTTAGCCTGGATTCCGGCCAGACCTGGCTTACCTGGCAGGATTCAATCGGAGAAAGTTTCTACAACGCGCAGACCGGCTGGCGGCTCACAACAACTGCGAGCAATTCGCAAAACCAGTTGCAGCAAACCAGCGACGGCGGCAAAACCTGGCAGACGCTCAAAGTGGTGAGCTGGCAAAACAGCCAATTTGATTTCGTCGACCAGCAAAACGGCATGGCGATCGTCACCATCGGTGCTGCTTCTGCACTGCTGAGCACAGCGGATGGTGGCAAAACCTGGCAAGAGATCAAGCCGGTGGCAGCCGCAACGATTGCTGCCGCGCGGCTTAACCTGAACAACATCAAGATATACACCGAAAAAAGCGGTTGGGCCACGGCCTATATCCCTGACGGCAACACTTTTCTCCTGCACACGACGGACGGCGGGCAAACCTGGCAGGACGTCACCCCAGATATTGTTGCCAATGTTCCCTTCAGCACGTCCTTTCTGGATGAGAATACTGCCTGGGTCTACAGCCAAAATAGCAATACCGGCCAAACCAGCGGCGCCAATCTGCTGCGCACAACCGACGGCGGCAGCACCTGGAAAGTCATCACCCACTCATTGCCACAGGATTTCCTTTTTGGATCGCCCTGGATGACGTTTCTAAATTTGAAAGAAGGCTGGACTGAAACGTATGGCGCCGGAGCCGGGCAGGCGCACATTCAGATGTTCGCTACCCATGACGGCGGCGTTTCCTGGAGCCAGGTGATGCTTGTCAATCCAGATAGTAGCCCGGGCTCTCAGCCGGGCACGTTGGACCTGTGCAATATCTGCGAGGATAATTTCTATTACGATCCCACACGCCAGTTCATCACCTACGGTGACATGGCCAGCGATCCCGTTGGAAAAGTACGGGCCTCGATTGCGTTCGACCAGGGGAAAACCTGGAAAGAGCTCGAGCTGCCGTTCCCATCCGCAAAATTCGCCGATGCCCTGGTAGCCCCGCAAGACCCCGTATTTTTCAACAAGAACGAGGGTGTGCTGCCGGTTAGGCTGGTCAAATTCAATACGGATGGGTCGAACGCCTACAATGTACTGGCGCTCTACACCACCCAGGATGGTGGATTAAGCTGGACGCCGGACCCGGTGGTAGTGGAGAATGTCAGCAGCCAGTCGGATATCCATTTCGTTTCACCCCAGGATGCATTTGTTGCCTGCGATGTAGATCTTTGCGCCACGAACGACGGCGCACAAACCTGGCAGGCATTGCACGCAAACCTGAATTTCAACTCCTCAGGTGCGAGCCAAAAATATGTCTGGCAGTACGAATTCACCAGCACAGCGATTGGCTGGGCGATCTCAACCGACGGAAATACCTATTCTCTGTGGCAGACGCAGGATGGTGGGCACACCTGGGAAGAGATGCATCCCACAGTGATCACGAAGTGAGCGATAATCCTTTACGGCTCGTTTTTCGTGATAGAGAAAACCCTTTGCACCTTGTAGGGATGTCTATGAGCGTAGAGTCCGTCGGGTGCTGCGCGAGGGCTCGAAAATCACACCATCTGTGATTTGCGAAATTTTGAGCATTTATCTGGGAGAACCTACAGATGGCTACCATCCAGGCTTAACGGTTTTCCCGGATTGCGTTTGAGATCCGGATGACACACGCAGTCAAAATAATAAACTCGCTTTCGGAAAATTGTTAGGGCTGGAGGACGGTCAGATCTCCTTGACCCAGGTCGAGCACAAGGTGACCGTCCCTGCCAAGGATTTGCACTCGAGGGCCATCTTTTGCGTTGACGACCCCTAACAACCTGCCTGTACGATCAATGCTCAGGTGGCTGAATGAGCCTGGGATCTGCTCATGCTCCTGGCCGTCCAGGGTTATATAGGATATTTGCGGTCCACCAACATCTGTCACGGTAAAGGTACATTCTCGAACCTCGCCATTTACCCAAAGTCCTTTGCTCTGCGGATCCCAAACCATGCTGTCGCCATAAAAATAAGGATTTTGATTGGGGCCAACCATAGCTGACAGGGAGGGTATGGGTAAGTCGCGAATATCTTTGCCGTCTGCGTTCCCCACCTGGTAGCTGGCCTTTTGAGCACAGTTCTCGATGTACTCAGTGGTGATGATCGCCAGGTTTTGACCATCCGGCGAGAAGCGCAAATCTAACGGCAGGGTGCCTTTGATTTCCTCTGTGATACTTGCCAGGTGTCCTGGAGGGTTTAAATTGGCTCCTGAACCGTCTAAAGGGACCCGATAGATCTTGTAGAGCGTAGTGCCATGGAAGTCCATGTTGCTGGAGTCGGTTCCAACTGCCCATAAAGCTTTGCCGTCTGGAGTAAAGACAGGGAGTGACCACAACCATTCAACGCCGAGATGGGTTGTGAGCTGCTTCTTCGTCCCATTAGCGGGGGAATAATCCCAAAGCTCATATTCGTGCTCAAAAGCCAATAATCTACTGTCGGGCGACCAGGCCCAGTCATTGCCATTACCCAAATCGGCGATACCCAAATCAATTGGCTTACCACCTGCCTTGACGTTGACAATGTATACATGGGGGTTAGAGTCGGGTATCATGGTAAAAGCCAAGTATTCCCCTGAAGGCGACCAACCAATCCTCATGATCCCCCCACTTTGTGGAGATTTGATGTATTCGCGTGTTTCCAAGGATTTTCCGCTCATGACATGAGTCACAAGGAGCGAATCGTTTTGCACGTAGGCGACATAGGTTTCCACAGCTGGTTCAGTTGGATTGGCGCCAATTGTGACAGGGATGGTTGGGACCGGAGAGGATATTGCCGAAGCCGGGGTATCCAGAGGTTTTTGCGTAGAAGCAGGTGCAGGGGCTTCTGTGGGGAGTCCCTGGGTAGCAGGAAGCACCGGAATAGGGGTTGAAGAAGGGGCCTGCTCGGGTAAGGTCGAACAGGCTATCATGATCAGGATAACTGCCAGGACAAAGATGGTTATCAGTTGCTGCTTTTTTACCATAATTGAGATCCTCACCCAGGATGTTGCCTGTTTATTGCATTGATTATCCGGCAAATCCAGTGTACTTAATAAAATTATACATCGGAGAAGTAATTGCGAAAACCGGTGAAATCGCACACCTAAACCGGCCCATGCTGCACAGTGGGTAGGGTAGGCTCGTTTCTTCACCTGCCCTGCGCCAGTCCTGGCACAGGCCGCCAGGACTGGTGTCACATCGTCCCAATGTCCTTCGGGAGGAGCGGGCGGTGCCAGGGTGATCCCACCGTTTTGACCATCCCCGATTCACCCATTCCCTGCAGAAGCCCTTTTTCATACTATCCTGGCGCTGGAACCAGCGCGATTGGGGCATGAGGTTATTGCAGGCAAGATTTGATTTTAGACAATGGAAAAAGGTGGGTTCAGTGCCACTACGTGGTACTTTACCACTGCGTGGCACTTAAGCGAACCCACCCTATAAGACTCAAACAAAAAATCCCCAAACGGGGATCTTTGTGAGCGCGGAGCCCGTAGCGTGCTGCGTGAGGGCTCGAATATCACATTGTTCCGGGTATCCTCAAAAAATTTCAGGGATTCTTGTAAGATAGGAATGATTCGGTCTGTAAAATGATTGAACACTAAGATCTGACAACAGATTTGCAATTGGATTGAGCGAATTGTACAGATCTATATAAATATGTTAGAACGTGTAACCGGTGATAAGAGTGTGACTGTGCTCTCTGTGTGGACATGAGAAAAATAAAAACCTATGATTTCATTCAATGTTCCCAAAGCAGTTAGATGGATTTTCATAGACCTACTGAACGGGTATACCTTTTCATTAGTAGAAAATTTAGCCAAATATCCCATATTCACTATCAGGGAAGTCATCTTGATTTATATACGGTAAAAGTTTATGCTCATTTTTGAGAACTTTCTCAACAACAATTTTACTTAAAGTCTGTAGGTTTGATATTCCGTTTACTTGGGATAAGTTAAAGAAACCAACCTTATCAACTTCTGATTTTTGGGCTTTTAATTCTTCAATATCTGTTTCTAAAAGAAACATAAGGTAAATGCTATTTTCGTCCTTATATATCCTATTTCTAATTGCAATTAATCCCTTAACGCGAGCTTTAACACCAGTTTCCTCTAAAACTTCCCTAATAATAGCTTTATCTGCTTTTTCATTTTTCTCTACAAAACCACCCGGAATTGCCCACTCTCCAAGATCCTCACCACGAATACGTCTCACTAATAGCACTTCACCGTTATGGATAACAACGCCACCCACACCTATGGAGTAGCCTTTTCGGTATTTTGATTCGTCGAATGACATATTGGACCTCTAATTTTTACTTAATTTTTAACGTTTCATAACCACTAACTAATTAATCCCCATGAAACATATGCGTCTTTTGAGTAAAAACCAAGTCCTCCTCAAAGGGGATAGCTTCCAATCCTAAATTGAGAAAGTGCGTCGGCGAGAGGTTCCTTTTTAAAAGGTATGTGAATTACATGAGCGGTGTGATTTGTAATCCTGTCGGCTAATGCCTTTGGCCATAAATTATTTAATAAGTTAGGAGCAAGAATACAAGAGTACATTGTATAAGCCGCAATTATGGGCAAAGAACAGTGGTCGATAGCATATGCTATTTCAAAAGGAACCCAATCAGTATCCTGCCAAGTAGTCTCGCCAATTATGAGCACCATGTTTTTAGAGTTATTTAATCTTTCTACTAAAGATCTTCTGAGAGTTTCCTTTTTACTATCATCTCTTACTGATCCTGTTTTTTCGTGACTATTTATAAAATAAAAATCGTTATCCTCTCTAACTTTCCACATTTTCATAATGTTGTAATACTTCATATCAGACTCAGTTGGGTCTGGAGTATCATCTGCGTGAAAAGCAATATATGTACCGTTCTTGTATGCCATAATTTAAAAATTTTGTAAAAAATCATTAATATCAAACATATTAATTTTTTCCAAATTGTTCTGGTGAATAACTATCGTTAATTGTTCTGATATTCTTTCTTTTCGGGATGCCAAAATAAACGATGAGATAATAAGTTTAATTAAATTTGAATGTGAGGCAGTACCTATTCTTGCCAAATCTGACCCCAACACGGCCATAGAAATCTTTTCTCCTTGTCCCTTCAACCGGATATTTTCCCATAACATTTCAAGACTTGTGGTAAGTTTAAAAATATCTGATTGTGCCTTAAGATCGTTTCCCATACAGCTATAAGCAGAACAAAAATATTTCTTTGTCCCCACACTTAATGTGGCAACTGTGCCAATTGGATAACGAATATTCTTTCCCTGAGTTTTATTACTATCATATTTTCCGGATACACCAATAAGTGCAGCCGAAAGATCCGTATTTAGTCGAGATGTGTCATCATTATAAATAGTTGCTAAGAATTGCCCTTGTATAGATTTGGGCTTGATAATATTTCCCTTTTCAGTATCAAATGTGTCACTCATACCGACGACAAGGTTAGAGTCCTCCTTAAATAAATCACCTACTTTAATCACAATTACAGTATCAGGAACGGATAGTCGTCGAT
>Ga0209039_10002534_pt1 | contig 15402 bp, 7 predicted proteins | sample BogFormECP12_OM1_FD_188238 | JGI IMG/M metagenome (GOLD analysis project Ga0209039, IMG submission 188238) | Bog forest soil microbial communities from Calvert Island, British Columbia, Canada - ECP12_OM1 (SPAdes) (version 2) | ecosystem: Environmental > Aquatic > Freshwater > Wetlands > Bog ... | reverse complement strand
TATTCTCACTAGAAAGATTTGCGGACTGCGATGTTACGATTTCAAAATCTGGGGGGATGATGACGATTACAGCTCCCGTGATTCGCGCGCCGCGCGGCAGCCAGTTGCGTTGCAAAGGCTGGCAGCAGGAGGCGGCTCTGCGCTGCCTGATGAACAACCTCGATCCGGAGGTGGCTGAGCGGCCTCAGGACCTGGTGGTCTACGGTGGCATCGGCCGCGCCGCCCGTAACTGGGAGTGTTTTCACGCCATCGTCCGCGAGTTGGAGCGTCTGGGCGGCGAGGAGACGCTGCTGGTGCAGTCGGGCAAGCCGGTAGCGGTGTTTCCTACGCACGAAATGGCGCCGCGGGTGATCATCGCCAATTCCAACCTGGTGGGTAAGTGGGCCACGTGGGAGCACTTCAACGAGCTGGACCGCAAAGGCTTGATGATGTACGGGCAGATGACGGCCGGAAGCTGGATCTACATCGGGACGCAGGGAATTTTGCAGGGAACCTTCCAGACCTTTGCGGCACTCGCCGAGCGGCACTTTGGCGGGTCACTGAAGGGCAAGCTGGTGGTGACCGGCGGCATGGGCGGCATGGGTGGAGCTCAGCCATTATCAGTGACGCTGAACGGCGGAGTCGTGCTGGTCATCGAGGTGGACCGAAGTCGCATCCAGCGCCGCGTGGCCACTCGCTATTGCGACACAATCGCTGAAGACCTGGATGAAGCGCTGCGGCTTTGCGAGGCGGCGCGGCGCGAGGGACGGGCGTTGTCTGTAGGCCTGGTGGGCAATTGCGGTGACGTGCTGCCCGAAATCGCGCGCCGGGGCGTCTTGGTAGACGTAGTGACCGACCAGACCAGTGCGCACGATCCGCTGAACGGATATATTCCGCAGGGACTCACATTGGAAGAGGCCGTTGAGCTCCGGCAACGCGATCCCGGCGAGTACGTGCGGCGCTCGACGGCGACCATGGTTGTCCACGTGAACGCCATGCTCGCTTTGCAGCGTGCAGGAGCGGTGGTTTTTGATTACGGAAACAATATTCGCCGCTTTGCCTTCGATGCCGGTTGCGTGGATGCCTTCCAGATTCCCGGCTTTGTGCCGGAGTACATTCGTCCGCTTTTCTGCACGGGGCAGGGGCCGTTCCGCTGGGTGGCGCTCTCCGGCGATCCGCGAGACATTGCCCGCACCGACGAACTGGCTCTCCAGCTCTTTCCGGAGAACGAAATTCTCACCCGCTGGCTGCACCTTGCGCCTGGCCGCTTCGCCTTCCAGGGGCTGCCGGCCCGCATCTGCTGGCTGGGTTACGGCGAGCGAGCACGCATGGGTGAGGCGATGAACGACCTGGTCCGCAAGGGAGAGATTTCAGCCCCGGTGGCCATCGGTCGCGACCACCTCGACACCGGCTCAGTAGCCAGCCCCTATCGCGAGACAGAGAAGATGCTCGACGGATCTGACGCCGTCGCCGACTGGCCCGTTCTGAACGCGCTTCTCAACACCGCTTCGGGCGCAACCTGGGTTAGCTTCCACCATGGCGGCGGCGTGGGGATGGGTTACTCGCTGCATGCCGGACAGGTAACCGTGGCCGACGGCACTCCGATGGCGGCACGCAAGATTGAGCGTGTGCTCAACAACGATCCCGGCCTCGGCGTGGTTCGCCACGCGGATGCAGGCTACGAGCTGGCGCGAAAGACTGCGCGCGTGCGCGGCATTCACATGCCCATGGCGGAGAAATGAACGCTGTCGGAATGCTCGCCATCGTCAACATCGGCCAGCTTGTCACGCTCGCCGGTCCTGCGCGTCCGCGTTTCGGCAAGGAACTGCGTGAACTGGGCCTCATTGAAAACGCCGCTTTGCTCGTTGAAGACGGCCGCATTATTTCAGCCGGACCTTACTCGCAGCTTCGTTCGCATATTCCCGCCGGAGTCACGATCATTGACGCAGGGGGTTGCTGCGTGACGCCAGGCTTCGTCGATGCGCACACGCACCTGGTATTTGCCGGCAATCGCGCCGCGGAATTCGAACAGCGCATTGCGGGAGCTACCTATCAGGAGATTGCCGCGGCTGGCGGAGGCATTCTGCGCACCGTGAGGTTGACCCGCGCGGCAAGCAAAGAGGAGTTGTTTAAAGTGGCGCGACGGCGCCGGGACTGGATGCTTCGCTCCGGCACAACTACCATCGAGGCCAAATCAGGATACGGACTGGAGCGTGATACCGAGTTGCGCATGCTGCGCGTGCTCGCGCGACTCAATACCGAGGGTCCAGCGCGCATAGTTTCTACTCTACTGGCCGCACACATGGTTCCTCCGGAGTTCGTGGGCCGCCGCGAAGAATATGTCTGTTGGATTATTGAGGAGTTGATTCCCGAGGTTGTGGCTGCAAAACTGGCCACTTATTGTGATGTTTTCTGCGATGACCACGCCTTTATGATCGATGAGGCGCGCAGTGTGCTCACCGCTGCACGCCGCCACGGCCTGCATCTGCGTGTTCACGCCGAGCAATTTCGGCCCGGAACGGGAGCCGCGCTTGCCGCGGAACTTGGCGCGGAAACCGCCGATCACCTGGAGGCCGTGACTGCCGAAACGCTTGACCTGCTGCGCAAAGCTTCTGTGCAGCCAGTGCTGTTGCCGGGCTCGGTCTTCGCGTTAGGTCGCGATCAGTATCCGCCCGCGCGAAAGATGATCGAGCTGGGTCTTGGAATTGTCCTGGCTACCGACTTTAATCCAGGGTCCTCTCCGGTAGCATCTATGCCGTTTATTATGTCGCTTGCCTGCCTGCAGATGCGCCTCAGCCCTGCCGAGGCGCTGACCGCTGCAACTCTGAACGCGGCGTGCAGCCTTGGTTTAGGGGACCGTGTGGGGTCATTGGAAGCAGGCAAGGATGCAGATTTTCTTATCCATGAATTTGGCGATTACCGCGAACTTGCGTACTTTATCGCCGCGCCTTTCAGGCCGCGCGTCTTTGTCGCAGGCAAGGAAGTAAAGCCGTAACGACACATTGTTCACCCCCAAAACACCTTGATTCGCTCCATCATCGCTCGGCGTCTACGTATAGTTCTAACTTTACGCTCAGGCCGGGGAATGATGGTGCTGGGCGACGGGTTCAGGAATGGTGGCCAGGTAGCGATCAACAGACTCGGCGGCTTTCCGGCCTTCGCTGATAGCCCAGACCACCAGCGATTGGCCGCGGCGCATGTCTCCGGCAGAAAAGATGTTCTCGATTGAGGTTCTGTAGTCGGCGTCGGTGGCTACGTTGCCGCGGCTGTCCAGAGCCACGCCGAGTTGCTCAATCATGCCCGAGCGTACAGGGCCAAGAAAACCCATCGCCAGCAACACCAGGTCGACGTCGAGGGTGAACTCGGTGCCTGCTTTAGGTTCAAACTTCGGCGGAGGGCCGACGCGCACCGCATGCAGTTGCTTGACGCAGTCGTTTTTATCGCCGCTGAATTTAACGCTGTTGATGCTCCAGTCGCGGATGCCGCCCTCTTCGTGCGAGGTTTCGGTGCGCAATTGCAAGGGCCACAACGGCCACGGGGTTGAGGCATCGCGCTGCTCCGGCGGCCGGGGCATGATCTCAAACTGGTGAATGCTCAAGGGGTGCTGACGAAGGCTGGTACCCAGGCAATCTGCTCCTGTGTCGCCGCCGCCGATGATGACCACGCGCTTGCCCTCGGCGCTGATGGCTATGGAGGGATCGATGATGTCGCCCTCGCAGCGGCGGTTCTGCTGCGGCAGAAACTCCATGGCAAAGTGAATGCCCTTCAGTTCGCGTCCGGGAATATTCAAATCGCGCGGCTTCTCCGCGCCACCGCAGAGCAAAATCGCGTCATAGTGGCCGGTAAGCACGTCAACAGGTACATTGCCGCCTATATGTGCATTGGTGATAAAGGTGACTCCCTCGGCGCGCATCTGCTGGATGCGGCGGGCGATGACGTGTTTTTCCAGCTTGAAGTTGGGGATGCCGTAACGGAGCAGGCCGCCGATGCGGTCGTTCTTTTCATAGACAGTGACCGAGTGGCCGGCGCGGCGCAGTTGCTGTGCCGCGGCCAGGCCGGCAGGTCCGCTGCCAACTACGGCCACGCGCTTGCCGGTGTTCTGCTCGGGCGGTTCGGGATGAATCCAGCCCTCATCCCAGGCGCGCTCCACCACGCTGCGCTCTATGAGCTTGATGGAGACAGCCGGCTCGCTGATGGCGAGCACGCAGGCTGCCTCGCAGGGCGCGGGGCAGATGCGCCCGGTGAACTCGGGAAAATTGTTGGTGGCGTGGAGGCTGCGGATGGCGGCTTCCCAGCGGCCGTTGTAAACCAGGTCGTTCCAGTCTGGGATCAGATTGTTGACCGGGCAACCGGTGTGGCAGAAGGGAACGCCGCAATCCATGCAGCGGGCGCCCTGCTTGCGCTGCTTTTCCTCGGGAAATGGCTCGTAGATTTCAAGCCAATCCTGGAGCCGCTCCTCGACTTTGCGGCGGACGGGTTGTTCGCGTTCAATCTCCAGAAATCCTGTCACCTTACCCATGGTGCACCTCGGCTACCTCCGCCAGGGACGGCGAAGTTGTGGATGAAGAATAAGCCATATCTGCGCGCTGAATGCCGAGCACGCGTTTGTACTCGTGAGGAAAGACCTTGACAAAGCGCTTCTGCGCCTTCGCCCAGTGCTTCAGGATCCATGCGGCTCGCGGACTCCCGGTCAGGTCGCGGTGGCGTTTGAGCAGGTCTTGTATCTCGGCAATTTCTTCATCGGAACTGAGCGTCTCCAGATCGACGCTGGACATGTTGCAACGGCGCGTGGAGAAGTCGCCCTGCTCGTCGTAGACAAAGGCGCGTCCGCCGCTCATGCCGGCTGCGAAGTTGCGGCCTGTGAGTCCGAGCACGATGACCGTTCCGTTGGTCATGTACTCGCAGCCGTGGTCACCCACGCCCTCGACAACCGCAGTCACGCCGGAGTTGCGAACAGCAAAGCGCTCGCCGGCAATTCCATTCAAGAAAACTTCGCCGCTGGTTGCGCCGTAGAGCACCACGTTGCCCACCAGAATGCTTTCTTCGGGCAAGAAGCTGGAGTCCTTCGGAGGATAGGCGATGATGCGCCCGCCAGAGAGGCCCTTGCCTAAATAATCATTCGACTCGCCTTCCAATTCGAGCGTGACGCCATTGGGAAGGAATGCGCCAAAGCTCTGGCCGGCCGAGCCGTTGAATTTGAAGTGAATCGTCTCATCCGGCAATCCGGCCGATCCGTAGCGGCGGGCGATTTCTCCGCCCAGCATTCCACCCACGGTGCGATGCACGTTGCGGATGTCGAAGCTTCCCGTTACCGGCGTTATGGATTCCAGAGCCGGCGCAGCCTTCTCAATGAGGACGTGATCGAGCGCCTTGTCCAGCCCGTGATCCTGTGCCTGGACTTTATGGCGTGCCACGCGCGAGGGCACCGTGGGCGTGTAGAGAATCGATGAAAGGTCGATGCCCTTGGCCTTCCAGTGATCGCTGGCGATGGTGGCATCGATTCTTTCCACGCGGCCCACCATCTCGTCGAAGGTGCGATAGCCGAGCTTGGCCATGTATTGGCGCACCTGTTCGGCGAGAAAGAAGAAGAAGTTGATCACGTGCTCCGGCTGGCCTTTAAAGCGCGCGCGCAGCACCGGGTCCTGTGTGGCGATGCCCACCGAGCAGGTGTTCAGGTGGCACTTGCGCATCATGATGCAGCCCATGGAGACCAGCGGCATGGTCGAAAAGCCGAACTCTTCGGCGCCCAGCAGCGCTGCAATCACCACGTCGCGGCCGGTTTGCAGCTTGCCGTCGGTCTGCACCTTGATGCGGCTGCGCAAATCGTTCAGCAGCAGCACCTGCTGGGTCTCAGCCAGGCCCAGCTCCCATGGCAGTCCGGCGTGCTTTATGGAGCTGAGCGGCGAAGCGCCTGTGCCGCCGCTGTCGCCGGAAATCAGCACTGTGTCGGCGTGCGCCTTGCTGACGCCCGCGGCTACCGTGCCTACGCCTACCTCGGAAACCAGTTTTACGGCGATGCGCGCCCGGGGATTGACATTCTTCAGGTCGTAGATCAGTTGCGCCAGATCTTCGATGGAATAAATATCATGGTGCGGCGGCGGCGAGATTAGGCCCACGCCGGGAATGGAGTGGCGCACCTTGGCGATGATCGCATCCACCTTGTGGCCGGGCAATTGTCCACCCTCGCCGGGCTTTGCGCCCTGCGCCATCTTGATCTGCAACTCGTCGGCGTTGACCAGGTAATTTGCAGTCACGCCAAAGCGGCCACTGGCCACCTGCTTGACGGCCGAGCGCCGCGAGTCGCCGTTCGCGTCCGGCTTGAAGCGTTCTTCGTCCTCGCCGCCCTCGCCGGTGTTGGACATCCCGCCGATACGGTTCATGGCAATGGCCAATGTCTCGTGCGCTTCCTTGCTGATGGACCCAAAGCTCATGGCGCCTGTGCTAAAGCGCTTCACGATCTCTTTGGCCGGCTCAACTTCATCCAGCGGCAACGGATGATCCGCGTATTTGAGCTGGAACAGTCCGCGCAGCGTGCACAAGTGGCGATTATGATCGTCCAGCAAATCCGTGTATTCCTGGAAGGTGGCCGGATTGTTCTGGCGCACGGCGTGTTGCAGCTTGCTGATCGTATCCGGATTCAGCAGGTGATACTCGCCGTCCACGCGGAACTGATATTGGCCGCCGACAACCAGCTCGGTTTCAGATTCAGTTAGCGGCCGAAAGGCGAAGGCGTGCTTGAGCAGCGCCTCGCGCGCCAAAACGTCCAGCCCCACGCCTTCGATACGCGAGGCGGTTCCGGGGAAGTACGTCTCCACCAGCGATTGATTGAGCCCAACGGCCTCGAAGACCTGGGCGCCGCGATAGCTTTGCAGGGTGCTGATGCCCATCTTCGAGAAGGTCTTCAGCAGTCCCTTGTTGATGGCCTTGATGTAATTCTTTTCCGCATGGTTGGCGGTTACATTGTGCGGCAGCAGGCCAAGCCGCTTCAGGTCGTGCAGCGTTTCGATAGCCAGGTAAGGATTGATGGCGCTGGCCCCATACCCAATCAATAGAGCGAAGTGCATTACCTCTCTCGGCTCGCCGCTCTCGATAATCAGCGCCACCTGGGTGCGGGTCTTCTCCTGCACCAGGCGATTATGAACAGCAGCCATAGCCAGCAGGCTGGGAATCGCCGCATAGGTGGGATCGACGCCGCGGTCCGAAAGAATCAGCAGCGTGTAGCCGGATTCCACGGCGTGCGAAGCGCGGGCGCTCAGCTCTTCAAGTGCGCGCTTCAGGCCCTGTTCTCCATCGGCGGAGCGGAACAGCGCGGGAATTGTGGTGGCCAGCAGATCGCCTGTGGAGACGCGGCGCAGTTTTTCCAGATCGCGATTGGAAAGAATGGGATGCGGCAGCTTCAGTGTGTGGCAGTTTTCAGGATCCTCGGCTAATATGTTGCGCTCCGTGCCGATGTAGCTGATAAGCGACATCACTATCTCTTCGCGAATCGGATCGATAGGCGGATTGGTAACCTGCGCGAAAAGCTGTTTGAAGTAATTGAACAGCGACTGCGGGCGATCGGAGAGGCAGGCCAGCGGCACATCGTTGCCCATGGAGCCGACCGGCTCTTCGCCCTTCGACGCCATCGGCGCCAACAATATTCTCAAATCCTCTTCGCTGTAGCCGTAGGCCCTCTGGCGGCGCAACAAGGTCTCGGGATTGGGGGCAATCATCCGCGAAGGCTCCGGCAACTGCTCCAGCATGACCTGCTGTTCCTTGATCCAGTTTGCGTAAGGTTGCCGGCTGGCCAGCTGCTTCTTGATCTCGGCGTCGGAGACGATGCGCTTCTCAACCGTATCGACCAGGAACATGCGGCCGGGCTGCAGGCTGCCCTTCCTGCTAATATCCCTGGCCGGCACGTCGAGCACGCCGGCTTCCGAGGCCAGCACCACTAGATCGTCCTTGGTGACAATGTAGCGGCCGGGTCGCAACCCATTCCTGTCGAGAGTCGCGCCAACTACGCGGCCGTCTGAGAAGGCGATGGCCGCCGGGCCGTCCCACGGCTCCATCAGCGAGGCGTGGTACTCGTAGAAGGCTCGCTTGTCCTCGTCCATGTCGGGATTGCCCGCCCATGCCTCGGGAATCAGCATGGCCATCACGTGGGGAAGCGACCGTCCGGACTGATAAAGGAACTCCACTGCGTTGTCCAGCGAAGCTGAGTCGCTGCCGCCGGGCATGATGACCGGGTATAGCTTGTTGATCTGGTCGCCGTAAAGCGGGCTCGCCAGAACCGACTGGCGTGCGTTCATCCAGCTGATGTTGCCGCGTATAGTGTTGATTTCGCCGTTGTGCGCCACATAACGATAAGGGTGCGCCAGCTTCCAGCTGGGGAAGGTGTTGGTGGAGAAGCGCTGGTGCACCACGCAGAGCGCGCTCGTGACCAGCGGATTGGCCAGCTCGAAGTAGAACTTCTCAATCTGCGGCGCCAGCATCAGGCCCTTGTAGACAATCGTGCGGCAGGATAGCGAGGGAACGTAGAAAAACTCCTTGCCCTCGATCTCCGAATCGGCAATCTCATTTTCTGTCCGGCGGCGAACCCGGTAGAGCAGGCGCTCGAAGGCCTCTTCATCCAGGCCCGTGGGACGGCCCAGAAATAATTGCTCGATGTATGGCTGGGAGGCGCGCGCCTCGCGGCCGACAGCCATGCCGTTCACCGGCGTATCGCGCCAGCCGATTACTTTCAACCCCTCTTCTTGCGCAATGCGCTCCAGGACGCCCTCGGCCTGCAGGCGGCTGTGCTTTTCAACCGGCAGAAAACACATGGCCACGCCATAGGCGCCCGGCTCCGGCAACTGCATTCCCAGCTCGCCGCATTCGCGCGTAAAAAACGTGTGCGGTATCTGAATCAGAATGCCCGCGCCGTCGCCCGTCTCCGGATCGCAGCCCGCCGCGCCGCGATGAGTGAGGTTGATGAGCACTTCGAGGCCCTTGCGGATGATGGCGTGGCTTTTTTCTCCGCGAATGCTGGCAACCAGCCCCATTCCGCAGGCATCGTGCTCGTTCCGCGGATGGTAGAGCCCTTGCGGATGTGGGATATGAAGACGAGTATTCGAAGTATGCATGGCAACCTTCTCGATGAAAAAATTCCCCTGCAGAATGCAACTTTCTTGTCCAAAGTACACAAACGCCACGCGATTCCATTCAAGGAAATCGCCCTGTCTTTCATGAAAAGGCCGATTAAAGTAGGCCTGAGAGCGTCTGGGATGGTGCCGGAGTCTTTAATATATCGTAAATTTTGCTTTCTGGCGAACCTTTCTTGCGTGTCGCAACCAACCGGGTCTGGCGCACTGCGCCGCTGTTGGATCACACGACCCCTGCCGGCAACCCTGGACCGATTCGCATTGCTCTGCCCACAGCATCACTTTCGGGCCGCTGGCTCTGGTTGCCCTGGCGTATTATTTTTCAGCGACATGGGCATATTCGGCAGGCGAATTCCGGTAGCGGCAAAGATGGCGTTGCCCACGGCTGGCGCCAGGGCCGTGATGCCGGTTTCACCCGCGCCCGCCGAGGGCAGATCCTTGCGGTTGATGAGCACAACTTCAATCCGAGGCACATCACTGAACCGGGGAAGGCAGTACTGGGAGAAGCGAGGATTCAGAATGCGGCCATCGGCAAAGAGAATTTCCTCAAAGAGGGCGCCGCCAATGGCCTGTACGATAGCGCCCGTAATCTGGTTTCGCAATCCGTCGGGATTGACGATGGCGCCCGACTCCCAGGCCTGCACGACACGTACGATGCGCACTTTCTTGATCGCGTGATCGATCTCCACCTCGGCGCAGGCGGCCACGTAGCCTCCCTTGTCAACCCCGCCGGCAATGCCAAATCCCCGCTCAGGCGTTGATTTCGAGCGGCCCCAACCGAATTGACCGGCAGCCGTCTCGAAGACGGCACGCAGCCTGGGATCGGTGAGATTCTTCAGCCGAAACTCCAGTGGGTCAATGCCCGCCGCGTGGGCCATCCCATCCATGTGTGACTCGCGGGCGAAGACGTTGGCGGCGGCCGCCAGTGAGCGATAAGATCCCTGGCGCAGAGGCGACTTGGACGGATGGTATTGAACGAGCTGGTTGGTAACGTTATATGGAGTGGCGATGGCAGCGGAGCCTGAATTGTAGTTGTGGTGTTCCCAGGCAACCAGCGTCCCATCCTGTTGCGCGCCTGCTTTGATCTCCATAACGCCGGCGGGGCGCAGATAGGCCCAGGTAAATTCCTCCTGTCGCGTCCACACCACCTTCACCGGCTTGCCGGCGGACTTTGCCAGGCGAGCGGCTTCAAGTGCCGCCTCTCCGGTGTGCTTGCCTCCATAGCCGCTGCCCATATCCGGCTGGATGACGCGCACCTGGGCAGCGGGAATGTGAAATAACTGCGTGAGCTGGTCGCGAACTCCGAAGGGGCGCTGTGTTCCGGTCCACACGGTGAGATTGTCGCCGCTCCACTCGGCCACGGCGGCGCGCGGCTCAAGCGGCGCGTGCGCGATGTACTGCACGGTGTACCGCTTTTCCAGTTTCACGCTGGCCGCTGCCATGGCTTGCTCCACCGAACCGGCAGCGTGCTTCGAGCCTTCCTCTCCTCCCGAGTCGGCGCTGGCCTTCAGAACATCAAATATATTTTTGTTTGAGGGTTGCGCGGGTACATTCCATTTTGCCCGGATTGCGGAGATCGCTTTTTGCGCGGTAAATGCATCGGGAGCAACGACCCCGGTGAAATCGCCATCGCGCACCACCTTGACACCGGGAAGTTTTTCTGCCTCGCTGGTGTCGATCGACTCGAGTGTTGCGTTGAATCCATCGGCACGTAGTACCGCGCCGAAGAGCATTCCGGGGCGGCTGATGTCAGAGGGATATGTGTGTTTACCGGTAACAAAGTCGCGGCCTTCGGATTTTGGTACAGCGGTTCCGGCGATCTTCCATTCAGCGGCTTGTGTCAGAGTCTCCTGGCCGGAGACAATCTTGACAAGATTTTCTCCTCGGGTAAGTTCGCCATAGGTGAGCGATCGTGAATTCTGAGAGTCGACAATCTTACCTTCGGCAGCCGTCAGAGCATCTGGAGAGACATGCCAGCGTTCGGCGGCCATCTCCAGCAGCATTTGTCGCGCTGCCGCGGCCATGGTGCGCAGTTGCGGCCCCATGGTAGGAGTTGTGCGGCTGCCAAAGGTGCCCATATCCCATGGAGTGAGTCCGGTGTCGCCCATGACCATCACGATGGAGTCAAAGGGCGCGCGCAGCTCCTCGGCGACAAGCTGTGCAAGAGAGGTGCGGATGTTTTGTCCAACCTCGGCCTTGCCGGTGAACACCTTTACCTGGCCATCGGATGCTATATGCAGCCACGCACTCACATCTTTGGGAAGCTCATGGCCGCCGAAGCTCCGGCCCGACTCCTGCGTCCACGCGAGGTCGTACGTCAGGCAGACGAGCACTCCTCCACCCAGAACCTTCAGAAAGTCGCGGCGATCAAAGGATAGGCTGCCGGACGGGCTCCAGTACTCGTACTGAAAAGATTCAAGCTCCGGCTCTTTGCGATAGCTCATCGGGTTTCTCCCTTTGGCTGCGGCCGTGCGGCGCGCTTGACCGCTTCGAGAATGCGCGGTTGGGAGCCACACCTGCAAATATTTCCATCCATCGCCTTCACAATCTGCTCTTCGGTGGGGCTGCTCGTCTGATGCAGCAGAGAAGTGGCTCTCAATATCATGCCCGAGGTGCAGTAGCCGCACTGGAAGGCGCCCTCGTTAAGAAATGACTGCTGGACGGCGGTGAGTTTGCCGTTTGTCTCCAGGCCCTCGATAGTGGTGATTTGCGTACTAGTAGCCTGCGCCACCGGCAACGTGCAGGACCGGGTAGCTCGGCCATCAAGCAGCACGGTGCAGGCTCCGCACTGGCCTTCGCCACAGCCGTACTTGGTCCCGGTCAGATTGAGTCGATTGCGCAAAACAGAGAGCAGGCTCTCTTCAGCGGGAGCGCTCACGCGCAGGTGAGCGCCGTTGACGTTCAAAATAAACTCGCCCATATCAGGCTCCGTACGCGATCGTGACAGGTCAACGATACTGCTCAGAATAACGCAAAAGTTGCTATTGCACAGAACTGGACAGGCTTTTGAGCGGTGTGGAAGTTTGGCTGAGGTCATCCGTGCCCTGCAGCGGAGCAGTCTTGGTCAGGCGGGGCCCGAGAGATTTCACGAGATCGGGAATGTCGTAGCGCAGAAGAACCCTGGGCACAACGTCTTCCGGCGCGCCAATCGGCAAGGGCGCGTTGAGCAGGCTGCGATAGCTGCTGAGCACATGGTCAACGGTAATGTGCTTCAGGCGGGAATCGAGCACGGCAGCATGAAGAAGAATCAGGCCCATGTGGCCGCTGGCAACTGCGGTGATGCTCTTTGGGTCAACATCGGCGCGGAGTGCCAGATAATCCGTCGCGCGAATCACGTCGTCCGCGCGCATGCCGACGAGTGAGCGGCTAACCAGTTCTGTGCGCAGGCTGAGCAGGTAAAAAGGCCCGAGAATCGGAGACTTCATGTCGTCTGTTCCCGGGGGCGACGGGCGCGGAGTGATCGCCAAAACAACGTTGCCTGCCGCGGCTAGCGAGTTGAATTGCTCTAGATTGGCGCGCGCAATGGGATTGTCTCCACGAATCGAGTCGGGCACGAGCAGCAGCACAGCCGGGTGGCGGCCCTCGCTGGGGGGAACGCTCAGTTCTCCCTGCAGCTCAATTCCTGCGCCAGAGGGGAGCACAAGCGCACCGGTCTTTGCGGCCAGTAACTCTGCGCCTGGTTTGGACATGCGGGGTACTGCCTCCGCCCCGGTGACCTTGCGGATGGATTCGATAAGGCTTTCCGAAGCCGGAACGGAACGGCTGGCGGGGACGAACCTGGCCGCACGCTTCTTGTTGAGAGTGAAAACCGTCTCAGAGTTGGGATAGCTGGTTAGCACCTGGCCCGTGGGAGTGACCTGGAGGGCGTCCTTAGGGAGGCCTGTAGGCGCGTTGTCCGGACTACGCGCCCCGCCGGTGGAGGACAACGAGAGGATAGAGTGGGTGGCGTTCACTCCGGGTTCGAGGTTGCGGATGAAAAAGTTGAGGACGTCGCCCATGATGGGAGCCAGTGCGCCATGGCCGCCGGGTCCGGTGATGAATTGCAGAGCAGCCGTGATAGGAATGTTGTTGGTTGTGTCAGGATTGAGCGCACGGTCAGTGGGGGTTGGCGGCACGGAAGGCCTGGCGCGGCCAGATCGAGTTCCGGCGCTGGCGGGATCAAAGAAAGCGTAGAAGCGGCGGGCCTCAATGACGCTCGCGCGCGCTCCGGCAAAGGGAAACATATCCGAATATGTAGCGATAACCGCGTATGGACGCGGCGCGGCCAGCTCAATCCAGTCGGGAAAATCGAGGCCAAAGGAGATGAAGCGTGGGGTGGACTGCTCGGCGTCCTGTGGCCCAATCGCAGGCAGCAGCGTATCAAACGATGTGATATAGCAGGCCACGCCGATGGCTGCGACGCGCGTGTCGAGCGCGCCTACCATCGCAGTGATGGCGCCTCCGCCGGAGCAGCCGAAGGCGCCGATGTGTTCCGCATCAACCTCGGGACGCTGAGTAAGGTAGTCGACGCCGCGCATGGCATCCCAAAGTTCGTAGCGGGCAAAGGTATCGCCGATGAGCAGCGGCTGCAGGCTGGCTTCGCCATGTTCGCCGGTAGCGCCGGATGCAAGGGATGCGCCGGGCTTGGCCGGATCGGGATACTGAAGGCGCTCGCCCTGCCCGATGGGATCGTAAGAAAGAACGATAAATCCATTGCGGGCAAAGAGGGCCGCAGTGACGGAGTCGCTGGCCTTCCCGGCGGCACTGTGGCCGGGACTCATGAGAATCGCCGGACGCTTGCCGCTTGCAGGCTGTCCATCGGGAATATATAGCAGCGCGGTCACGGGAAAATTGGGCTGACTGTCGAAGAGGATTTTCTCGACACGAAAGCCGTTGGCCTGTGTGGTACCAAGAACTCTGGCGTTGAGCGGAGTGCGTTCGGGAAGGCTGCCAATCAGCGATAGAACCTGTTTGCGAACCATGATTTGGCGCTCTTCGGCTTCGCCGCGGCTTCGGATCGAGGCAACGCTGGCGGCGCGAGATGCAGTAAATCCCGCTGCATTACTGTCCAGAGAGTGGGCGACCCGTGTGCGGCCAATCTGTGCGGGACTATTCGGGTCGGGCCGGGCATGGGGGGCGGAAATCGGGCGCGCAGGCGGCGCAGGACTCTGAGCCGCGGCGAAGCTGGCGAGCAGCGCTGTGGCGTAGATCACTTGAAGAGTGAATGAGATTGTCTTGTGCATCACTCTGCATTGATACTCCTCAACGCAGTGTTGGTCAACCGTTTCCGGAGCCTTCAACGGAGTATCTTTTCTGAGAGGTTTGCAAACAACTCACGGCATGCGGCAGGGCGCTTCCGGCTGCTTCTTTTTTCGCTCTCCCACTTTGCGGCTTCGCTCGTCCCGCGCGTTCTCTCCGCCTAGTTGCTTTCTCCTGTATCCTGCTCAACTGCTGGCGCACGCTCCGGCGCGCCCTGTGAAGCCGAACCCGGACAGTCTGCCTTGAGTGAAGTCGAAGGGGCCTGTCCGCCCATCACAGATGACAGGCCGTGCGCCTCGCATCTGCTAAAGTGAGGTAGGGTTCCTTGGCGCAAAACCCTCGCTGCAAGAGGGTTTTACGCAGTCCATCGGGGACTCGCCCACGAAAAAGATGCCCCACGACCTGCCCAAAGCCTACGACCCCGCCGCCATTGAAGATCACTGGGCCGAATACTGGGTGCGCGAGAAGCTCTTCGCCCAGCCCACGCCCTCCGACAACGCCGCCGGAAAAGGTGAGACCTACACCATCCTGCTGCCGCCGCCCAACGTCACCGGCCGTCTGCACATGGGCCACATGCTCAACCAGACGGAGATGGACATCCTCATCCGTTGGCGGCGCATGAGCGGTCGCCGCGCTCTGTGGCTGCCCGGCACTGACCACGCCGGCATCGCCACACAGATGATGGTCGAGCGGCAGCTAGTATCCGAAGGCACCAGCCGCCAGAAGCTTGGCCGCGAAGCCTTTGTCGAGCGCGTGTGGGAGTGGAAGCGCCACTACGGCGGCGCCATCCTCGACCAGATGAAGCGGCTGGGAGCCTCCGTCGATTGGCAGCGCGAATACTTCACCATGGACGAGAAGCTGTCGGTCGCGGTACGCGAGGCCTTCGTCCGCCTGCATGAGCAAAATCTAATCTATCGTGGCGCTTACATCGTGAACTGGTGCCCGCGCTGCCAAACCGCGATTAGCGACCTGGAAGTGTTCCACGAGGAACAATCTGGCCACCTATGGGAGATTCGCTACCCGGTTATTGGCAAAAACGGCACAGATACCGGCAAGTTTCTCGCCG
>Ga0209039_10002533_pt1 | contig 15402 bp, 9 predicted proteins | sample BogFormECP12_OM1_FD_188238 | JGI IMG/M metagenome (GOLD analysis project Ga0209039, IMG submission 188238) | Bog forest soil microbial communities from Calvert Island, British Columbia, Canada - ECP12_OM1 (SPAdes) (version 2) | ecosystem: Environmental > Aquatic > Freshwater > Wetlands > Bog ... | reverse complement strand
CACACCCTGCCCCGGCGCGTGGGGATAGTTGGCCGGCCGCAGCAACCGCGGTTGGCGATCGAGGTAGCTATAGATCTCGCGCCGGTCCCACACGTGGTTGCCCGACGTCAAAACATCCAGCCCCATGGCGAACAACTCCTCCGCGATGGCCGGCGTAACGCCAAACCCCCCGGCCGAATTCTCCGCATTCGCAATCGCCAGGTCGATGCCATTCCCTTCCACGATGTCCCGTAGATGATCGGCCACGATGCGCCGTCCCGAGGAAGCGAAGATGTCCCCGACGAACAGAATATTCATACCCAGAAATCACGTTAGCACGTTCGCAGCCCGAAACCCGGCTGCGGACAGTATTCTCGTGTTAACGAAAGAGAACAGCCGCCGGGCGAGTCACTCGACCTACCATCGTTGTAGACGGGTCATGAACGAACTCGCCAACAAGGCCGCCGAAATAGCGCTTCGGCTGGCCGCCCTGTCTCCCGGAAGGCGGCCCGACACTGTGGATCTCGACGCTCTCGAGCAGATTGCCGTCGATGTTCTCCAGCAGGTTTCGGCCGCGCGGCTGGGCGCAAGCAGCTACGCCATCGGCGAGATCAGAGGCTGTTGGCCGGCCTACGCGCCGGGGCGGCAGGAACGTCATGCCCCAGGCGCTGCGTTGAACGCCAGGCTTTCCGGAATCGGTTCCAAGCGAGCGTAGGGTAACTCCCCTCTGCGGCAAGTGCCGGACGGCCTTTCCGCCGGAACGGACCGTTCCCTATGGCTGGGATCGGAGCAGAACCGGCCGGTGGTGGTCCAGAACCAGGGAGAGTGGAGCGGGGTACGGGAGTCGAACCCGTCTATATCAGCTTGGAAGGCTGACGCCCGACCGCTAGGCCAACCCCGCCCAAGGACAACCTGGAACGCCAGGGGCGTTCCCACTGAGATGGTAGCACAGCAGGCCAGCCCGGAACCGCTCGGCCGCCGCATCCATGCCCGTGATACCATGCCTTCGGATATGATCGAATTCCCCGTGGTCAACGCCCTGGTTTTCGCCGGTCTCGGCATCCTGGTGTTGCTGGCGGCCCTGGCGCTGGCCGTGAAGCTGCTGCCCTTCGACCTGCGCACCGAAATCGTGCGGGAACGCAACGTGGCGGCCGCCATCCTGGCAGCGGCCCTGGTGCTGGGCATGGCCTGGATCATCGGGGCCACGATGCACTGACGCGCCTCAGCCGTTGCGGCTGAGCGAGTGTGGCTCGCATCGCGCGTCTTCCGTTCTCCTTCGTCCCGGTAGACTAGAATAGTTGGTCGAAATGCCGCTCACCCCGGGAGAGCGATTGGGACCTTACGAAGTCCTTGCCCTGATCGGCAAAGGCGGCATGGGCGAGGTGTATCGAGCCCGTGACCCGCGCATGGGCCGCGACGTCGCCATCAAGATCTCCGCGGACAGCTTCAGCGAACGATTCGACCGCGAAGTGCGCGCCGTGGCCGCACTGAATCATCCCAACATCTGCCAGGTTTACGATGTCGGCCCGAACTACCTGGTGATGGAACTGATCGAAGGCGAAAGCCCCAAGGGCCCGCTGCCGTCCGAAACGGCGCTTAGATACGCGGAGCAGATCGCGGATGCGCTCGAAGCGGCACACGCGAAGGGGATCGTGCATTGCGACCTCAAGCCCGGCAATATCAAGATTCTGCCGGACGGACGGGTGAAGGTGCTCGATTTCGGACTGGCCAAAGTGACCAGAGCACTCGGCGCTTCCGAAGATGCAGCGAATAGTCCGACCATTACCCTCCACGTCATGGAAGCCGGAGCGGTTGCCGGCACGCCGGCCTATATGAGTCCCGAGCAGGCACGCGGCGGCGCCGTCGACAAGCGAGCCGATATCTGGGCGTTCGGCGTGGTGCTCTATGAACTCCTCACCGGGCAAAGGCTTTTCGGCGGCGAGACTACCTCCGACATACTGGCGGGAGTGCTGCGAATGGAGCCGGATTTGGGCCGGGTTCCGGCAAATCTGCGCCGCCTGCTCGCCAGTTGCCTGCAGAAGGATCCGAGGCGGCGGCTTCGCGACATCGCGGATTTCCGCCTGTTGCTGGACGATGCTGCCGCTCCCGCGAGGCAGCGCCTTTGGATTCCGTGGAGTGCGGCGGCGCTGCTCGCGATCCTGCTGGCGTCCTGGTTCGTGGCGCAATTCCGGTCAAAATCGGCGGTTGCCCAGCCCGTTCGATTTCAAGTCTCCGCGGCCGGCACCTTCGACAGCATTTTCTTTCTCTCGCCGGACGGCCGCCGGCTCGGTTACACGGCAGCAGGGCCTGAAGGCCGCAGCCAACTGTGGGTTCGCTCGCTGGATTCGCTCGAACCCCGATGGTTGCCGGGCACCGACAACGCGGGCGCGGTGATCTGGTCTCCGGACAGCCGGTTTATCGCGTTCTCGGCGGATGGCTGGCTCAGGAAGATCGACGCCTCGGGCGGCCCTCCGCTGGATGTCTGCGAACTGAAGTCGGCGGGCGATCTCGCGAACGAGCGGCCAGGGATCATTCCAGGTGTCCGGGGAGGTTCCTGGAGCCCGCAGGGCGTCATTGTTTTTGGCAGCAGCAGCGTGTTGTTCCAGGCGCCGGCGTCGGGCGGCCCGGCTTCCCAGATCACGGCGCTCGATCCATCGCGCCAGGAGACCTATCACGCCCGGCCGGTCTTCTTGCCGGACGGCCGGCATTTCCTCTACCTTCGCGCTTCCAGCAATCCCGAGAATTCCGGCATTTACGTCGGGTCGCTCGACGCCACGCCCGGCGAGCAGGCACAGAGACGCCTGATGGGTGGGCAGATCGGCGTGGAATGTGCGCCTTCGATGGACGCCGGGACCTGGTACGTGCTCTATATCCGGCAGGGCACGCTGATGGCGCAGCGTTTCGACACCGGGCGCCTGGAGTTGACCGGCGAGGCGGTTCCCGTGGCCGAACGCGTAGGAGACAACGGGATCGCCGCCGGGTACTTCACGGTCTCGCGCAACGGCGTTTTGGCCTATCGCGGCAGCAATGCCAGAAACTCGCAGTTGACCGTATTCGACCGGCAGGGGACGACTCTGGGGACCGTGGGCGAGCCCGGCGTGTACAGCACCCTGGCGGTATCCCCCGAAGGCAAGAGAGTGGCCGCCGAGCGCATCGACAGCCAAACGCGCAACGGCGACCTATGGTTGTTCGACCTGGGAGGCGGCGGCAGCATGCGGTTTACATCCGATGCCGCCACGGCAACCTCGCCGGTTTGGTCTCCCGACGGAAGCCGCATCGCATTCGCCTCCAATCGTGGCGGCCACAACGGCATTTATCAGAAAGCTTCAAGCGGCGCCGGGGTGGCGGAATTGCTGCTCCAATCGCCCGAAGTGATGACCCCCAACGGATGGTCCCGCGATGGGCGGTTTCTGCTGGGCCACAACACACTGGGACAGGGCCATCTGTGGCTGCTTCCGCTGGATCCCGGAAATCGCAAACCGTTCCCTCCGTTCGCTTCGAGATTCAGCGAAATGGAAGGCCGGTTCTCTCCCGACGGCCGCTGGATAGCCTACCGTTCGAATGAATCGGGCCGGTTCGAGATCTATGTGCGGCCGTTCGCCACGTCCGCGGCGGATTCGCCGGCGAGTGAGTGGATGATCTCCAGGGGCGGAGGAGATGGCGTCCGCTGGCGCGCCGACGGTGGGGAGTTGTTCTATCAGGCGCCCGACGGAACCGTGATGTCCGCCGAAGTCCTCCCGCCTGCCGCCGGTGGCGCGGCCTTTCAGATCAAGCCCCCCAAGCCCCTGTTCAAAGTGGCGGCCGCCAGCCGCGCCTGGGACGTAACTCCGGATGGCAAACAGTTCCTGATACCCGTGCCCGTTGGCGGGTCCGGCCCTGCGCCCTTCACGGTAGTTCTGAACTGGCCGGCCGAACTGAGACGCTAGCGGCCGGCCTGCCCGAGTGATAGACTTGACCCACCTAGCACTTTGAGGAGGGTATATGACCGCAGCTTCCCCGGCCATGGACTTTTCTTCGTCCGTGTCCCAAACCAGTAATCCGCAGGTTGCGAGATACTCGTTAAACGCGCCCTTCGGCTCGAATGTTAGAGTCGAATTCGGGCTTACTACCACTTATGGCACGCCCACCTGGGAGATTCCCGCACCCGCGGGCGGAGGCCTTGTTCAGATCCTGGTGGCCGGCATGCTGCCGGCTTCCACCTATCACATGCGCGCTTTGGTGCGGCTCCAGAACGGCACGTTTGTGCCGGATCGCGACCATGCGTTCCCGACGGGAGACCTGCCCCTCCAGAACCTGCCCCGCTTGAAGGTCACTTCGGCGGGCCAGCCATGCCCGGGCGTGGAACTGTTGAACATGAATCCGCTGTGCGTGGCCGTGGCGGACCTGGGGGGCAACATCATCTGGTATTACAGGGACCCGATCGACATCGCCCATCACGGCCATCCCATGCCGATGAAGCCGCTGCCCAACGGGAACATGATGGCGCTCATCACCAACCGGTATACCAGCGCTGCGACTCCCTACTGCATGCTGCGGGAATTCGATCTGGCCGGCGACACCGTCTCCAACCAGTACGGACTGCGCCAGGTGGATATGAAGGAGCTGAATCAAAAGCTGCTCAACATCAAGACGCCCTTTGGGCGCACCGTCCAGGTGGATTACTTTTCGCATGACTTTCTGCCGCTCCGTAACGGACATGTAATTCTCATATGCCAGGAATTCGTGACCGTTCCCGGAATTCCGGGGGTGGTTTGGGGCGACGCGCTGGTGGACCTGGATGAGCGGTTTGACCCGGTCTGGGTCTGGAGCGCGTTCGATGTGCTCGACCCGCAGCGGCATCCCTTCTTATGGGAACCGAACCACGATTGGACCCACTGTAACTGCATCCAGGCGACGCCGGACGGCAACCTTCTCCTGTCGGTGCGAAACCAGAGTTGGGCGCTTAAACTCGACTATGCCAACGGCCAGGGAACCGGCAAGATCATCTGGAAACTGGGGTTCGAAGGCGACTTCGCGTTGCAGGACAGCGGCCCCGCCGGCTGGTTCTTCGCGCAGCACTATCCCAGCGTTCTGGAAACCGACGGGCAGAACATCACCGCGATGACCGTGGTGGATAACGGCAACTACCGCGTAGGCACGGATCCGCCGCCCTACAGCCGGGGATTGATTCTGTCCCTTGACGAACCGAACCGGAAGGCGAAGGTGACCTGGCAGTACCCGCTCAGCCCCGACTTCTTTTCGTTTTGGGGCGGCGATGTGGTTCGCCTGCCCAACGGCAACACGGAGATTTGCATGTCCGACCCATACCCGGATCGCAAACCTCCGATATCCTTCGCGGTGGAAGTCACTACGGACCGGCAGGTGGTCTGGCAGATGGACATCGCTCCGGCCAACGCCTATCGTTCCTACCGCATCCCGAGCCTGTACCCCGGCGTGCAGTGGTAGGCGGGCGCCGCGGCCCGCTCTGATTCCTCATCGCGCCTGATTGCGCGCTCCGGAGCCGCTTGTGCTGGGGTATGCTGGAAGGTTGCGATCGTCGCCGCGGGTCTGAATCCGGGACCTGAGGTGGAGGAGCGCGTACAGGAGGCAATGAAGTCGTGAAGATCAGCAGGCGCAATGCAATTGCCGTCATGGCCGGAGCCCCCGCGCTCCTTCTACCCCGCAAGTCGCTCGCGCAGGACGCCGTTCCTGAGATCGAGAAAGGCCCCTTTGACGGAACGGCCGAAGGGCTGAAGGCATACCAGATTCCCGAGTGGTTCCGCGACGCCAAGTTCGGCATTTGGGCGCATTGGGGTCCGCAGTCGGCGGCTGAGGACGGCGACTGGTACGCGCGCAACATCTACATCCAGGGCAGCGAGCAGAATAAGCACCATGTCGAGCGGTACGGCCATCCTTCGAAGTTCGGCCACAAGGATATCTGCAAGATCTGGACCGCCGACAAGTTCGATCCCGATCGCCTGATGCAGCTCTACAAGAAGGCGGGCGCGAAGTACTTCATGAGTATGGGCGTCCACCATGACAACTTCGACCTTTGGGATTCCAAGCACCAACCCCGCTGGAATTCCGTCGCCGTGGGACCGAAGAAGAACATCGTCGCCCTTTGGGAGCAAGCCGCGCGGAAGCAGGGCTTGCGCTTCGCCGTAAGCGAGCACCTGGCGTACAGCTACTACTGGTGGCCGGTGTCGCACGGCAGCGACAAAACCGGGCCTATGGCCGGCGTCCCCTACGACGGCGCCGACCCGCAGTGGGCCGATCTCTACCACGAATACCCGCCGGAATTCCTGCAGCCCGAGACCAACGGCCAGGTATCCATGCGGCGCCCCGTTCCACTGGCGTGGAAGCAACACTACTTCGCCCGCATCAAGGACCTTGTAGACAAGCATCACCCCGACCTGCTTTACAATGACGGCGGCCTCGTCTACCCGGAGGTCAGCTACCGCCTGGTGTCCCATCTCTACAACGTAAGTGCGAAGGTCCACGGCGGCAAGGTAGAGGCCGTCTACACGAGCAAGGGGCGCTCCGACTGCGACACCGGCACCTGTGTCTTCGACATCGAGCGCGGAGTTGCCGACAAGCTCGCGGCCAACCCATGGCAGACCGACACCTGTATCGGCGCCTGGCACTATAAGCGGGGCATCAAGTACAAAACGCCGAAACAGGTGATCGACCTGCTCTGCGACATCGTCAGCCGCAACGGCAACCTGATGCTGAACTTCCCGCTGCCCAACAGCGGTGAGCCGGATGCCGAGGAACTCAAGATCCTGGACGAGATCGCCGAGTGGATGGCGGTGAACAGCGAAGGCATCTACAGCACGCGCCCGTGGAAAATGTTCGGCGAAGGCCCCGGCACGAAGACCGCCGCCGTCCCCGGCCAGCGGTTCAACGAGAACAGCCGCAAGGACCTGACCGCCGAAGACGTCCGCTTCACCACCAAGGCCGGCGCGCTGTACGCCTTCGTCATGGGCTGGGCGGACAAGCAGGCTTCGATCCCTGCGCTCGCCCTGGGCGGCGCCAACAACGTGCCCCGGATTCGCAATGTCGAGATGCTGGGGCGCAAAGGAGCGGTCAAGTTTACCCAGGATGCAGAGGCTCTCAAGGTGGAACTGCCGGAAGAGAAGCCGTCGGACTACGCGGTGACGTTTAAAATCGCTATGGCGTGACGATCGCTGGGTCCGATAGGACCAGGTAATGAAGATAGCGCGACTCCGCGCTGACCCCAAGTGATACCATAGCCAGGAATGCACGCTGCAACTTGCCGATATCGTCAGCGCCTCCGAGGAACAGATGCAAAGCCATCCTGAGCGGGGCTTCTCGTTGGATTTCAGTCCGGAGCCTTCCGAACATCTTCACGAGTTCTGTGGCCCTAATCGGATTGAGGGCGCAATGTGCCCAAACTGTTCAAAGCCGCTGCTGCGGATCTTGTCGCTGTCCGCGGCGGATTCCCGGTTGGATGTAGACCCGGAGAAGACCGGCGTAGTTCACCTGCTCTACTGCTGGACGTGTAGCATTCCATATGGCGTCTTTAGCTATCGCATACGGCAGAACGGCAGCGTGGAGTTAGTCGAAGTGCCACCGGCTTGGGAAGGCCAGTTCGGTCCGGCAGGCCCGTACGACGGATACACCGGGCAGTACGCGCTGAAGCGGGTCGGTCTGATTCCGTTGCCCGAGCAGGAGCAGACCAGACAGAAATCGGCGCAGTTGGATATGGACTTGGCCTTTGAAATGCTCTCGGAGCAGAAACATCAGGTCGGAGGTTTTCCGGTCATTGCGAACTCGCAAGATATCACCTGCCCGGTTTGCAGGAAGGAATCGGCGTTGCTCTCGGTGATCTGCGATGACGCATCGGGAAACGAGCCCGGCGGTGTCCCGCCAGAGGAGAGTTTCACAGACTACTCAGCGGTCCAGATGGTTTTCCATTTCTGCCGGGATTGCTCTGTTGTCTCTGCTTACCACTCTGGCGATTGAAGTGTCTCCACCCCTTCAGGGGACCACGGCCGGCGATCCCTTGCTTCAATGAAAATCGTGCGACTCCGCCGCCGCGCCCGCGCGCAGCGCCGCAATGCGGCCGGCCTTCACCGAAACCACCCCATCCTGGTTTTGCAGCGAGCCATCTATTAACAGGAACCGGCTTCCCAACACCGCGAACTTATAGCGCTCGTAAGTATCCGGGTTGACGATGGCGTTGAGGATGCCGGTTTCGTCCTCCATGCTCAGAAACACGAAGCCCTTGGCGGTGCCCGGGCGCTGCCGCACGATCACCGATCCGGCCACGCGAACGAAGCGGCCGTCGGACATCCCGGCCAGGTCGGCGGCGCGCGTTACGCCCAGCGCGTTCATTTCCGCGCGGCGCCAGGCCATGGGATGCCGGCCCACCGTCAGGCCGGTGCCGCGATAGTCGGAGGCCAGGCGCTCCTCGCCGGTCATGGGCTCCAGCGGCGAAGGCTGGCCGCTTTCTTCGAGCGGCGCGAGCAGCGGCCCCACCGGCAGAATGGCCCGCTGGGCCTGCCACAAGGCATCGCGGCGATGGCCCCGGTCGAGCGAGTTCAGCGCCCCAATCTCCGCCAGAAGGGCGATCTCGTCCTTGCGCAGTTCGCGGACGCGCAGCGCCAGGTCGTCGATGCTGCTGAACGCGCGCTCAGCCCGCGCCGTCAGAATGGCGCGCGCGGCCTCTTCCCGAAGTCCCCGGGCGTAGCGCAACCCCAGGCGCAGGCGCGGCCGGCCCATTGGCCCATCCAGCGTGCACCCCCAGTCCGACTCCGTCACATCCACCGGCAACACGCGCAACCCGTGCCGCTGCGCGTCCTTGATCAGGATGGCCGGCGCATAGAATCCCATGGGCTGATTGTTCAGCATGGCGCATGTGAAAGCCGCCAGGTAGTGGCACTTCAGATACGCGCTGGCATACGCCAGCAGCGCGAAACTGGCGGCGTGCGATTCCGGAAACCCGTACAGCGCGAACGAAGTGATGGAGCGGACAATGTCGTCCTGCACCTGGCCCTCGATGCCGTTGCGCGCCATGCCCGCGCGCAGCTTCACTTCGATTTCCGCCATGCGCTTTTCCGACCGCTTGAAGCCCATGGCGCGGCGCAACTCCTCGGCCTGCCCGCCGGTGAAGCCCGCCGCGATCATGGCCATGCGCAGCAACTGCTCCTGGAACAGCGGCACGCCCAGGGTGCGCCGCAACACCGGTTCGAGCGACGGGTGCAGGCAATCCGGCTTCTCCCGGCCCTGCCGCCGGTTGAGATACGGATGCACCATCTTGCCCACGATGGGCCCCGGGCGGATCAGCGCCACCTGCACCACAATGTCGTAAAACCGCTGGGGCCGCATGCGCGGCAGCGACGCCATCTGCGCCCGGCTTTCCACCTGAAACATGCCCACGGTATCGGCCTTCTGCAGGGCTTCGAAAACCGCTGGATCGTCCTGCGGAAGGTGCGCCAGGTCGACCGTGTCGCCATAAGCCTGGGGCACCAGCCTGACCGTCTCCTCGATGGCCGCCATCATGCCCAGCCCCAGCAGGTCCACCTTGACAATGCCCATGTCGGCGCAGTCTTCCTTGTCCCACTGCACCACCACGCGGCCGGGCATGGTGGCCGGTTCGAGCGGCACCACGCCGTCCAGTTGTCCCTGGCAGATTACCATGCCGCCGGAGTGCTGCCCGAGGTGGCGCGGCAGGTCCAGCGCCATTTTGTACAGCTCGCAAAACTTGCGGACGCGCGGGTTGCCGAGGTCGAAACCGGCCTCCCCGAACTGGCGCTCGGTGGTATTGGCGGGGTCTTTCCATTCCCATGTGCGCACCAGGCCGGAGAGCCGGTCGAGCGAAGAGATCTCGAACCCAAGCGCCTTGCCCACCTCACGCGCCGCCGAACGGCCGCGGTAGGTGATCACGTTGGCGGTCATGGCCGCGCCCAGTTTTCCGAACCGCTGGTAGACATATTGAATGGCGCGCTCGCGTTGGGCGCCGCTGGGCAGGTCGATATCGATGTCGGGCCACTCGCCGCGCTCCTCCGATAGGAACCGCTCGAAGAGCAGCTCCATGCCCACCGGGTCCACGGCGGTGATCTGCAGCGCGTAGCAAACCGCGCTGTTGGCCGCCGATCCGCGGCCCTGCGCCAGGATGCCGTTTTCCCGGCAGAAGCGGGCGATGTCCCACACGATCAGGAAGTAGCCCGCGAGCCCCAGCTTTTCGATGAGCGCCAGCTCGCGCGCGATCTGCCGCCGCGCTTTTTCGTGGTACGGCTGATAGCGGAAACGCGCGCCTTCGTCCACGCGGTCGCGCAGGAACGAGGTCATGGTCTGCCCGTCGGGCACCGGATAGCGCGGGAATTCGTAGCCCAGGCCGGAGAGCGTGAATTCCAGCCGCGAAGAAATTTCGAGCGTGCTCGCAATCGCCTCGGGGCAATCGGCGAACAGGTGCGCCATCTCCGCCGGAGTCTTGATATGCCGCTCGGAATTGCGCTCCAGCAGACGTCCGGCCGCGGGCAGTGTGGTCTTGTGACGCACGCAGGTGAGCACGTCCAACAGCTCGCGCTGCGCCGGCGCCGCGTACGCCGGCCCGTTCGACGCCGCCACCGGAATGCCCAGCCGCCGGGCGCGCTCGCGGATGTCCTGGTTACGCGCCTCTTCCTCGCGATGGTAATGCCGCTGCAGCTCGGCATAGAGATTGTGCCTGCCGAAGATCTCCAGCAGAGGCTTGTCCGGGTGGCGCGTGAGGCAGACGAGCCCGCGGGAGAACTCCGCGATTTCGTCCATGGTGGCCGCGCCTTCGCCCTTGGGGGCGCGCAGTTTCATGCGGGTAACCAGCCGGCACAGGTTCCGGTACCCTTCGCGGCTTTCCACCAGCAGGGGATACGAGAGGCCGTTGGTACAGGCGATCTCGCTTCCGATGTGCGCGCGAATGCCGGCCTTCTTCGCCGCCATATGAAACCGCGGCGCGCCGTAGACCCCGTTGCGGTCGACGATGGCCATCGCCGGCATCTCGAATTGCGCGCAGGCTTCGATGAGATCCTCGGGAACCGAAGCCCCTTCGAGGAAGCTGAACGCGGAGCGGGCGTGGAGTTCGACGAATTCCGCCATAAGTCATCGGCCTCCAGCTTTGTGGGGCAGGTTGTTAACCTGCGGCCGATTGTCAATCGGCCCGGCGAGCGAAGCTCGCCTCGACGCCGGTTGACGCATCGGAAGGCGGGTTGACAACCCGCCGCAGGCTGCCAGCCTGCCCCACATGAAGCCCTGAACGCTCAATCGTAATTTCCCTCCACGAACCAGCCCTTCTGCTCGCAGTAGATCCGGTAGAGCGCCCCATCCGAGAGCGCGATGTCCCACTCGTCGCGCGACCAGGGGTCGGCGGTCCACCAGTCGCCCGAGGTTCGCCACGGACCGGCCAGGTCCAGCACCTTGCCGCGAATGCCTTCCGCCGTCACGAAGCCCGGTTTGCCGCCGGCGACGTCCACGCGCGCCCGCCGCGGCGGACGAAACCGGCGCAACGCCAGCCGGGCCTGGACCGGCGGCCGCCCGTCCGCGTGCGGCTTCGCAGCCCCGAATTCCGCCATCCGGAACGCATCCGGCCGGTGCGTATCCAGCAGCTCCGGCGTGCCCACGCGGCCATCCCCCACCACCATGCGGATGCGCGCCAGCGTCAACTCCAGCTTCACCGGCTCCGGCGCCATGGGCGCGTACAGCCCGCCCTGCGCCACGCGCGGCTTCACCGGTCGCGTCCCCAGCCACACGTGCACCACCGGCGCCGCCGGCGGATGCGCCTCCAGGTCGAGCCGCATCAGCTTCAGCATGGCCTTGGAATCGAGCGACGGCGCCGGCAGGCGCAGCGTGCGCTCGTGCGTGGCGCCGGTTTCCAACGTCAGCCGCAGCCGCAGTTCGTCGGTCGCCAGGCCGCGCGTGGCCAGCCGCGTGGCCAGCCCGTTCAGCAGCCGCGCCAGCAGGAACTCGAGTGGCTCCAGCAGATCCACGGGATACTCCGGCTCGATCGCGTCCTCGAACCGCGCCGGCTCTTCCACAGGCACGAGTTTCCGCTCCGCCTCGCCGCGCGCCCGTTCGCGCAGGCGCAGCCCCTCGGGCCCCAGCCGTTCGGCGATGCCCAGCGGAGGCAGCGCCGCCAGGTCCCGGAAGCGGCGGATGCCCCACCGCTCCAGCGTGTCCCGCAATTCCGCGGAAGGACGCAGCAAATCGAGCGGCAACTCGCCCAGAAACTTGCCTTCGTCGCCGCGCGGGATCACGTGGACGCCCGAAAACCCGCGCGCTGCGCAGATGGCCGCATCCGGGTTATCGGCGAGCGAGAGATTGGCTTTCACTTGCACCTCCGTGGCGCGCCGCGCGATGGCCGCCGCCAGATCCTGGGGATGTCCGAAGAGCCGGTCCAGCCCCGAAACGTCGAACGCTACGGTCCCCGCGACGGTCTCTTCCACCACCGGCGAGAACTCCAGCGCCAGCGCCGTCAGAGCGCCGCTGCCGTGAAGACAGGCGAACATGTCCGGCTCCGATGAGTTGACGTAGCGCGCGCGCGGAGGCCGCGCAGCAGGCGCGATGGCGGCGCCGCCCCCGACCACACCGCGCACTCGCGCCCGCATTCCAGCACCAGGGACGCGCAGGCGCTGGCAAGCGATTGCCGCGCCACGGTAACCAGCACCGCGGGCGTGTGCTCCACCGCCCGCCGCAGCCGGAACCACGAGGTGAGCGAGATGCGGCGCGCCGCGGCCGGCGGCGTATCGCCGAGGTCCAGAATGGCCAGCCCGAACCCGCCGCCCTGGATCAGCAGATCGGCCGCTTTCAGCGCGTGCTCCGCGTTGTGGCCGCAGCGCACCCACAGCAGCCGCTCCAGCCGCACCCCGGCCGCCGCCGCCGAACCGGGATCGAAGGCGTCTTCGGCATCCACCAGCGCGCACGCCTCCTGCCGCGCGCCCGCCGCCGCCAGGATCGCCAGCAACAGGCTGGTGCGCCCGGACGAAGCCGGCCCCACGATTTCGACCAGCCCGCCGCGGGGCAGGGCGATTTCGGCGACGCCGCTGGGGACGGTGTCAGGGAGTGGGCGCGCCCGCCAGTCCAGTGGACCGCCGAGAAAGGAATCGAATTGTTCCCGAAGAGCCGCCGCGCCCATATTCGCTTTTTGTTCGCCTGTACTTCATTTATACCGAAAGGCGGGGGCGGTGTCAATGGGTGGCGGTGGCGGTGGCGTCACGGCGGATCCGCGTTCATCAGCGTTTATCAGCGGCCCAAATTGCCTTTGCCGGATTCCCCTTCACATCCTATGGAACGCCTTCAAAATCTCCCTGGTGGAGTAGTGCAGCGCGATCGGGCGGCCGTGCGGGCAGCTCATGGGGCAATCCGTCGCGGCCAGCGCCTTCAGCAGCCACTCCATCTTGGCGGCGTCCAGGCGGGTGTTGATCTTGATGGCCGCGCGGCAGGCGATGGACGCGCAGATGCCGCGGCGCAAATCGTCTAAGGACGCGCCGCGCAACTCGCCCTCGGCGATCTCCAGAATCTCGAACAGAATCCGCTCCAGGTCGGCGGCGCCCACCGCCGCCGGGGCGGCCTTCACGGCGAGGGTGCGGTTGCCGAAGGGCTCCGTCTCGAATCCCGAGGCGTGCAACTCGTCGGCGATGCGCGCGTAATCGATCTGCTGCCCGGCGGTGAGCTGCACCACCAGCGGCAGCAGCAACCGCTGCATCTCCACGCGGCCGGCGGCCCGCTGCCGCATCACCTGCTCGAACAGGATGCGCTCGTGCGCCACGTGCTGGTCGATGATCCACAGCCCGTCGCGCCCGGCGGCCACGATGAAGCTCTCGTGAATCTGCCCCAGCGGCCGCAAATCCGACAGCACCGAGAGCGAGAACTCGGGCGGTGGAATCGCGTCCGCCGGAAACTCGCCGTGCATGTCGAGCCGCCGCGACAGCTTTCCCGAGGGCGGCGGGCCGGGTGTAACTTCGATCGGCGGCGCGCTGAAGTCCAAGCGCTGGTCGGGCGGCGCCGTGGGACGCAGCGTGAAATCCGGCAGCACCTCATCCTCCGGCGGCGCCTCCTCCGGCCCCGGCATCTCCACGGGTGGCGGCACTGGCATGGGCGGCTGGGCCTGCGCCGCCTCCAGGCTCTCCGCGGGCGGAGCCTGGTTCTCGATCATCTGGCTGAACTCGGAGTACGGCAGCCGCGCCACCGGCTGTCCCGCGCCCGCCGGCCGCGGCGCGGGCGAGAACGAGGGCGCCGGCCGGGCCTCCATCAGCCGCTCCCGTATGGTGTCGCGCACGAAATCGTGGACGAACGACCCGTGCCGGAAGCGCACCTCGGTCTTCGATGGGTGCACGTTCACATCCACCTCCTCGGGCGCGCACTCCAGAAACAGCAACGCGAAGGGATACGCCGAAGGCGGTATCAGGTTGTGGTAGGCCGACGACAGCGCGTGCAGCAGCAGGCGGTCGCGGATCAGCCGCCCGTTCACGAAAATGTAGATCGAGTTGCGATTGCCCTTCTGCACCTGCGGCCGCGAGAAGAACCCCGTCAGCTTGAACCGGCGCGTGGGCGGATCGCCCGGCGCCTCACGCGACGGCGCTTCCGGATCCGCCACGAACAGGTCCCGCTCGCGCGTGCCGATGTCCACCAGGCCTTCCAGCGTCTGGCTGCCGAAGACCTGGTACACGCGCTCGCGCCGCGTTGCCACCGGCGTGGCGTACAGTAACTCGGCCGCGCCGCTCGTGAGCTGGAAGGTCCTGTCCGGATGCGCCAGGCTGTAGTGCGTCACCAGCGAGGCCACGTGCGCCAACTCGGTCTGTTCCGTGCGCAGAAATTTCTTGCGCGCCGGAACGTTGTAGAAGAGGTCGCGCACCGCGATGCAAGTGCCGCGCCCCAGCGCCGCCTCCTCGCAGCGCAGCATTTTGCCGCCGGCGATTTCGATGCGCGTGCCGGTGGTCTCTTCCTCCGACCGCGTCTCCAGCAGCAGGCGCGAGACCGAGGCGATAGAGGGCAGCGCCTCCCCGCGGAACCCCAGCGTCGAGATGGAAAGCAGGTCACGAACGTCGCGCAGCTTACTGGTGGCGTGCCGTTCGAAGGCCAGCAGCGCATCGTCGCGCAACATGCCGCAGCCGTCGTCCACGATGCGGATCAGCCTGCGCCCGCCCGATTCAACCTCAATGCGCACCTCGCGCGCGCCGGCGTCGAGCGAGTTCTCCAGCAGTTCCTTGACCACCGACGCCGGCCGCTCCACCACTTCACCCGCCGCGATCTTGTTCGCAACCTGGTCGGGAAGAATGCGGATGCGCCCCATGGTGGTCTGGAAGCTCCACTATACCCCGAGCGGCAGGCCCGCGCAGAGCCGGCCCGGCCGCCCTGTCAAGGCAAAGTAGAAATGTCCTATTCCCAGCAAAGTAGAAATGTCCTCTTTACGTGGTAAAGCCGATGGGTGGGGAATATAGTGGATTCGTC
>Ga0209039_10002532_pt1 | contig 15405 bp, 11 predicted proteins | sample BogFormECP12_OM1_FD_188238 | JGI IMG/M metagenome (GOLD analysis project Ga0209039, IMG submission 188238) | Bog forest soil microbial communities from Calvert Island, British Columbia, Canada - ECP12_OM1 (SPAdes) (version 2) | ecosystem: Environmental > Aquatic > Freshwater > Wetlands > Bog ... | reverse complement strand
ACGCCCCAGCGCGCATATTGCAGCGCATCCTGATATTCGTGTCCCTGGCTGCCCGGCCGCCCCGCGCAGGTTTTTGTGCCAGCATCCGAGTAAATTCCAAATTTCAACCCCTTGGCGTGAATGTAATCCGCCAGCGCCTTCATCCCGGAAGGGAAGCGCTTCGCATCAACGACGATATTGCCGTCCGGATCGCGATCGACTTGCCAGCAATCGTCGATCACCACGTACTGGTAGCCCGCGTCCTTCATCCCATTGGTGGCTATCGCATCCGCAACGGACTTGATCAAATCCTCGCTGACATTGCATTGAAACTTGTTCCAGCTGTTCCAGCCCATCGGCGGAGTCGGCGCCAGCGATTCATCCCGCATTTGCGCCACGGAAATTGTGGGCAACGCCACGCAAATCAACAGACCGAACACAAGAAGACCGCGACATCCGGCAACGTGCTTCATCGCCATACCTCCCATGATTTTTCCATCAAATGATGAGCGAGGACCCGGTTAGCTTGCTCCACGCAAGCGGCAAGTGGCCACACGAAACATAACGCCCCTCCCGCGCGAAGTAAAGCGTGACACGTCGGTCAACGCGTGGGATTACACGAAAAGCAATGAAATCGAAAAACGCCGGCACCCGCTGACCGGGGGTGCCGGCGTTGTATGCCTGCGTTCCGCCTGTGCGAAGGGTGGGAACGAAAGAGATTCTACTGTTTCGCCGCCACGAACTGTGTGGTGGTCCCGCGCAGTTTGTCTTCGACCTCGATTTTTGCCGTCTTGCCACCGGGCTCCAACGTCATTTTCAAGACACTGATCACTTTGTCGCCGCGCTTGTCGGTTTCCTCAAGAGTGTCTTTGCCATGCATTTTTACTGAGACGCCATCAGTTCCCGGATCGCCTTTATACGGTGCTGGCGTCCCGTCCAATTTCGCAGTGTAGGATTGGCCAGTCGGAGTGGTCATGGTCAACTCGTCGCCGCTGACTTTGTATGTCCAGGTAATCGCATTGTCGGAAAGGGTTTCGAATTTCGAGGTTCGCCACGAACCGGAAATTGCATTCGATCCCGCGGGACCTTTGGCCACGCGGGTCTCCTCACCCTTGCCAGTAACCGGCGCGGCGTTGCTGTTACTGCTGTCGCTGAATTCGAACGTCATTGTATTGCCGTCCGGCGACACCGTCGTCTTCGAAGTTGCCACCGTCTTGCCGTTCTTCTTGTCGGTTTCTTCGACCTCATGGTCGCTTATGACCTTTATTGCCATGGTGTCATAATACGGTTGTCCCGTGATCGCCTGGTCCAGTCCGTCGGCCTTGATCTTGATGGGTGGGACACACGTCTTGCATTCATACAGGCCGTCTTGTAGGAGATACACATCGGGTTTCTTGGGGAATTCCACCTTGCTCATATCCACTTTCCACGTTCCGTCAAAGGCACTTTGGGCCATTGCCAAGACAGGCATGAGCAACAACATTAGCGATACAGAGAAAAAGAGTTTCTTCATGAAGTATCCTCCATCGGATTGAAATAAGATTCTCTCTTACTTCAAGAGCGGAAGGAATTGTACACCCGTTTTGCCAACCTGGGGTCTGCTTGAACCGGGTCCCATCTTGAACGCTCGACAGGAACACGGGGCTGACAATTTTGTCTTCCCGCTTAGAGGCCTGTTTCCAGTTTCGCCTTCACGGATCGTGCCATCAAGTGGAGAGCCAGCGCCTGGTTGGCCTGCGTCCACAAAAGCGGCGTGTGGCCGCACGAAACACAGCGCCCACCCCGCGGGAAGTAAAGGGAGATGCCAGCAGCCGTCAGTTTCGCTAAAAGAGTTAATCGGGCAGTAAGTCTATTTGGCTGGGGGCAAAGTCCTGTTCGCATCCCCCATCTGGCAGCACAGTAGTGTCCGATAACGTTGCTTGGGAGGTGGGCCGCTCCATTGAATAAACAGGGACCGAGCGCTGTAGTTAAAGACGATGCGCGAGACCACTAGTTGCCTCAAGGTTCAGGCGGCACGGGCGGCGCTTTAACCTTGTTCTTGGTTTCCACATCAAACAGCAGATAATTCGTCAACGAATGTTTGTGGTGGTAGCGGCGACCCCTCAGGTCAAAATACATTTCTCCCCGCGAGGGGAGCCAGAGTTCCGTTGTGCCGGACTGAAAATGGACCGGACCGTAGTCGACTATCAATTGCTCTCGATCCAAGCCCAGACCCGGGACAGATTCACGCAGAGACGTTTCCAGATGGAGGACGGTGTAGTTGTTCGCACCGACCCACATGCGACCCTTTATGGGAATGGGATAATCTCTCTGTTTGTAGGTCCACGAGTGGATGCGCGAAGGAACGCCAGGCCGTTGAACAAAATGAAGCTGCCATGCCGGTTTGCCATTCCAGGTCCCGAGTCCCTCGCAGGTAAATTCAAAATCCTTTGAGAACACCGGATTGATGACCAGGAATCCCAGAAAAACCAGACCGTGTGTTTCGATCTCCGTAGGAAATGAGTTCTGCGATCCGCCTGCGTTTCTGTCTTCCGCGAAGTAGTAGGGCAGAGTCTTGGTGTGTTGAACAAAGATCAAATAGTTGAAATCCCGTGAAACCGGGTTTGTCCACGCCCCGTTGGCGTCAAGGAATTGATGCTCTATCCTTTCTGTGGCGCTGAACTTCTCCAAATCTTCCAAGTGCTTGAGAACCTGCTGCTGCGTCTCGCGAAGAACATCTTCTAGCGAGCAAGATACACCGGGCGCCAGCGGGGGAGTCTTAGCATCGACGTCTGGGGGCGCCCAGGACGTTGCGAGTCTTGCGGCGACAGCCGCAACGGATTCTGCCTCCGGTGGCTTCATAGAGTCCAACGGTAAGAGCGCCGTTGCGGCAGTGGATTTCTTCGCTTCTTCAATCTTCTCCAAGTACTTTTTTGCTTCTGGAATACCATCATTTCTCGGGTAATCTTCGATGAAAGACTGAAACGCATGCTCCGCCTCGGAGTTCCTTCCTTGAACCATGAAGATTTTGGCGCGCAGGAGCTTCATGGCAGCGGCCTTTTCCTGGTTCAAGTTGCCAGCACGTTCGGCTTCGACTCCTGCTCTTGACAATTCCTCGGTCCGTACTAAAGCGAGGGCCAACAGGTAATGCGCTCGCCAGTTGCCGGAATCTGCTTCGACGGCGTTCTGGAGCGTCGTGCTGGCCTTTTTATACTCGTTCGCCTCTAACTGCATCTGACCGAGCATGAGCAGGCTGCGTTCATGTCTCGGGTAAGTGCTAAGCACGGATTCAAACTGTTTCTTGGCGGCCGGCATGTCTTTAGCCGTGTACTCCAGCATGCCCATCAAGAACAGAATGTCTGGGCTGGAAGGGGCCATCTTATGGGCTTTCTCCAGATGCTTTCGCGCTTCACCGTATTTGTTTTGTCGTAACGCAACCAGACTCTTGTCCAATTCCCGCTGGACGCCGGGAGCCAGGGCCACACCACCCGCCGGAGTGGCGAGTGCCGAGCTGCCCACGGGCTTCATGAAGACATATACGAGCACCCTCACTCCCTTTACCCTGATCATGGCATGCTCGATGCCGTTCTCGTATCCCACCGCCTCGACCTCAATGTCATACTGACCTGGCTCAAGTTGGAAATTGGCCGTACCAGCGGAGGTCTGGGCACTGCCCGTGGTGACATCTATTGTTTCGCCATGCCCCGGCCGCGTGACGCGCACAATGGCTTCTGCGGACAGCGGCTCCCCCGACTGCTCGCGAACGCAAACAAGCAAATCCTGCGCCGAGCTTGTCGTCGTCAGGAAGCCAAGGCTCACGAGAAAGACTGTGAGCGCGAAATAGATTCGCAACTTCGGGTTGGATGACATAAACTCCGATCCAAAATCGATTGCTTGTTTCAAACAAGTCTTGAAGCAGCGGCAGGCCAGATCAACGCCAGACTTTCTTTCCTTTAGGAGTTGGCACCGCCTGCAATACAAATAGCATACACCGTCTGTTTCATCAGGCCCACAGAGCCATGCGCCCGCTTCGGGAAATGGCCTGCCCTGAAAACTCGACTGGAGCCTGCCCATTCGGGGTTGGCCCGGATCGCTCCTTGCCTGGCAGAAAAAAATGGGCTCCGCGGGGCGATTGATGGCATACTCTTTGCTGGCTGGGGAGGGGGAATACGAATACTCGTTTACATCTATTCCAATCTCGACGCGGGCTCCTTTCCTCGCCGTAGTACTTCAGGCGAAAGATGCTTTTCCGCCCTGTCTTTCCTGAGGACAACTTTCCCAGCACACGAAGTGACGTAGCGACCGGTATTGCTTTGAAGCAGAACGGGTGACCGGCAGTTTCTCCCGCGCGACTTGCAGATAAGCGCGGGGTTCGCAGACCGCACATCTTGTGTACGGTCAGAAAAGGGCGATCACGGGTGCACACCTCTCACATTGTTCAAGCATGGGGAAAGATCCTCAAGGGTGAACCGCCCGTTCTTTCGATAGAAATCACCAAGGAGTGTCCCTTGAAATGTCCAGGGTGTTACGCGTATGACGCCGGACATCTGGGTGGCGGACAGACACTGCGGGATCTGAACGATCGAAGGGGTCAAGCCCTGGTAGATGGCGTGCTGGAAGTCGTCGATCGGCTCAAGCCTTTGCACCTATCTATCGTCGGTGGTGACCCGATGGTCCGCTATCGAGAATTGGAGCTAATGATTCCTCCCTTGTTGGCGCGCGGAATCCACGTGCAAATTGTGACCAGCGCCTTCCGAACAATGGGCCCGACCTGGGCGAGCCTGGAGCGACTGCAAGTAGTCGTGTCCATCGACGGCTTACAACCGGAACACGATGCCCGGCGGGCACCCGCAACTTACGACCGCATTCTGAAAAACATTGCCGGGCAAAAAATTACGGTTCATTGCACGGTCACGGGTCAAATGATGAAGCGGCTAGGATACCTGGGCGAATTCCTGGAATTCTGGACACCCCGCCCCGAGATCAAGAGGGTATGGTTCAGCCTATTCACGCCTCAGGTGGGGGATCAAATGCCGGAAATCCTGACCCCTGAGGAACGCAAGCGAGTCATCGCGGAGATGTTGGAATTGCGAAGACGATATCCAAAGCTGGATATGCCGGAAGTGGTAATACGGCAATTTGCCTCGCCGCCACAGAGGCCCCAGGATTGTGTGTTCGCACTCACCACCCAGACCTTGTCGGCGGACCTCGAGACAAAGATCACCCCATGCCAGTTTGGCGGAAATCCCGATTGCGCCTCCTGCGGATGCATGGCATCCATGGGTTTGGCATCCATCGCTGCGCATAAATTGGGGGGGATCCTCTCCGTCGGCAGCATCTTCAAAGCCTCCATCAAGATTGGCGAGTCCAGGGCGAGGTACAGTGGCAAGTTCAGAGGGAAATATCAAACCAAGGACCCGCTGCGAATATTGCAAGTAAAAGAAGTAAGCTGCGGCAGCTTAGCAGAAAGAGCGAAATAGCTCGTGAAGAAGGCGGCGCAACCCCAATTCTCGCCCACGCGACACGAAAGAGAGATTGCCTCCCTTCGTGAGCTATCCGCGCGCGTCGGCAGCGATCCCTTGCTGGTGCAGGCCAACAATGGGAATACGTCAATTAAACTAGATGGAATTCTTTGGATAAAAGCGTCCGGCAAATGCCTTGCCCGTGCCAGCCAGGAAGAGCTGCTCGTGCCGGTTGGGCTGGCTGAAGCCAAAGGGGCTGTCGCTCACGGAACGCGAATTGCGCCACGCCATGTTTCGAAGAACGAGCTACGCCCTTCCATTGAAACAGCTATGCACGCCCTCCTTCCTCATCGTGTTGTCATCCACGTGCACTCGATCAACACAATTGCGTGGGCCGTCCGTTTAGACGGGCCCGACCAACTCAAAGCACGGCTCGACGGCCTGCACTGGCAATGGATTCCCTACGCGGCCTCCGGCATTCCGCTCGCCCGAGAAATCGAAAAGGCAGTGGCCAGGGCGCAGAAGACCGACGTTTTCATACTTGGGAATCACGGACTGGTCGTCTGCGGAGATGATTGCGTTACCGCCGAACAGTTACTGTGCGAGGTGGAGCGACGGCTTGCGATTAGTCCCCGGCCATTCCCAAAGCCCGACACCAACGTGCTAGGGATGATTGCGCGTTCCTCGAGATGGCAATTTCCCGACTTCGGTCCGTTGCACGCGCTTGGCACAGATGAAGTGGCGTTGAGGATTCTAAAAGGCGGTGTGCTCTATCCATGCCAGGCCATCTTCCTGGGCCAGAGGATGCATCTATTGCCGCCTACTCTTGCCGCTTCGAAATTCAGAGAGCGTTTCGGCGGCAAAGAGAGTACTCCGCCGTTTCTAGTTGTCGAAAGAAGTGGGGTGATGCTAAACGAAAGCATGACCAGCGCACAGCGCGCCACCTTGATTGGCCTTGTGCAAGTAACACAACGAACCGAGGAATCCGCGCGACTCCGCCACCTGAACAGTGCGGAAGTGGAGAAGGTCCTAAACGAGGGTGCGCGTGGATACAAAGACGAGGTTGAGATCAAGGAGAGGGGGAACTCTTCAGCAGAGACTGGGAGACTGGATGAGGAACGCAAAGCCGGATACAACCGAAACACAAGTTTTCTAAATGGCCTGGAAGTACTGACCAGGCGAAGCCGCAGCATTTGACCTGGCAGCAAAACGGGCAGCGGAACCCTTCACCCGCACCACGAGGCTCAGTTTACTCCCGATGAATCGCCAGACTGGTCAAGTCCCTCTCATTACCCACGTGGACGATTCCCGCGTTTCGGGAACTGACCTGCCTTGAACACTCGACGCAACATGGGCGATGAACGCTTGCGCTCTGCGCTTAACCGCTTCTCCCTAAGTTCGCTTTCAACGATCGCTCCATCAGATGCAGCGCCAGGGCCTGGTTGGCCTGCGTCCACAAAAGCGGCGTGTGATCGTTGGGGACGTATTCCCCATTTTTCAGGTAATACAGTTCGGGGCAGGCTCCCTCCGGCGTCAGTTGCCGCAGCGAGCGGTTGAAATAGTGCACCTGCCTGCGAAAACTTTCCGCGTCCGCAGGGTCGGCCAAAAAACGCTGGCCGTAAATGATGGAAAGCTGCGGGTCAAAGATGCACCACTGCGCCTCGCACCCCGGCTGCAGCAGCGCGTCCCGGTAAGCCATCCGTTCGCTGAAGTCGCTGCTCATCTGCCCCGGCGCAAACCATTGATCGTAGTCCTGGCAAAAATACGAATCGCCGGCATAGCGCTTGATGCCGACCGCGCCTTTCAGCCGCGCCTGCACCAGCCTGAGGATGGCGTCCTGCGCGGCAAGCTCCCCAACCACGCGCAATGGATAAATCAAGGAGAGCAGGGCGGAATCCGCGAGCCGCTCCGGCGGCGCCTCAAACGGCAGCGTGGCAGCGAGCCGCGCCCGCCCTTTGGCGATCAACTCGTCCAGCTTCGCCAGCAGGTCCGAAGCCGCGGGAACATCCTCTCCGCTTTTTGACCGCTCGGGCGAGCGCAGGTACTCCAGCATTTCTTCGAGCCCCGCCACAACCGCGCCGACACTGGAATTGCGAATCGCGCGTCCTTCCTCCCACGCCCCGCTATCCCGATCCTGCCAATACTCGATGGCCGCAAAGTAACGCGGAAACAGCTCGTAGATTTCCCAGTCCGCGGCGGGCAGCGGTAGCGCTCCCGTGTTCGCAAGCACAAAGCGAAACCACAGCGCGAGTCCCAGTGCGTCGTTTTGCGCGTGCGGCCATTTCTCCGGGAGTTCGCCCAGCGCCTGCCCCGCGAACCGAATGTGCGGGCGGCGCTGCACATCGTCTTTTAGCTTGCGCGAAGCATCCTGGATGATGTCCAGGAAACGCGGCCGCTCCTTGGCGAAAAATTCTGAGAGGCCTTGCATGCAGGCGATGGCGGGTGCAGGTTCTCCGCGCAAACGGAAGGAATTGGCCACCAGCACATTGTCCCGTACCCAGACGTGGTGATAACCCGAAACGCTACCTGCGGCAGGCGCCGCCGTTGCCGAGAACAACCCGTGCTCCACCGGCAGGATCGCATGCGTGCCGCAGGCTTCCAGTGTCTCCCGGATCCTTGCGAGACTCTCCGGTGTATATTCCTCCGCAATTAAATACTGCAAAAGCCCGTCCTGGGTCATTGATGCCGCCTTCCCGGCCCGCTTGGCATTGGGCATTTTTACCGAAAGGGAATTCTATCGCACCAGTGCTCCGCGCTCATCCACTCTTCTGGATCCAAGCTGACTGTTTATTGTTGCGACCCTTAATGTCATTCCAAAGGTCACGCGCTGCGCGGGACCCGAGGAATCTGCTTTCGTTTTCGGCATTCATGCGAAAAACAGTTTCCTTGCTTCGCTCGGAATGACAACTTAGGCTATCAGCGAAATTAGGACGCTGGACATTAGAGATCGCCACCGGGCGCAGGCCAACAGACATCCTCTCTATGGCGACAGCGTCACGTGTTTCCATCGGGCAATTGCCGGGAACAAAACATGGCGCCGCGGTGTCTGAAACATTGTGGTGGTTACCGGCGTATCTTCAGGGCAGAGGCACGCTGTACGGGCTCGATTTTTGCGCGCCTTAGGTTTTCCCGAGGAGCGCCGGGTCCATGAACACTGAGGGAGCAGCGCCGCGCGGGCTGGACCGCCGCAGGGCGCCGCGTTTTCGCTACCAGGCTCATCTTGAGATCGAATGGGGTTCCGTCCGGCTGAAAGCCCGCACGCGGGACATCAGCGCCGGGGGAATGTTCATCGAATCGGAAGATGTGCTTTGGGTGGGCGCGGGATTCCGCGCGCGATTTGGCATGGAGCGGCCTTTGTGGCTGCTCTGTTCGGTGAAGCGCGTAGAACCCGGCCTCGGCATGGGCGTCACCTTCTCGCTTGCCGAAGAGCAGAACCAGCAGCATTTCCAGGAACTGCTCTCGAAACTCGCGGCGACATGCTAGACCCGCCGTATACTTAAGTTCATGACTCGTTGCCTGGATTGCGGTGCAGAACGCGTCTCGGATCAGTGTCCCGTTTGCGGGCTGACCTCCGCCGCCGCGGAACTCGTCTTCCGCCGCCGCCTGCTGCTGCAGATGGCCATCTTTCTCATCGGCTCGCTCCTCTTTCCTTATGTCAGCCAGGTTTACGCTCCGCTGGACGTGGACGCGATGCTGGTGTTCTTCGGCGTGGTCTTCTTCCTGGCGCTGACTCTGGCCGTGTTTCTGGAGCGCCGCGCGCACGCGCGCCAGGAGATCGAAGTCCTGAGACACATGTTCTCGGGACTCATCCCGATACCTTTCATCCTGTTGACCGCACTTTTCCTGAACGGCCGGCTGGATTCGCCGAAGAATGTGAGCTATCACGCGGCAACCGTTGACAGCCGCTATTTGATGAAAGGGGTAGTGCGGGGCACGCGGCGGTTGGTCGTGTCCTCGTGGCGCCCAGGACACCGCTACGAGCGGTTGGCGGTGGATTTGGACGATTTTGACCGCTTCCACCCGGGCGACAGGATCGTGGTTGGAGTTGAGCCGGGAGCGTTAGGCATACCGTGGTTTTACGGCGTCTATCGCCAGTAATCCCTCGTTAATTTAACCCCCATCTTAAGTTGGCCATTCAGGGCGCTTTGGAGTGCGGGAGCTTGCTCCCGCTTTTGCCATGTCCTCTATTTCTCCCAAATGATCCGTGTGGCTCCCCGTCGTCTGTCACAGTCACTCCTGACCATGCTCTTGGGTTCGGGTGCCCCAGGTTCGATTTTCTACCTGGGTCTTGGGTTTGCCTTTTCCCGCCTTGTCATTCCGACCGGAGCGGCCCGATTTTTTCTTCGCGCCGCCTTCCGGCGCGTCGGGCCGCGTAGTGGAGGAATCTCTCCGGCGGGTTATATTCCACGCTCAATAAATCGGCCGCCCGTTGATGTCGAACGGCAGTTGCAGCTCCAGGAAATGGCCGTCCTTGCCCAGACGGAAGCGCAATCGTTGCATGCGGCCGATATTGCGGTCCGTCCAATCGGGCGTGTGGATGGGATTATCGGGAAGATCGGCGAAAGACCAGGAAACGGTGTCCCCCTGGATGGTGAGTTTCTGCGGATCCAGATCGTAGACCTCTTCTTCCTCCACATCGATAAACAGGTAGCGCTTCCAGAGGCGCACCAGCAACAGGCCCTTCCTCTCGCAATGGTAAATGTTCCAGGAATTCGGAGCCTCGCCGTTGAACCGCAGAATGGCGAATTCCAGCGGCTTCCAGGCGTATTTTCTAGCTGCTTCGTTCTGCGCCGGCGCGAAGAAAGCGCACGAAAGACAAATGGCCAGGGCAGCGGCAACGCGCGCAAGCCTGCGGAATTGTGCGCTCATCTGCTGAAGCCGCAGTCGCGCCACAGGGCGCCCCATTCCCACAGGCCGAAGCCAACTTTGGGCGGGCGCGGGTGCAGTCTTCATCCTTGGAAGCCTCGCGTGGAGTCCATGCAAAAGTGTACGACAGGTGGGGAAGAAGTAGCGAGCGGGGGCGGCGGTCCCTGGAGGCGCAGCCTGTGCCAGGGCCGCAAGCGCAGTTGCGGGACGAGGAACTCTATATAATGCAAGGTGAACGGTGCGAGGCTTAACTTGACGACGAAGATGTGGCGTGTGGTTGCGCGGGTCTTTCCGCGATGCAGCGTAATCTCACAGGCGATCGCGTTTAACCTGTTTCTGGCATTTTTCCCGACCTTATTATTGGCCGTGTGGTTTACCTCGAGCTGGATCGGCAGCAAAACCGCCCTGCTCGATACCATTCGCAATTTCACGGAGTTCCTGCCGCCGGGCAGCCAGGGGATCGTGGCGGACTTCCTGGCGCGGCGCGCACCGGACTTGTGGAAAGTTGCGCTGCTCGGTTGGGCGGGGACACTGTTTGGCGGGTCGCAGGTGATGAAGCAGTTCATGGATGGGATCCATTTGATTTATGGGGATGATGAGCGGCTCGACTTTTTGCACCGCCAACTCCGCGGCCTGCTGCTCTTGTTGATCACCATTGCGCCGATCCTGGCGGCGGGAATCCTGGGAGTGTTCGGGCGGCCGCTGCGGAAATGGATCACCTTGCAATTGGGCAGTACAGTGCCGATCCACGGTTTGTGGCTGGTGTTCTTCCCCGCGGCGGCGATTGTGCTGGCGATGCTGGCATTGACGGTCATCTATTGGGTGGCGCGCCCCAAGGAGAAAAGCTTGCGCCACGTGCTGCCCGGGGCCATGCTCGCGACATTGCTTTGGTGGCTGGTGAACGTTCTCTTCGGGGTCTATGTGCGGCGCGTGCCGTACAGCATGATCTATGGCGGACTCGCGGCGGTGATCGGATTGCTCATCTGGCTGCAAATCTCGGCGGTCATCGTGTTTTTGGGTGCGGCGTGGAATGCGGAGCAAGCGGTGACCAGGAAACGCTAAAGCGGAATCTAGTGTGCCGCCCCGGATGTTCCTTGCATTATTCTTTAGGAGGCCGGGGCTTCAGCCCCGGCGTAAAGCTCATAAAACCAATGGGCTTCAGCCCCTGAAGAAATGGTTTTAGACCTTTTTCTGCAGCCTGTTCAGCCCAGGGCGCGAAGTGCCGCTGAAGACTCCCAACTTTTGCACGATATTTTCGGGACACAACACTATTATTGATGGGCACGCCGTCGCGGAAAAAGGAGCAGTGGCAGAAGTGAAACGCGTTGAGGTGGAGTGTTACGCGGGCTATCGCGCGGATGAACGGCCGGTACGATTGCGGCTGGGCAAAGAAACGCTGGAAGTGAGCGAAGTAGAAGACCGCTGGTATTCACCGGGAGAGACGTTTTTTCGTGTGCGCGTGGCCAACGGAGACCGCTACGTGTTGCGGCACGTGGAAGCGCAGGACACCTGGAGCCTCGTGGGATTCCGCAGCGGAGCGAACTAACGGCAATCCAATCAATGCACTGGAGCGCCACTGAGCTGGTCGCAATGCCGCTTGGACACTTATCAACGTCAGCGTATAGTTAAGGTGTTTTACCCTAAACAATAAGACGAGAAGGGGACGACGGGGCTCAACGGATAGGTCGCGTGAAGGGGTACAAGATACCATGAACTTCAAAGTGACCCAACGGCGCGCCCTGCACCTGTTGATGCTCCTCGTGCTCCTGGCGACTTCCGCGGCAGTGTCTCGCGCCCAGGACCCCTCGGGTGCAGCCGGTCAAGGCAACCCACCCGCAGAGAAAGCGCAAGACCATCCCACTGCAACGCAAACCCCCAAGGACACTGGTGCGGCGAAGCAGGAAGTGTCCATGCAGGACACGGGCACGACGTTCAAGCTGCGCGTAAACCTCGTGCAGGTGCACGTGATCGTGCGGGACTCTGCCGACAGACCAGTCGAGAATCTCCACAACGTAGATTTTCAGTTGTTCGACAACGGCAAACTTCAGGCGATAACCACCTTTGGTGTGGAGACGGCCAAGTCTCGGAAGGAACGCGCGGAAACAGCCGCGAAGACCCAGACGGACGAGGGGGAGACCCCTGCCGAAGGTTCCGTGTCGCTTCCGGAGCGATTTGTGGCGCTGACGTTCGATGATGTCCATCTCAAAATGGTGGATGCCGTCAACGTGCGGGTGGCAGCGATGCGGTTCCTGGATGCTATGTCCCCGGGCGACCGGGTGGGCATTTTCTCGACCTCGGGGCAATTGACGCAGGATTTCACCAGCGACAAGGAAGCGCTGAAGCAGAAGGTGTCGGGGCTCATGCCGCGGGGCGCGTTGGGCGGACACATCACCGATTGCCCTGACGTTTCCTACTACATGGCGGATCAGATTGAGAATAAACACGACGCCCAGGCTCTCGCAGTCGTCACTCAGGAAGTGCTGCAGTGCCAATTCGCCAACAACCAGCTAATGGTAACGGCGGCCCAGGCGGCGGCGCAGGCTGCGGTCATGATCGCCTTGAATGCTGGGGATGCAGACAACAACTACACCTATCGCGTATTGGAACAGGTACTCCGGAATTTGGCCGGAAAACCCGGCGAGCGAATCCTGCTGTTGGCGTCGCCGGGATTCCTGATTGCCCAGGATTTTGTGGATCCCAATGGTGTTGTGGATCGCGCCAACCGATCCAACATCGTCATCAATACCCTGGACGCACGCGGGTTGTATGTCCCTGAACCCGGAGGAGACATCTCGCAGCGTAACTCGGACACCTCTGTAACGGGGGGATATAAGTCGACCTATCGGATCGCAGAGCAGACGGAACAGCAGTTCGTTCTGATGGATTTCGCCTATGGTACAGGCGGCACATTCTTCCACAACTCCAACGATCTGGAGGCTGGGCTGAAACTGGCGGGAGGTGCGCCGGAAGTTTCCTATGTGCTGGGTTTTTCACCGCAGAATCAGAAGATGGACGGGAAGTACCACACCCTTAAGGTGAAGCTCGCCGAAAAACAGAAATACACGGTCCAGGCGCGCCGCGGCTACTTCGCCCCGAAGAAGCTGGACGATCCACAGGAAATGGAGAAGCAGGAGATTCAAGAAGCGCTCTTTTCGCAGGATGAGATTCATGACCTCCCGCTGAGTTTGCAGACGCAGTTTTTCAAAACCGGGGATGCGGGCGCGCGGCTGAGTGTGGTGTCGCACTTGCAACTAGTGGGCGTGCACTTCCGCAAGGCGGAAGGCAGGAATTTGGACGACATGACGGTCGCGACGATTGTCTTTGATGAGAACGGAAACTACGTCACCGGCGGCGAGAAGATTGTGAAAATGCGCCTGCTCGATGCCACGTTTGACAAGCTGAGCCACACCGGACTGACGGTGAAATCGAGCTTCGAGGTTAAGCCCGGCAAATATATGATTCGACAGGTGGTGCGGGATTCGGAAGGTGCGCAGATGGCCGCGCGCAACGGAACTGTGGTCATACCCTACTGACCCAGGAAACGGTCTTAACGGGGTTATTGACTTGTACCTCTAGTAACCTTGGATCGCGTCTATCTCAGTAACGGCTCGCACGCTCGATATCAGCGAAGTGCTCTGAAGGGGATGGCGGGGCTCGACGGATGGTTTTGCAGAAGGGACAAGGGAAGGGATGAATTACAAAGTGAGTCTGCGGAAGGCCCATCAGCGCGCCCTGCACCTGTGGGTGCTCCTCGCGATTCTGGCGACTTCAGCGGCAGCATCTTTCGCCCAGAACCCCTCGGGTGCAGCCGGTCAAGGCAACCCATCCGCAGAGAAAGCTCAAGGCAATCCCACCGCAACGCAACCCGCCAAAGACGACGGCGCAGCGAAACAGGAAGTGTCCGTGCAGGACACCGGCACAACCTTCAAGCTGCGCGTGAACCTCGTGCAGGTGCACGTGATCGTGCGCGACGCTGCCGGCAAACCGATCGGCAATCTGCACAAGGAAGATTTTCAGTTATTCGACAACGGCAAACCGCAAGCCATTACGACCTTTGGCGTGGAGACGCCCAAATCACGGAAGGAACGCGCGGAAACCGCCGCGAAAACCCAGACAAACGACGGAGAAGCTCCTGCCGGAGGCGCAGTGTCGCTTCCGGAGCGCTTTGTGGCGCTGACATTCGACGACATCCATCTGAAAACGGCGGATGCCGTCTCTGTGCGCCTAGCGGCGGCGAAGTTCATAGACACCATGTCCCCGGGCGACAGGGTGGGCCTTTTCTCGACCTCGGGACAATTGTCGCAGGACTTCACCAGCGACAAAGAACTTCTGAAGCACAAGCTCTTGGGACTGATGCCGCGGGGCTTCCTAAATAAGGACGCAGCCGATTGTTTCAACATTTCCTATTACGTGGCGCAACAGCTTGAGAAAGAAGGACTGCCGGTAACTCCCACCGAGCCCGAGTCAATGGACTTTCAGATCGTCCTTGACGACGTGGCAGCGTGCCTGTCGCAACTTTCGCCTGGCGTGGACCCCTTCACCGCCACAGTCAACGCGGTAAGGAGAGCGTTAAGTGAAGGGGAAACGGAGAACCGCGCCACTTTCGATCAACTGGACCAAGTGCTGCGGATCTTGTCCGCGAAGCCCGGTGACCGCATCCTGCTGTTGGCATCCCCGGGGTTCGTGTTGGCCAGGCAGACCATGGAAGCCTCGCGGATTGTGGACTTTGCGAACCGGGCCAACATCGTAATCAATACGCTGGACGCGCGTGGACTCTATGCACTGGAGCCGGGAGGGGACATCGCGAGGCCCAATCTGGACCTCGCGCCGGCGTCCACGCTGCTGCTGAACTTCCGCCTCGCGGAGGCGTCCGAGATGCAGTTCGTGCTGATGGATTTTGCCTATGGTACGGGCGGCACCTTTCTCCGTTCGAACGACCTGGAGGGTGAGCTGAAGCTGGCCGGAAGCGTACCGGAAGTCTCCTATGTCCTGGGTTTTTCGCCGCAGAATCAGAAGATGGATGGGAAGTACCACACCCTTAAGGTCAAACTCGGGGCCAATCAGAAATATGCCATCCAGGCGCGCCGCGGCTATTCTGCACCGAAAAAACCCGAAGATC
>Ga0209039_10002531_pt1 | contig 15406 bp, 20 predicted proteins | sample BogFormECP12_OM1_FD_188238 | JGI IMG/M metagenome (GOLD analysis project Ga0209039, IMG submission 188238) | Bog forest soil microbial communities from Calvert Island, British Columbia, Canada - ECP12_OM1 (SPAdes) (version 2) | ecosystem: Environmental > Aquatic > Freshwater > Wetlands > Bog ... | reverse complement strand
CGCCGTCTGGCCAGTACATCGGCCAGGTGCGGGAGCACATGGCAGCGGACAGTCTTCGTGGTTCGGCCCACGAAGTTGCTCAGGAAAACCTACAGTCCGTTGGGAAGTAGATTCTCGCTTTGCAAACCCTCTGCTTAATCCTGTCAAAGAACGCGATCGGCACCGGCAACTAAGACTGGGGCCGTTTCTCAATTACCATGACGTTGCCTTTCTTCTGCGGCGTGGCAATCCACGTCTCCACCCTGAGAAAAGGCACGCCTTCGACGAGTGAATGGACAAGTGCTTTGTCTTCGTTTTCGAACTCCTCGCCCAGAACAAGCTTTCCGCTCTCGCGCGCCGGGTCCTTGGCCAGAAGGAAATAGCGCACTCGCAAGGAGCTAGTGCCACGCTCCGCAGCCGGCTTCCTTCCGCGCTTGCCTCGCTTCTCGCCCGCAGGCGCCAAAGGCTGGGGCCTGGCCGCTTCCAGCACGGCACTGTCGTTTTTGGTCGTCTCTGTCACTGAAATCACCTCGCTACTGATCTGTTGTGGTCTCTACTGCTGCTGCTGGCGCAGGGTCCGATAGCCATCTGTGTCAGAAGCCAGCAGCGCTGCCTTCTTCTCGCCATCGATTTGCTTTTCGGAGTACTCGCCGACCAGCAGCCCGCTCGGGTTCTCGGCCGAACGGTCCTGGTCCGCCAGCAAGATTCGGTACTGATTGACCGTGGTCTCGATGATCTCGCGGTCCCCATCCATGCGATGCATCTCGCGCACACCGTAGGCCGTGTACAGCAGAGGGTCGTCCTTTGAGCACTCGATCCCTCGCAGGTGAAAGACCGAACGGGTGTTCTCGTCCTCGATCCTCCCTACCGTGTTGTCCTTCTGCATCACGCGTATCGCGGAGGACTTCAGGTTGGAGGTCATGAAATTGAGGGCCGTCGCCCATTGCGAACTCACGTTGTGCATGTCGTAGTTGAGATAATGATCGAGGAACTGGCGGAGAAAAGCCTCTTTTTCGTAGCTCTGCGGCTGCGGAGATTGCTTGACGTCCGCGAGTACAGCAGGCAATTGTTTGCGAAACAGAGAACGGCCACTGATGACGTTGGCCTCGCCGTCGGCAGAGATGCGAATGATCGTTGGCGGCTGCATCCGCACATAGACGGCAAATCCCAGTGAGAGAAACGCCAGCAGGGTCATCGAGCCAGCCAGCACCATCGCGCGGTTGGCATAGGCGCGCAGGGCGCCATCGTGTTCGTAGTACTTGGTGTAGCTGAGCCTGTCGAGTCTTTCGCTCTCTTCGTTGCCGGCATTTTTCGTTGACCCAAACATGATTTCTCCCTGTTGCACCTGAATCTGGTTTCTCTCACCTGGCTTGCCTCGCATTAAAACGAGCCAGAATTCACGAATAGCGAGTTCCGTTGACTCTCAGATGGAACGGCAGACTCGTTCCGCCCGGTACAACTCCAAACCACCGAGTACCCCCAGGCGATGCAGACGGCGTGTGCGGGGGCGCCGTCAGGGGCGCATTGACACCGGGAATAACACCTCCTCCGCCAGTCATTCCCGCACCGCCCGAAGGCATGAGAGTCCCACCGCCTCCAGCGGCGAGTGCTCCGGCACCGCCGGCCATAGATCCTCCGCCGCCGGCCATGGCTCCGCCGACAGCGCCCGCTCCTCCTGTGGCTGCCGCCATCGTGATTCCGGCGAGCGCTTTCGATGCCGCGCCCGTGCCCCAGGCGATGGCCGCTCCGACCGGGCTGTACTCACCCATCAATATCCTTCGGGCTGTCATGGGAATCGTCGCGATCAAAAGGGCAAACATGACGCTGGCCAGGCTCAGGAGTATTGTTCCTTCAACTCCCTGAAAGAATCCCCAAATATTGCCCTGACTGAGGACGGCTTGCGGGTTATTCAGATGTACTGCCGTCATGAGTGCCCACAAGGTATTAACCAGAAGGGGCCAGCAGTTCCATACAAAGAAGTTTTCAATCCAGCGAGAATGGAAACGTCCGAGCGTTGAACTCGGCAAAGTCGCGATCACCAGTGGGCCCAGAACATACAATATCGATCCCCAGAACACGAAGCAGATCATGAAGACTGCGAGGCTAAAAGGAAGAACGATGTAGCCGATGATTAAACCCAGTTCGGTTATCAGGGCCGAGATGCCGCCTCTTATCAACTTCAACATGCTCAAGTCGCCGTTGTCGCCCCATGCCGTTGCTAACCCATTCGTCCACGCGTCGATAACGCTCCCTAAGCCGCCGCTTCCGTAGATGTAACCGCTCACATAGTCAAAGCTTTTGACGACATCGCGAAACGCTGCTGCCCAATTCATAAGCACCACAGCCACGGCCGCATACTTCAGCAGGGTTATGCCAAGTGAGCGGACGTCGCCTCCTCGCACAAACGCGTCGTAAACGCCCCACAGAAAAGTCACAGTCAGGATCGAATTCGCGATGAACCAGATGATGGGCATCACCGAGCCGTCGATCCCACCGAGAGCGGTGAACAGGATGTTGATATAACTGGAATTTGCCATCGTCGCTCCTCGTCGCTATTAGTTGCCGGTGCCGGCGATCTTTCCGATCGCGTTCGTCAGGTTGTTGGTGTTGCTGGTGGCCCACTTCGATATGGCGCTCTGATTGGCGATGCTCGAGCTGCGGACTCTCATCAACTGCGACATCGCTGCCTGCGAATAAGCGTTCGCCCGAACCACCCATGCCGCCGCAACCGCTTCAATCATCGGCGCAGTTCCCGGGGTAGCTGTGCGGATCTGTTCCTGCAGCAACTCACTCACTTCCATCTCCCGCTGTGCCAGGGCATCGAGTTGGATGGCCCGCTTCATTGCGTCCTGCGCCTGGGCATCAGAGATGTCAATGCTGTAGCGAATGAATTGGGGCGCCTGAGTGTCAGACGGGAGACTTCCGTAGACTTGTTGATAGATTGCCCCGACCTGGTTGACTGCATTCGGATTGCCCGACATCAACAACTGTTCCAGTTGCTGTGGTACCGGCAACTGCGCGCTGTTGTACTGCATGCTCATGAGGCCGTTCATGGCCTTCATCTGATTTCGAAAGTTGAGGACAGCACTCTTGAGCTGGTTGATCGCGGTGATCGGATAAACCACCTCTCGCTGAAACTTCATGTAGTCGTTCTCGATCTTCTGAATGTCGTTCAAGGGAGCGGCTACCTGGCTGGTCAGCAGGCTGTTGATTTGCTTTAACCCGGCGATAATCAAAGCCAGGTCGATGCCGAACTGCGCTTGGGCTGGGCGTGGAATACTTACGACCAGCAGGGCGAGGATGCACCCGGCAGCGGCCTTTTGCCGGCTGCGAGCCGTCAGTTTTACCCGCAGGTTCGTCCATGCTCCGCGTATCATGCTCGCCTCCTCAATGCGTGGAAAGAATGTTCGAGATCGATCGTTGAAGATCGTTGGCTCGTTGCGTGTCGCGTTTCATGTCCGCGGATTGATGTGCCAGCTGAGCGGCTTCCTCACGCAGTTGTGCGGCCAGCAGCTTGTGCTGGTAAGCGAGCGTCTGGAGCGTGGCGGCATAGGCGCTTGCGCTCATGTACGTCGATGTCCCCGGCGCAAGCGTGGCGTTGTTCTCCATCTGGTCGGCCATCTGGAGGAGATTCGTATTTGCCTGGTCAGAGGCCACGGTCTGCTTCAGCGAGTCCTGTGCCAGCGCGTCGTTCATGTCCATCATCTGGCGCAGATCGTTCGGCGCCTCTTGCGAGGTCGGAACCGGACCGTAGGTGGCGTTGTAGGCCGGAGCAAGACCGCCAAGCAATGCGACGTTTCCGCTCAGGAACGTGGTTTCCAGTTTTTGCGGAGACAGTGTCTGGGCGCTGCGGATTGGGAGGTTGTAGACAGACGACATCCATCCCCGGTACTGGCCGACCAGATTTTGTGCCCATGTGCGAGTGCTGTTGATTACCGCAACCGGCCATAGCACGTCTTCATACAAGGAGCGAATGTCGCTTTGGACAGTGTTGATCATCGTCAGGGCGCCGCCGACCAGGTTGGAAATGGTCGAATCGATCGTGCTGAACAAGTCCCCAAGTCCGGCGCGGGCCGGCAAAGGAACAAGCAGAAGAATCAGCAGGATTAAGCTGGTTGTTTTGATTGCGAATTGACTCCTCAGTTTCTTCATCGTCCCACCCCTTGGCCTCTGGCCTGCTGCGCGCGCACCTTATCCTCGATCTCGTACACTTCTCCACTGCGCTCTTCCGGCAGTTCCTCAAGTGCGGCCATACCCTGCGGGAACTTCTCGGCCAGGAGGCGATAGCGTTCGTATAGCGGAAGCTCGGGTTGCCACTTCATCCACCATGCCCGGTACCACCGCTCGCGCGGATAGGTGGTCATGATCCAGTACTCAATGGGCGAAAGAACGACGCGCAAAGTGTGGGTGGTCTCCGCCTTTTCCCCAATGACTACGATGAAGTCGCTCTTCCTGCCTTTCTGCGTATGGCCGAGATTCTTGATTTCGTTCAGGGTGGTGTCGTTCAGGTGTAGGAACTCGCGGAGCACATCGAGGCTCCCGGTCTGCCGCCCGATGATCTTGATGGTGGTGTTCTTCAGAATGGCCGCTCCGAACGCGTTCGGCGCCTGCGCCGTGCCGGTGAAGTCTTCGATTGCCTGCGAGACGCCCCACACTGCGCCATTGCGCTTGCGGGCGGTCCTATAGAGCTGGACCACCAGGTCAGCCAGGAACGGAGATTCCAACAGCATCCAGCACTCTTCCAGCACCGTGATGCTCTTGTGGCTGCTCTTACCGGAAGCCCTCTTGGTCGTGGCCCAGGCTATGAGCAGGCTCATCGCGGACTCCAGCCGCGGATCGTCCTTCAGCTTCTCGACGTTGAAGTAGATCCAGGGCGAATCGAGCTTCAAGGTCGTCTGGCGATCGAATAGATTTTGATAAACGCCGCCGGGTGAGGCCCAGTTGCGTAGCTTGAACGCAGCTAGCCGTGCCTCTTCCATGACCCGTTCGTTGCGATCGGCGTCCTGGTAGTACTGCAATTCATCGCGCAGGTCCCCAAAGGTCGGTATCGTGTTGCCCGGCCGCATGGCCGCGCGCCGGTAGGTCCGCTCGATCGCGTCCACCAGTACGTTATCCAGCAGGTCGGAGACCTCCAGATCGCCCAGCATGTGCCGGGTGAGTCCTTTGAGGAAGGCCACCTGTTCCCGGCTTGGTTCCTGCTCTCCGGGCTCCAGGTCCCAGGGATTCAGGGTCTGCTCCGAGTCCAGTGCCATGGTGATCATCTGCCCGCCCATGTACTCGACCAGGTTGCGGTAGGAGTCGCCGCGCTCAATGATCGATATGCGGGTGTCCTGCCGGGCGGCTTGCAGCAACATCTGCCCGGTCATCATGCTCTTGCCGTGGCCACTGGCGGCGGCAACCAGCATGTTGGCGTCGGAGAGATCGGGATCGAAGGGCGAAAACGGTATCAGCTGACGGTAAGGAGTTTCGATCAGCATCAAGGGGGATCGCGGAGTTCCCGTCCAGGGCATCTCCAGCGGCAGCAGATCAGCGGCATGGCAGCTAAGCAGGTCGATTTCGCGTTTGTCTTCGCCTGCCAATCCAGGCAGTGAAGACAGAAAAATGCGCCTCTGCGCGATGTCCTCTGTCAGCCCGGAAGCCCCATTCATCCGGCTGATGATGTGAAGGATCTGCTGCTTGCGGCTGGCGACTTCACGCTCGGCTTCTTCATACTCCGCAGTGGTGTGTGCCGCCCTTGAAGTTCGCACACCTATCGTGAGGCTCACTCTCACGGCTTTCAGGGAGCTGGCAATGATGTCCTGCTGGATCTTCAGCAGCTCGGCCTCGGCTACCTGTGCCGTGACGTCGATGCGAAGATTGCCCTTGGAGTCGCGCTGCGCCGCCATCATCTTCTTGTGGCGCTTCTTGAAGCGTTCCAGTACCTTCGCCTGATTCGGGATTGTGACCTGCGTGCTGACCACGATTGGAAGTCCTGAGGTCAGCAGGCTGCGGAGAATCCCGGGATAGGTCGCATCCGGCGGAGCTTTCAACGTGATGAAGCTCCACAGCAATCCGTCGATATTGATGTAGTCTTCCGTCTGTCCAAGGATGCTGACAATCGAGCATTGCTCGCGAGCTGTGACGTAGCGCTCGGAGTACGGATACTGCCGCAGCGGGAATGGGTCGGGCCGGATTGGCGCCAGCGCCCGCTTGGTCTCGAGAAACAAGTCCTGGTCGCTCATGCGCCGGGGATCTAGCCCCGCTGCCACCATTGCCGATTCGATCCCATTGAGGAGGCTTTCGAACTCGCTCATGAGATCGATGTGTTCTTTCAATGTGCGCTGGATGATCTTCCTGGTGGAGAGACTGAATCCTGCGGCGTCTTTGTTGCGTTTAGCCGTCTTGCCCGAGGAGGCCAACACCCGATGGTGCTGCTCCGGGTCCCAGATGAGATAAAGGTGGGTGATACGGCTCTGATACTCGCCGCCTGCTTCCTTCCGTTGCCACATCGCCAGCCGGTTCTGATCCATCGCCAGCGCGGCTTCGTCTTGCGTCCTGGAGCAATCCTGGTATCGCTGTAGCAGGTCGCCAAGGTCTTCGGTGACCTCGAAACGGAACTGCAGACGCATGCTTTCTTCAGGAATCGTGCGCAGGAGCGCTTCCAGATGCGTCTTGATCGTGTTCAGTCCGGCGTCATCGGCAAAATAGCTGACCGCGCCCTTCAGCACGTAGCCGGCAACAAACTCACCCGCGAGCCTGATCATGGCGTTGTCGAGATAGTCGCGAATGGGTAACAGCTCACACAAGCCTGGCTCGCGCAGGCTCTTCTCGTGTTGCTTCCACGTGGTCGGCATCTAAACCTCGTCCTTTCGAAAATAGCTGGTGCGAATGACGGGCTCCTGCGTTCCCGCGCAGTATTGTTGCGGCCTGGCATGAAACAGAATCAGGTCCAGCAAGTAGCCGCGCGGCTTGCCGTACTTGAAGATCATCAGCACCGGTACCCCAACCAGCAGGATGACGAGCGGCAGGAAGTAATTCATGGGAATGTGAAAGATGTAGCGGTCGGAGAAGAAAAAGTTGCCGATCAGCATCGCGCCGCAGACCGCCAACATAATGGTCAGCAGGTCTTCGAGCTCGAGAAACAGGACCGTCACCTTCAGGTGAAGGTTCCTCGATACCGGCGACGAATTCAGCGCCATATGCTTCCTCCTCCTAAGATGCGTTCGTTACGAAGTATTCGAGCAGCCGCAGGAGACCGGAAACCATCAGTGCTCCCATCGCTGCCATGCCGTGGCGAATCCAGTCATCCCCTATCGCCAGGCGCTCAAACACTCCGCCAAGTCCGAGCACCAGTCGTACGATTTCGATTGCCGCGTAGAACGGCATGAGTACGTTTCCGACGAAGTTGGTGAGCGTGAGCAGCATGACCATGTACTGATTCGCATCCGTGGCTTGCTGCGAGATCACCTCCGCCAGCCGCAGAAGTCCTGAGCCCATGAGTGCCGCCATCGCTCCGTAGATGTAGCGTTCCAACTCGTAGCCTTTGGAGAACTGGTAAATGCCGCAGGCCAGAATGAGCCCCGCCCCGATGGGCAGCATGACGTTGCCAACCCAGTTGGCAAGATTTAGCAGGCCTGGTTGCAATGAACCCATTACTCATTCTCCAAAGCCTTTGCGGCCAGAACTTGCGCCTCTGCCGGCTTGCGAATCAGCTGAGCCGCCAGGGCGCCCGACAGCTTCCAGGTTCCTGCCACCAATTGCTCGACCATGCGAAACGTCACCCGGAGGGTGAGTCCCACAATCACGAGGCTGCCCAAAAGCACTCCGGCTCGCGTTGCAAGCAACAAGCGCGCACTGAGCAGGAACAGGAAAATCATCCATACGAACAGAAGCCTCTGCGCTGTCTTTTCGCCGAGCATTTTCACTAAGCTCCCGCCATGGCTTTGACCAGGTACCAGAGTCCGGACACTGTGAGCAGTCCAAAGGCTGAAGCGGCGTACCTCATCCAGTTGCGATTTCGCACATAGGCCAGCACTGCACCGCCAACGGCCAGCGAAGCTGCCAGTGGGCAAAGCTGAGAAGCCAGGTAATTCCATGCATTGACCAGGAAATCAGTGGTCGCGAACGAGGAGCCGTCATTCCAGCTCTGAGACACCGTGAACAATCCCTGAATGCCGAGCAGGAATAGGGCAGAGATGATCGATGCCAGCGGATTATGCCCTTCACTGATATCGAGGATGGCCTTGAGAACCAACGCCGCTGCGATCGCCGGAACCAGGTGAACCAGCACTACATTCTGGACGAATTGCGAAACAACCACGACGATCGTGCCAAGATAGCCTGTGCCGAAGTTCCCGTTAATTCCGTTCAAGCCGAGTCCGATGCTGGCGAACCAGCTTCCAATCCCGTGCATGGTGAGGAAAATTGCCGCCCACAGGATGTATCTAAGAAAGCTGCCTCCAATCTGAAAGTTGATCCCGCCTTCTGCGCGGAGAGACAACCCGGCAAGCACCAGGCATCCCAGTGCGGCCGGCGTCATCAAGCCCAGCAGAAGCGCGATCACGTTTCCCAGAAATGGAGGCAGCGCCATGGATTTGCTCTCGCTTGCTATGTTCGGTTCAGCCAACCTGCTGGCCGTTCTGGATAAAGAACTCGGCAAGCCGGGTCAAAGCGGAGACGGTGAGCAGGCCGCCGGCAGTCAGTGCCCACGGCATGTAACCCCGACCCTGGCGCCAGGAAATAACACAACCCACGATGGCGAGCGCGGCCCCAACCGGGCAGATCACGTTACCGATCCAGTCGACCAGGTTGAGGAAGGCGCCTTCAGGTTGGCTCGCCTGCTGGCCTAACACTGCCTGGCCTGTGGCTGGCTGCTTGCCGAGATTCTGCGCATGGCTGGCGACCGGAACGGACACCAGACTAAGAAAGAGGAATGTGGTACCGAGCGCCCGAATCAAGGGCGACCCATACCAGTTGAGGTGTCGAGTGCGGCTCATGAGGCTCTCTCTCCGAGGCGGTGGTTCCGCCGGGTGAGCGCAATGTAGAACTCTTCCTGAGTGGCCTCAAATTCCTGCGGTACACCGTACAGAGCGAAGGAGTCGTAACTTCCATGTTTTCAGCGCACGAAATTCGGCAGGAACTGGCGAATGAGCGCGCCACAGATTTGTTTGGTGAATGGAGTTCGTGAAGCCAGACCCCTGCGCTTGGCTCATCGCCGCCCGAACTAGTCAGCAAGTGCTTGCGTCGCAAGAGCTTTCATGTTCGACTCTGGCGTGGGGCAGACGTTTGCAGTTGTCGATCGCGGATTTTGCAAATACGTTCAATCCGGATTCGAGATCACCTGCAATGTCTTTCTCGTTTCCGGATACTGCAGAATCGTTGATTCCGGTTTTGAGACCATCTCCGATGTTGTTCTCTATTCCGGATTGTGCAAAATAGTCGATTCCGGATTCGAGACCGGGTGTGATCTTTTTCTCTATTCCGGATTGCGCAACACCGCTGATTCCGCGATCTGAATCTCTGCGCAGACGAAAGAAAACCCCGTCACACTCGGACGGGGCTCGGGAATATGCGATGCTGGAAAGTGCCGCGAACTACTGCACGCTGGGAGCGCTGTTTACCATCCCGCGTTCCATCCGCCGTAATTCGTCCGACGCGCGTCTGACTGACTTGTCCTGCGGCTGCTTCTCGAAGACAACATAAATGCGCAGGCCCGCCGGCAAGCTGACAATCGGGTGTTCCATCAGCACCTGGCGGTTGATTTCCTGATCGCCTGCGCGGCCCACGTTTTCCGCCAATTGCATGCGCATCAGGTCGGCTTCGCTCACCGGGCCATTCAAGTTCCCCTGCCCCACCAGCATGGCACTCATCTGTCCAATCCCTGTGAGGGCGCGAACCGCGAAGTTCTTTCCTGTGCCGGTTCCTGTGACCTTTCCACGTAGCGGCCCAAGGTTGGTGTCGGTCCCGAGCGCGTCGATCGCGATGCTGGAGCCACCGGCTGTCTCCAGATGATCGAAGTGCAACTGCAGGTAACCGCTGCGGTCCGCTTGTCTCACGGATCCCACCGCCTTCGATCCCGCGGGAACGATGATCTGGCCATCGTGCTCGTAGCCGTATTCTATGATCGCCACCACCGGCTGATCAACGGCAGTTGTCACCACCGAAGCGAGCCGGGCTGAAAGGCGGGAACCGATACTAAGATCCAGCGTCGGCATGATGTCTTCGCCAGTGGTGCCCGGGTTGGATTTTCCTCCGCCGGCGGTAAAGACCAGAGAAGGCTTGGCCAGGGCATCTGTGGCCGTTTTTTCCGCAACTGGTTCGCTTTGTTTTTGTCCGTAAGGGGGCGGAGTCCAGTTATCGCCGTTGCTGGCAGCAGGCGGAAACGATGGGATCTGCGCCAGATTCTTTGCGCTATTCGGCGTGCTGCTGGAACCCGCATCGTTTGTGGCGGGCTGCACTTTCCTGGTGTTCTCGACGTCGTTTGCGTTTACCTGACCAGGCTGGCGCTTGTCCTCCGGCATGGGCTGCATGCTGCCGCCGGGCACAATGGAATCGCTGTTGCTGGGCGCTGCTTCCGCCACTTTCGGCCGTCCAAGACTGGCCTCGTCGCTCTTCCTCAGCTTTGGCTTGCTCCTCTGGGAGAACACAATCAACATGACCAAAGCGACGGCGACAATCCCGGCAAGTCCGATCACGAGCCGGGCAGTCTTATCGTCCTTGGCCATACGAAAACTGCGAGTTGCAGCCATCACCGGACGCGGGTCGTCGATTTGTGGTTCAGCATCATCTGCTTCCGGAGCCTCTCGTTTGAGCTCAGAAATGTACAGTCTTTGCCCTTGTGTTCCTTCTGCCTTCGATCCGTTGCCGATCGTGCGTTCTTTCAATTGCGTCATTGAAATCCTCGCTTACTTGCCAGCCTGTGAACTGGCGGTCGTGGGTGGGGCCGTGAACGGCAAATCGAGCAGCAAGGGCCGATTCACCGCATCCGCTGTGGCCAGCACCAGTTGCAGATGTTCCTGGTGCTGCTTGAAATCCGGGCGTTCAAAGCGCACAACGCCGTCGGCGCGGGATCCGGGTCCGAGCTTTCGCTGGCTGAACCGAAACTCCCGCACCGCGACTTGATCGGCCAGCACTTTCTTCTTGTCTCGGTCCTCGGTGTTGTTCTTGTTACCCTTGCTGTTGGGGTTTGCCAACTCCACCTGCGGCGGCAGGACCTCAACCCAATGACTGGTGTCATTCAGAACGGAGAAGGCCACGATCATGTCATCACCGTCGCCGGTCACCGCGCCCAGGGTGGCGGAGATCGCGCCCTTGTTCTGGTTCCACTCGGGACTCGACACTTGTGTCTGTTGCCGGAATGCCAGCTCATAAGCGTTCAGCCCTGGTTTCGCTGCAGCCACAGGCGTCGTTAAATCCTCGTCCACAGATCCGATCAGAAAGCTCCCACGGCGCTTATAAATCAGCACGAAGTCAACTGGCTTCGCGCTGCCGGGGGCCGATCCATCGCTCAGCAGTCGCAGACTGACCACCTGGCCGGACTTGGTTGCGATCAGCAAATTGCTGACCGCGACATCTGGGGTGATTGGCTTTACAACAACGAGCTCCGGCTCGTGCTCGTTGTGCTCGGCCAGGAACAGTGTCGGAGCGCCAACGACCACGGAAGAAACGGCCTCGGGCATGCGGATTGTCGCGGCATAGAACGGCTTCAATCTCAGGTCCGTCACCGTGTCCGGAGAGATCATCAGTTTCGAGATAACCGGAGCGACATCGCCACCGGCGGCCGCATGGGGTTGAGCCTCTTGCGCCATGCACCGCACGAAAAGGCCTAAGGCAAAGAGAGTTACGAGTCTGTATTTCATGGTTGGGACTCCTTGGGGCTGGTTTGCAGTGAGAGTTCCTTCAGGTAGCGTCGACGCACCTGTTCTACGTAGCGGATGACCTGTTCGTTGCTGTATTGCAGGCCATGGACGCGATGCTCGCCCGCGTAATATGCGGCGACGGCAAGCCTCATGTCACCGTGGTACTGAATCAGCAGGTTGCGCAGGTAGCGAACCCCGCCGCCGATGTTGTCCTTCATGTCAAAGGCGTCTCGCACTCCGAGTCCAGATGCGGTATTCGGCATGAGCTGCATCAACCCCCGGGCGCCCTTCCCAGACACTGCGCGGTCGTTCCAGTTCGACTCCTGTTGAATGATCGCGTGCACCAGTTCGCGCGGCACCCGGTAATGCTCCGCGTATGCATCAGCGTAGTAGCTGGCTTCGGTGTGCTGCGCGGCCAGGAGTGGAAGTGGAACAGCTCCTGCCAAGGCCAAAATCGCAACCACGGTGCGCAGGTTCTTCATGCTGCTGACTCCTGCTGGAGATTGCCGTCCGCCGTGTTTGTTTTGGCAATCAGGGCTTCCACTTCGCCGCCGGGCATGGCTTCTGCATAATGCCTGGCGGCAAATACCACGCTGGCGAATCCATCTCGCAGTAACAGCCGCTGACGGTCACGCTCGGTCTTCGCCAGCAGCGGCAGCAATACATCGCGGTGCTCGCAGGTGACCTCTTCAATCCCGAGATGTTGGAGCGACAAAGCGATGTCGATCATCTCGGAGACGGACGGCGGCTTTTCTAAGCTGTAGGCGCGGAGTGCCTTGGCGAAACCCGCGATAAGACGATGAGTAGCGGCGCCAGCTTCCGGTGTGCGACGGGCTACGATCTCGCCTTCTCGCTCGGCCGTCGGGTGTTCGATACGGAGATACAGGCTGCGCCGGCGAAGCGGGTCGCCCAGCCTACGCTCTTCGTTCGAAGTCAGTACGGTAAACGGAATCGAGGATGCCGAAATCGTCCCCAGGCGTGGAATCGAAAGCTGCCAGACCGAAAGTACCTCCAGCAAAGTCGCCTCAAAAGCGTGGTCTACCTTGTCGAGCTCGTCGATCAGCAATACGCAAGGGCTTGGCGACAGCAAAGCCTTCAACAGCGGGCCGGCGGCAAAGAATTCCAAGGCGGACAGTTGCTCGCCAAGCTCTGCCCAGTGGGTTGTCCCCGGGATCCGGGCGGCCATCTCCACATAAAGCCGTTGCAGGGACTCATCGAATTTGCCAATGGCCTTTGCTTCGGTAATCCCCTCATAACACTGCAGCCGTTCGACCTGCGTACTGGCTGCGCGCGCGACAGCATAAGAGAGTTCCGTCTTGCCGCTTCCTGCCGGCCCTTCCAACAGCAGGGGTTTCTGCAGCTTAGCCGCCAGGTAGACGGCGGTTGCTGTCACCCGGTCGGTAAGATAACCGGCCTCAGAGAGCGCAGAATGTACCTGCTCTGACGAATCGAACACTCTCGACCTCCTGCACCAGATTCCGGTGTGGGAGGCAGAGTAGGAGAACCGCCAAGTCCCGTCAAATTTTCGAGGTAGTGACTCCCCTTCAAGCAACTTATGAGAATCAAAGCGCCGCTACCCGTCACTTGCCAAATGCGTAAACCTGGTTATCGGGACCCAGCCAGCCCTTTTCTGTCTTTTGAAACTCATAAGCCGCTTTGACTGTGGCCACTGTTCCCTTCGGCTTGAGATTGTCAGTCAAATAACGCTCCTGCGCCTCGAAATACAGGGTGTAATGGTCGCCTTCCAACTGCCCGTTGACCTTCTTGAAGTTCACAAGTTCAACTTGGTTATCGACTCCAAGTTTCTTGAAAGTGTTGTGCCAGACCTGTTCACCATCCTTCTCGGTCGGTGCTGGCGCCTCGGTTCTCTGGCAAGCCGCTGCCGACAGCATCATGACGGCAGCTAGCAACAAGACGAGCTTTTTCATACATAGATCTCCCAAACCTAACTCACACCGCATTTGGTTCCATCCAGTTCAAGACGAAGCAGCTGCAAGAGCGCGCATGAGCAGCACAATTCCCTCGCTGCCACTGATTAGCCTGTTCTATGAGGCGGCCAGCGAGAGGGCAGAACAGCCCCTTCGCAAAAGTCTCAATTGTCTAGTTCGCTCTTGGGCTTTGTTCCTGAATACGTTTGATTTCCTGCTCCACCAGAACGCCCAGTTTCTTCCGTATTGATTCGAGAACATCCCATTTCTCCTTGAGCGCTTTCTTCTTGTTCGTGCTTTCTTTGAGCGAACGCTTGGGCAATTGCTTTCGTTCGTCATCGATGATGAGTTGGAATAATTGCACTATGGATCGCAGGTTGTCGTAGACGTTTTGGAACGCATCCGTCCCGTAACGAGCGGTCGCAAACGTCACATAAGCGAGACCAGCCCCGGTAAGCAGAAGCGCATCTGGCACAGCGGGATTGTCGTCCGCATATTCATCGAGAACGGCGAGAATTCTTTCTTGAAGAATCTCCCATGGCGGAGTGTCTGATTGAGATGCCGATGGTTCGTGAAGTTTTCTGCGCACGTGGGAATACCTCTTCTTCAAATCCCGACCGGCATATTGCCGGGCATGCCGATCGTTAATATCCAACCAACGCCGTCAGTCCGAGGCTTCAGCCAGAAACAAATATCTGACCGCACCGAAGACACACAAAATGGAGATGCCACTGTCGGCACAATTTGGGCCAGACCGTTTTATTGAAAGTGAACGTCGAAATAAGCCAAACGAAAGCGACGATTTCCAGCAAAATGCCGAATACAACGGCCAAATGTTCGTAAACCGGAGTGACTCCGGAAATGCGCTCAAGTAAGGCAAACGGTGCCGGACCGAAGAATGGAGCGAGGAAAAGCAGAAAGAGGCCGTTCCGATAACTCTTCTTGGGGGGTGGCGCAGATATCGCAGATAGCTGCGTTTGGGAGGTTCCACTTGTCCAGCCTCTCCCGATCATCGGAGCCCTGGCCCAGCCAATTCCACTCGTCACTGCGGAGAACTGGGACAAGCCTGACATGTAGGCCGTTGAAAGCCGTTGAGTGTTCTGGCTGCCGCAGGTGGGGCATGAGTATGAATCTATTTCGCCTTCTGCTCTCAGCGCGCGCAGCTCTGACTGGACACGACGGCTGCTATTTGCCCGAGAAGTATCTCCCTGTCGCACGCCTTCGTTGGGTTGCCCATCTGTCATCGGGTTTCGTCGTTGCCGAAGCCACATCGCGAGGGGTACGTTACGACAAGTGCTTTGCTATTGGCAAATTTTCCCGGTACATATTCGACCGGCGGTTGCTCTCGGTTATTCGCACCGAGAATAATTTCGCATCACTGCAACTTTTTTCTTGCATTCCGACCGAAAATGATTTTAAGTATCCCGCAACAAGCTATCGGGAGACGACCACCATCGCCCCGATCTTGTCCGGTGGCTGCGAGCTGTCTCATTGTTTCGCTGTCATCGACCTGTCTCTTGAGCACCCTGAACGCGCTCAAGATTTGTGATCTTTTCTGTAACGCAATCGCTCGTCCAATCTGCTTGTAATTGTCGACACACCATCTGCAGTTCTGTTCTGCAGACCAAATACGTGTGGACCCGACATCGGTCTGCCGGGCCG
>Ga0209039_10002528_pt1 | contig 15416 bp, 14 predicted proteins | sample BogFormECP12_OM1_FD_188238 | JGI IMG/M metagenome (GOLD analysis project Ga0209039, IMG submission 188238) | Bog forest soil microbial communities from Calvert Island, British Columbia, Canada - ECP12_OM1 (SPAdes) (version 2) | ecosystem: Environmental > Aquatic > Freshwater > Wetlands > Bog ... | reverse complement strand
ACTCGGCCCAACACCTTGGAGTATTCCATGCGGTGGACATTACGAGGAAGGCTGTAACGTCGGCTCCCCAATTTTAAGAACCCCCAAAACAGCCCTAAAGTTCTTGCGCGTTGTGCCGATATAACATGTGGACGAGTATCGTGAGTCCAAGGAGGCAAGTTATGGTGGTCAACAATGTCGGACAGCAAGCCGCGCCGGAAGCCAATCTGAATCCGACCACTTCGAGCCCGACAACACTCAACACCGCAGCTAAGTCCACCCAGGCAGGCACTAAGAGTCCCACCGTTCAGGAACCGGCTGAGAAGCCGGTGCAGGAAATCCATGAGGTCGGACTGGCAGGGGAGACCGCGTCGGCGGGGAACCAATCGAATCAGCAGCCCGGCAAGAACCTGAACGCCTTCGCATAGGCATCCTTTGCGTGCTTTGCTTAAGACCTCTGATGGAGAACAGTCGTCATCGAGCCGGATACGAAGGAGGGTGCCCGCCTGCCCGGACGTATATTTGCCCTGGGCCTTTCCGCGCCCTTGACTTACGATAGAGCGCAGCAACCGCTGATTCAATCGAGACCCCTCTCCGCTATCTCAAACGCCTCCAGCATCGCCTTGGTCTTGTTCATACACTCCTGATACTCCAACGACGGAACCGAGTCGGCGACGATGCCGGCGCCGGCCTGGAGATAGGCCTTCTTGTCCTTGATGAGGACGGTGCGGATGACGATGCAGGAGTTGAGATTGCCGGAGAAGTCGAGGTAGAGGACGGCGCCGCCGTAGAGAGCGCGGCGCGTGGGCTCCAGCTCGTCGATGATCTCCATGGCGCGAACCTTGGGAGCGCCGGAGAGCGTGCCGGCGGGAAAGCAGGCAGCGAGAGCGGCGTAGCTATCGGCGTCGGGCCGCAGTTCCCCCTGAATCGACGAGACCAGGTGCATCACGTGCGAGTAGCGCTCCACGAACATGATTTCCTTGGGGCGCACGGACGAGTACGCGCAGACGCGGCCCACATCGTTGCGGCCCAGGTCCACCAGCATGATGTGCTCGGCGCGCTCCTTCTGGTCCGATTTCAGCTCCTCCTCCAGCCGCAGATCCTCCTCTTCCGTCCGTCCCCGCGGACGCGTGCCGGCGATGGGCCGGTACTCGACGCCGCTCCCGCTCACCTTCACCAGCATCTCGGGCGACGAGCCTAGAACGGTAGCGTCGCGAAAGCGCAGGAAGTAGAGGTAGGGCGAGGGATTCACGGCGCGCAAAGCGCGGTAGATCTCGAACGGCGGCACGCGCACCGGGACTTCCAGGCGCAACGAGACCACCCCCTGAAAGATGTCGCCGGCGCGGATGTACTCCAGGGTGCGTTCCACCATCCGCTGGTAGCTCTGCCGCGTCATGTTGGGGCGCACGCGCAACGGGCCCTGCGGGCGACGGAAACGCGGCAGACGCAGGGGCCGGGCGAGCATCCGCTCCAGGCGCTCGAGCTGGCGGACCGCCGCGTCGTACTTGGCGCGCAGGCTACCCGGTCCTTCCTCGGTGAGCACGTTGGCGATCAGGAACAGCCGGTGTTGGACGTGGTCGAAGGCCACCAGGCTGCTGAAGTACATAAACGCCGCCTCGTCCACGTCGACGTCCGGCTCGACGCGCGGCGGCAGGCGCTCGAGCAGTCGCACCACTTCGTACGAGAGATAACCCACCGCTCCGGCCGAGAAGGGCGGCAAGTCGGGAAGCGTGACCGGACGATAACGCGCGCCGATTTGGCGCAGGAGGTCGAAGATGTTGCCGGTCTCCTCCCGTACCTGCGCGCCGCGCACCACCTTGATCCGATCGCCGCGCGACGAGACCACTTGAAAGGGATCGATGCCGAAGAACGTGTAGCGGCCGACGCGCTCGCCGCCTTCCACACTTTCCAGCAGGAAGCTGTAGGGATGGGCCGCAGCCTCGCTTGCCGTTCGCGGCGCAAGCTTCAGGTAAGCGGAGACGGGACTCAGCAGGTCTGCCACCACGGTGCGGTAGACGGGGACAACGTTGCCCCGGCGGGCGAGGCGGGCGAAGTCAGAGAAGCCTGGGATGACGGAGGAAGACATAAGAAAATCAAAGGGCAAAAGGCAAAGCGCAAAAGGCAAAGGTGAAAGCCACAAAGTTCCGGCTACGCACCCGCACGCTTAGTTCGAGTGAACCCAACTCGCCCCTCCTCCATTAGGACTTTTCCTGTTTTCCAACCCCCTGCAAGCCATGCAGTTGCCTGGACGTGGGACAAGTCATTTGCCCACCAAGGACGGTGCCGGCGTGCAGCGTCAGGAAGCGGCCCGCCCAAAAGCTCCTCGATCCGCTCACCATCAGCCATGGTTCTCTCTTCTGACTTTTGCCCTTTGCCTTTTGCCTTTCTTTTCCTACCGCGGCGTCATTCCTACTTGCCAAAACAGAAACCCCAGCTCATCGGTGGTATCCTCCACCTGCCGGTTGACGGGCATGCCCTGGGTGTGGCCCGCCTTCGTATCGTACTTGAGCAACACCGGCCGCTCCGACGGATCCGATCCGGTGGCCCACTGAACCAGCGCCGCCATCTTGCGGGCGTGCAGCGGCGCCACGCGAGTATCGCCGTCGCCGGTAACGAAGAGCACGGCAGGATACTTCGTCCCCTTCACCACGTGCTGGTAGGGAGAGTAAGCGTAAAGATATTTGAATTGCGCGGCATCCTCGGACGAGCCGTACTCGGAAACCCAATACCGAGCCACAAAGAATTGCTGGTAACGGAGCATGTCCAGGAGAGGGTATCTGCACTCCACCGCGCGGAAAAGATCCGGACGCTGAGTGAGAGCCGCGCCGACCAGCAACCCACCATTGCTTCCACCAGCGATCGAAAGCTTCGCGGGATTAGTGTACTTATTGGCTACGAGCCACTCCGCCGCACTGATGAAGTCGTCGAAGACTTCCTGCTTGTTGGCAAGCATCCCGGCGCGATGCCACTTCTCGCCGAACTCACCGCCGCCGCGCAGGTTCGCCGCGGCGTAGACGCCGCCGGACTCGGTCCAAGCCACGGCGCGCGGCGAAAACGCTGGAGTTTCACTGACGTTAAAACCACCGTAGCCTGTTAGGAGAACGGGATTGTTCCCGTCGGGCTTCAGTCCCTTCTTATAAACAAGAAACATCGGGACTCTGGTTTTGTCCTTCGACTCGTACCAAACTTGTTTCAGCTCGAGTTGATCAGCGTTAACGGGTACGTCTTGTCGCGCCCACACTCCCTGGCGGCCGCTCGGCACGTCGTAGCTGTAGATGGTGGGCGAAACGAAGTAGGAGCTGAAGTCGAAGAAGGCCTGATTGCTCGACCACCGGCCTGCAACTCCGCCCACTGATCCCAAGGTAGGGAAAGCGATTTCGCCCGCCGGGTGGCCGCCGGGATCGAATGCCTTGACCAGCGAGTTCGCGTTCTGAGTGTAGTTCACGAACAGCTTGCCGCCCGCCAGGCTGAATCCTTCGATGACCGCGTCGCTCTCAGGAACGATCTCGCGCCAGTGGTCACGCGCCGGGTTGCGGAGGTCAACCAGAAGCATCCGCCCGTCCGGCGATTTCCAATTCGTCTGCATGTACAGCTTATCGCCTGCAATCTGCCCGAAGAATCGCGCGCTGATGTCGTTGACCACCGGGACGATGGAGCCCTTCGCGGCCAAGTCCTGGACGTATAGTTCCGTCTTGTCCGCGGCCGAGCCGTGTATCATAGTCAGTAATAGGTAGCGCCCGTCTTCGGATAGATCAACCTCGAGGATGTAGTCTGTTGAATAACCCTTTCCGAAGATCTCTGAGTCGCCGGTCGGATCAGTTCCCATGGCATGATAGTAGGCGCGGGGACCTTCATCGGTGTGCTTGCTGTAGTAGAAACCGGACTTGTCCGGCTTGATTGCGGCGCCGAAATAGCGGCCCTTGGGGAGGCGGTCGGACAGATCCTTGCGCGTGTCAACATTGAGAAATCGGATTTCAACTTCGTCTTGCCCACCCTGACGAATCCCATAAGCGAGAGTTGTCCCGTCCTGCGAGACGTCCAGCAAGTCCTCGCTCGTGGTGTGGTCGGCGCTCAGCGGGTGGGGATCGAGCAGGACTCCGTCCGCGCCCTGCAAGCCCTGGCGCATGTAGATGACGAACTGGTCCTGGTCGGCGTGGCGCTTGGCAAAGAAGTAGCGGCCATTGCGCTCGAGCGGTACATTCACGACGTCGACCTTCAGCAGCTCGGTGAGCCGATGCTCCAGTTGCTCCCGGCCGGGCAGCGCGTGCAGGATCGGCTCCGAGTAGTCGTTCTGCGCCTTGATCCAGGCTCGCGTCTCCGGGCTCGATTGGTCTTCGAGCCAGCGGTAAGGGTCGGAAATCTTGACGCCGTGCAGTGTGTCGACCACGTCGTCTCTTCGCGTGGCGGGCGGCGTTTCCACGTTCGGCCCCTCGGCGGAGACTACCGCGACGCCCGCGAGACCGATCGCCAGAAAGGAAAGCGTCCAAAGAGAACCGTGGACCGACTGGGCGCTAGCCATTCGCGAACCTCCTCTAAGAAACTAAACCCTCAGAAGCTGTGAAGAATTAAACACAAAGGCACGGAGACCGAGAGAACAGAACGAGGATCACATGAAGATGTCGTTTGTTTCTCGACGTTTCTCATTTTTCTCTGTGCCTCTATGTCTCTGGGTTGGAAGCTCCTTCGCAATTACTCACAGCTTCTCACGCATCGAATCTTAGAGACGAGAACGGGAGCCCGAAATATAGACGACCTTTCTTTCCTGGCCTTTCCCATTCTCTCTCTGTACCTCTGCCTTCCTGCGTTGGAAGCCCGTTTGCAGTTCTTCTGAGCTTCCAAGCCACAGCGTCAAGCGCCGGCGTGGCTTAGGACCTGGCGCGCCGCCTGCTCCATGAGGGCGCGCGGGGCGGTGCTGCCGGTCCAGATCTCAAACTGGCGGGCCCCCTGGGCCACCAACATTTCCAGGCCCGAAATCGTGATGAGGCCGCGGCCGCGGGCCTGCGTCAAGAACCGCGTCTCGAGCGGATGGTAAACCATGTCGAAAACCACACGCGCGCGCACCCGCGAGAGATCGATGGGTCTCGCGTCCACTTGCGGCGTCATGCCCACCGGAGTGGCGTTGATCACGGCATCGACATCGATGACCTCGGTGCTTTCCCAGGGAACCACCTGGGCCGAGATGCCTCGCGCCAAGCGCTGCGCCGCCGAGTCGCGGCGCGCCGCGATCAAAACCACTGCGCCTTCCGCGCGTAGCGTGTAAGCCGCTGCCCGCGCTGCGCCGCCCGCGCCCAGGATGAGAATCCGGCTTCCGGCCAGCCGGAGGCGCTTCGTGAGCACTTCTACTACCGCCGCCGCGTCCGTGTTCCAGCCCAGCCACTTGCCGCGTTGCACCGCCACTGTATTGCAGGCGCCGATGCGCGCCGCCAGAGGGTCGAGCCAATCGAGCGCGCGAATGATGCTGCGCTTGAACGGCATGGTGACGCTGAAGCCCTGGAAGTTCAGCTTGCGCGCGAAGGCCAGGAAGTCCGCCAGGCGGTCCGTCTCGCAGGGCAGGTAAACGGCGTCGATATGCTTGCCGTGGAAGGCCGCGTTCTGCATCGCCGGCGAAAGGGAGAGTGAAGCGCGCGACCCGACCACGCCAAAGAGCTGGGTGCGCCGGTCGAGATGCTCCACCCGATAAACGGTGCGCATGACCTCGGAGGGGAGTTGGCCGGGCGCCACGCTGAGGTGATTGCCGGCGGAGCCGTAAGTAAATGCCGAACCATACCGCAAGGCCAGCACTCGCGACGGAATGCCCGTCCCGCCCATGCCCAGCGCCACCAACTTGCGGGCGCGGTTGCGGTGGGATTTCAGAAGGTCGAGAATCCGCAGGTTGTCGCATAGGCGCCGCACGTGGCACGCCACTTTGACCGACTGGACGGGCAGCCGCGCCAACCGTCGATAGATGGCCGGCAGCGGCGGGGCGGCACGATAGTTGTGGTAGGAAACGATCACCTTGGCAGGCTTGAACTGTTCCAGCCAGGCGACGCCGGCGCGCTCCACCGATTCGATCTCGACGTCCACCCACTGGCAACCAGCGCGCACCGCCGCCGCCAGCAGGCTCCCCTGTTGCTCGATGGTGCCGCCAAACAGTCCTCCCGCCTCGGTGCGCCGGCAGGTGGCGATGATCGGCGGTGAATGCAAGCGCGAGAACATCTGGTCGAGCGCCGATTCCAGGCCGTTGGGCTCCTTCAAGTGGTCGAGGCGCAGCTCCAGCCCCACTTCTGGGCTATCTACCTTGCCAGCCAGGGCCTCGAGGCCGGCGAGCGTGGAGGATGCCAGGGTGGCAAAGATGCGAGGTGTGTTCGGTTTACCCAAGGTTGGAATTTGCCCGTGGGTCCGTCGTTCACAGCGCCGCGGAGAATCCCTCTGCTTGTCGTTCTGAGCGTAGCGAAGAATCCCACATCCTGCGGTTCTGACCGGCGGTGCTGCTCGTGCGATGCTCGGACCGAATTCACTATAAAGCTTTTGGCTAGCAAAATGCAAGGCCCCGCGCTTCGGTACTGGTGTCATTTGACAAAAGCAATAGAATCCGCAGATTGCACAGGCACCGAATTGTCAACGTAATTATTTTGAGACACCGGGTATCTCACCTCGGGTTCAGATTTTCGAGTTTGGGTTTTCGAGCGTAAGGTTAAAATGGAGAGCACCATGACACGCGAATATCCCAGGCAACCGCTGGTCGGGGTGGGCGGCGTGGTGATCCACCGCCAGCGCGTTCTGCTGATCAAGCGCGGGACCGAACCGCTGAAGCATCAGTGGTCGATTCCCGGCGGGATGCTCGAGCTCGGCGAGGAATTGGCCGACGGCGCGCGGCGCGAGATCAAGGAAGAGACCGGCCTCGACGTAGAACCGCTGGAGGTGATCGCCGTCTTCGACCGCATCCTGCGCGACACCGGCGCGCAGGACGGCTGGAGCCTCAAGGGTCGCGGCCGGGTGCGCTACCACTACGTCATCATCGATTACGTCTGCCGGCTTAAGGGCGGGAAGCTGGCGCCCGCCTCCGATGTGCTCGACGCGCGGTGGGTGCGGCGCGAGGACCTTCCGGAATACCACCTCACCGAGATGGCGACGCACGTCATCCGCGGCGCGTTTCAATACCTCAATAAGGGGAATGCGTCGAGGCTTTCGCCGCGGACGCCCTCAATGTTGGGATGAGAAGTTACTTGTCCTTGGCGAGTTCGAGGGCTTCACTCGGGTTCATCACTGTCAGGCTCAGTACGGCTTGGTGGCGCTTGATGGCTTTGGAAAGGTCTTGATCATCAGTCACAACAATTGGCTTAGAGATCAAAGCCGCTCGGACCACGTGTTCATCCTCGGGCGGGATTCGAACTCCTGACGGAAGTTCCGGTGGTTTGGCGGTCTCGAGACTCAACTTTGCGGCCTTGTAGCGAATGCTCGTCAGAAAATTGACCATCTGGAACTGCAATCTGGGCTGCTTCAAAAGCTCGCGGATGTGGTGCTCGTAGCGTTCAAGAAGAGTATCGTCCACAACCGCCGTGTGGCAGTTCTCACCTATGAGACGTAGCAACCGAGCACTTGTGAGGTCAGGATCGCCGCATTTGTCCTCCTCCTTAACCGCGAAATAGATGATGTTGGAATCGAGCAGGAATCTATGCTTCACGGGCTACGCTTTCTTGAGTGCATCGAGGTATTCGGAGAGTTCGGCCAAACTCTGGTCGTAAAAGCCCGGCAGCCCGTCGCTGACCTGTCCTTGGTCGTTCACCTCCAGTTTAGTGACCTTTGCCGTGCCCTGCTGATTCTCGAAATAGTAGATGGCAAGGTCTTCCTTCGGTAGGTCGGCCTTCGCAACGGCGTGCAAAAGCTTGTGCAGCACGTGCTCGCTGTGCGTTTCCACAATTAGCTGGAGGCTGCGCTTTAGCGCCAGGGTCAGAAGCATGGAAACGAGTTTCGATTGCAGCGCCGGATGCAAATGCACTTCGGGCTCACTCAGCAGGATTGTCTCGTTAGGAGATGCGAGGGCCATCGGGACCAAGATGAAGGGTAACTGGTTCGCGCCCATTCCTTCGTTACTGAGGAGTTTTTGTGAAGGAGCCCCGTTTCCGGCTGACGGCGCTTCGCTCGCGCGGAGGGTCACCCGTCTCCCAGGAATCAGACGTACCTTCAGCTTCACTCCAATGAGCTCTTCCAGCGTCTCGGAAAGGTCCTCTTCCAAGTCACGATCATACTGCAGTGTTGCAGCGAGCGCCGTGGCCCTGTCACGAAGAATCAGCTTCTCCAGGCTCGCCGGCGGGTGATCGGGCAGCGGATATCCCCACTCCTCGAAGCCTCGCAGAGGCAGGACGGGATGAACCGAGTCGAGTAATTTTGCAGGTGCACCAGCGAAAAACCACGACAGCTCATTCAAGTCTTGAACCAGTTCTGGAGGGGGAGATGAACCGGCGTTGCTCTGAATCCCCCTAGGTTCCAAGAGGCGAAAACTGTTCGCTCCTACGAACAGCAGTGAAAGCCCTTGAACCGCGACCGCTTGCTGCGAAGGGTGCGCAGTTGGTCCCGCCAACCAACTCCAATCCACTGTTCCGTAGCCCGATTCCAAGCGCCCGTGATTATAAGTGAGTGCGTTACCGCGTATGGTAAGATCAAAACCCACCTGCAAAGGAACACCATATCTGAGGTCCTTCGGGGGCTGAACATCGCCTGTGACGCCGATCTCGATGCCTTTGTCGCCCTGTCTCAGAATGTCCTCGAAACTGCCCAAGTCCACACTCTCCAGGCCCGGCAACACATAAGGATCCTCTTTGACTCGTCGCTCCGGAGGTGTCGTCTGTAGAAACCCCGTGTTGTTGCCCGTGTTCCGTGTGGCTTGCTTCAACGCCAGCAACGCCTGAAAAATACTCGACTTGCCGCTGTTGTTGGGGCCGATGAAAACCGTGATCGGCGCGACCTCGATGGTCGTGTCCTCATGGAGCTTGAAATTCTTCAGCCGGACTTCCTTCAGCATGTTGTGATTATACCCCAGTCAAAGAATGCCGCGATGAGAGTCGGCAGACAAACAAAAAGCCCCTGGCCTCGCGTTGACTCACGAGACCAGGGGCCCGGGTTGCTGATGGGATTGGCTTCTCGCCCAACTGCGAGTAACAGGCGCCAACCAGCGCCTAAACCATGCCCCTCTTCGCTAGAGAGGGGGTCCCATACCAAGCGCTAGCGAACGCCTAAGCCTCAGCACCCTCGCTAAGACTACAGTCACTAACCTTTGCCATGGATCACCTCCTTTCTAGCGATGAGGCGATAGTAGAATCTCCGACGCGCCGGAGTCAAGAAAAATCTGCGGCCCCTGCCAAATTTTTTTTGGCGAGGCCCAAGGCGGAACTGGGGACCTGTCAGAGCTGGCAAAAGCGAGACGCCCAAGACGAATTCTCGCCAAGGTAAAGCCTTATGAAATTCTTTATTGCAGGTTTGAAACGCATTCTGAGAACGTCCACGCGGCCAGGATCAGACGTGAGTCAATCTGGGAAAGCGCGGAAGCCTTACGGCAGATGCGGGTGCAACATGCGAGGAAAGATGCCGAGGTAGCGAGGTTGGAAGATAGCCATGTCGGCGGCGAAGAAGCCGGTGGCTAGGGCGAAAGCAACCAAAAACCTGCCGATATCGCTGGGTTGTTTGACCCGCAGACGCAAATAGGCCCAGAGACACCCTACAACGACCAGGAGATTGGAGAACCATGCCGGCACGGCAATGAGGATGTCGGGGCGTGCGAGATGTCCTGTATGGACCCACTGCGATATCTGTTCAAGGCCGTTCAAGAAAAAGGTTGTTGCGACAATGTTTGCGTAGTCCCATAGGCCTGCCGCAGAGGCTCCGATGAAGTATCCCCATCGATTACTTCGGAAGCTCAAAACCATCGCTGCGACGTACATCCATGCCTGAAAAAAGTGAAGCCAGCGGATGTCTGATTCCCACCAAGCTGATAAGCCCAACACGACCACGAACAGGAACGCACCAATGAGGATTAAGCATTCCGGGGTTCCTAAGCGACGGTTCGCGTTTTGCACTGTGCCTTCCCTGCAACGAAATACGAGGACCAATGGGAGAAGGTTCCCTGTAGCTCATTTTCTCTGTGCAGTTCAGAATGACGGGCAATGGTGAGCTCAGCGTCCGTTCAAGATCGAGGGTACCTTCCAGTCAGCGCCCGCCAGCGGACGGCAACGAGATCCATCGCCATCTGAGCTGAGTCGCGCAGGAAGTGGACCTTGGTGGCCGGGTTGTCGTTCCAGCGCACCGGGACCTCCACGATTTTGCCGCCCAGGCGCTGGATGAGGAACAGCAGTTCCGGGTCGAAGCCGAAGCCCGGCACCTGCTGGAGCTCGAATGCGCGGCGCGTAGTTGCGCGCCGGAAGAGCTTGAAGCCGCACTGCGTATCCCTGATCGGGAGGCCGGTGAACACCCGCACCAGCAGGTTGAAAAGGCGCCCGCCATATTCCCGAAACATCGGCTGGTGAATCCCCACCAGCTCTCGTTGCATGGCTCGCGACCCCACCGCCGCGTCGGCGCCCGTCGATTCCAAGGCGGCAAGGAGTCGATCGACCTCTTCGATGGGCGCGGAGAGGTCGGCGTCGGTGAAGAGGACGAACTCGCCCCTCGCCTCCAGCGCTCCACGGCGCACGCTGAAGCCCTTACCGCGATTGGGCTCATTCCTGATGACGCGCATCAGGGGATAGCGGGCCGCGAACTCGCTCAGAAGTTGCGGACTGGAATCCTTGGAACCGTCGTCGACCACGATCAGTTCCGTGGGGTACGACTTCGGTTGAACGTGGCGCCAGACGCTGTCAATCGTGCTCCCGATGCGGGCGGATTCGTTGTAAGCCGGTATGACAATGCTCAGAAATGGTTCAGGCATCAAACACTAACGATTTTTCACTAGCCATGGTCGAGTGTCAACTAGTTTTGAGTAGCAGTCTAAGCCGTCTCAGGTAGATAGCCATAGTCTTAGGAGAGTCGAAAGTCGAAAGTCGAAAGTGGAAGCGGTCTTGACTTTCGACTTTTGACTTTCGACTTTCAACTTCTTTACTCAGAACTTCTTCTTCATTGAATAGTCTCCGGGTCTGCCGGCCATCCATATCGGCCTAGGAGAGGGACGAATTGGCAGGGGTCCAGGACTTGTGTCGCAAACTCGCTGCCGTGTCTTGTAACAAGATAGAGGGCCTGCTGCCGAAGGTCGCCCACCGGAATCACCAGTCGCCCACCGTCGTCCAATTGGTCGCGCAGGGGGTCGGGAATGCGCGGGGCGCCCGCCGTCACCAGGATCGCCTGATAGGGCGCGGCGGCCGCATAGCCTTCCGTCCCGTCACCCCAGATGATCTCCACTCCCTCATAGCCGAGACGAGCCAGACGCGCGCGCGCCAACTCCACCAGGCGGTAGCTCCGCTCCACGGCGTAAACCTTGGCGCCCAGGTGGGCGAGGATCGCCGCCTGATAGCCGCTGCCGGCGCCGATTTCGAGTGCCTTCTCGCCCGGCTGGATCGAGGCCGCCTGTGTCATCACCGCCACCATATAAGGCTGCGAGATCGTTTCCGCCTCGCCGATCGGCACCGGTCGGTCCTGGTAGGCAAGGTCAACCGCTGCCATGGGCACGAATTCGTGACGCGGCACTGCCAGCATGGCTTCAAGCACACGCTTGTCGGAGATGCCGCGACGGCGAAGTTGGTCCTCGATCATGATTCGCCGTTGCGATTCGTAGGGCGTTCCCGCCATGACTGGTAGTATATAAGTGTTTTGTCCCCGAATGCAGACCAGAAGAGGCAGACCCGAAGCCACCGATAGAAGCGCTATAATGCCGGCAGAGCGGTTTCGATCGACGAGACAAGGGACGACGGAATGAGCCACGGTCCCAAGGTGAACCGAGAACGCTATTCCCGCCAGATGCTTTTCCAGCCCATTGGCAGCGAGGGCCAGGAAAGGCTGCTACGGGCCAAAGCAGTGATCATCGGCTGCGGGGCACTGGGTACGGCGCAGGCGAATCAATTGGCGCGCGCCGGTGTGGGCACGCTGCGCCTCGTCGACCGTGACTACGTCGAAGAGAGTAACTTGCAGCGCCAGATGCTGTTTGACGAAGCCGACGCAGCCGAGAGTCTGCCCAAGGCCGTGGCCGCCGAAGCGAAACTCCGGCGCATCAACTCGGATGTTCACGTGGAAGGCGTGGTGGCAGACGTTGACAGTCGTAACATCGAAGGGCTCGTCGCCGGGTTCGACGTGATCCTGGACGGCACCGACAACTTCGAGACCCGCTACCTCCTGAACGACGCGGCCCTGAAGCTGGGCATCCCCTGGGTGTACGGAGCCGTGGTGGGAAGCTACGCCGTCACGCTCACCATCCTGCCCGGCCGCACCGCCTGCCTCGCTTGCGTCTTCCCCGATCCTCCTCAGGGAATGCACCCCACTTGCGACACGGCGGGGGTCATTGCGCCGGCGGTGGAATGGGCGGCAGCCTTGCAGGTGACGGAGGCGTTGAAGATCCTGCTGGGGCGCGAAGCGGAGCTCCACGGGTCGCTGCTCGCAGCCGACCTTTGGAAGAACCAGTTTCAGCAGGTGCGGCCGCAACGCAACGCGGCGTGCCGGGCCTGCGGGGCGCTGGACTTCGTGCACTTAAAGGAGGGGGCGTCGAGCGCGATCTCCCTCTGCGGGCGCAATGCCGTTCAGATTCACCAGCGCGAATCGCGTCAGTTCGATCTGAAGGCGCTCCAGAGCCGCTTGCAGCGCTTCGGCCCCGTGCGCGCCAACGCCTACCTGCTGAAGTGCTCGCTCGACGCGTACGAGTTGACGGTGTTTCCCGATGGACGCGCCATCATTCGCGGCACCCAGGATCCGGCGGTGGCGCGCGGGCTCTATGCGAAGTACATTGGAGCGTGACATTTTGGATTTCGGATTTTGGATTGGGGGGACCGCATGAGGCGCGCCATCTGGACTGTCTGCACTGTATTCCTATTTCGAAACCTCTTTGTGCCGCGCGAAGAGTTAAGAGCTCAACACAGAGTTCACGGAGTACCACGGAGGCTACAAAGAAGAAGCGTCTTGGGTACAGCTCCGAGAAAGGCACTCGCCACACGCGGTATTCGGAAAGAGAGAACTCTGTGCACCCTTGTGGGACTCCGTGAACTCTGTGTTGCAGTCTTTCTTTTGGCCGCGGCCATCGGCTGCGCTGTGCTGATCTCAACTCATCTTGGTTTCGCCACCGTTTCTTCGTCGCCAACCGCCGGCGCTCAGCAGGCGCGGCCAGCAACACTTCAGGCTGCCTTGCACGCGAAGCTGGACGCCGAGATCAACCGCGTGGCAGATCAGGTCCCGGGCGTGTGCGGTTATGCCATCAAGGACCTGACCACCGGCGAATTGTTCGAGCGCAATGCCGACATCATCTTCCCGACGGCGAGTTCCATCAAGGTGACAGTCCTGGCGGAGCTGATGCGGCAGGCGCAGGAGGGCAAGGTCAACCTGGAGGAGGAGCACACAATCCACCGGAGCGAAACGGTGGCCGGCGATCCCATTCTCTATATGCTGGGCGACGGCACCGTCACCATGACTTGGCGCGACATTGCCACGTTCATGGTGGTGCTGAGCGACAACTCCGCCACCAACATGCTCATCGACCGGCTCGGCATGGACAACGTGAACGCCGGGATCACGCGTCTCGGGCTCACCCAGACTCACTTGCAGCGTCACATGATCGACCTCGAGGCGGCGCGCCGGGGCAACGAGAATGTCTCCACGCCCCGCGAACTCTCCGCGTTGCTGGAGAAGCTATGGTCAGGCGGGCCGCTCGACGCCGACCACACCAAAGAGTACTTCCGCCTGCTCAGCCTGCCGAAGGATAGCCTCTTCAACAAGGCCCTTCCCGATACCGTACCCATTGCCGATAAGCCCGGGGCGCTTGAAGCTGTGCGTTGCGACACCGGCATCATCCAGATACCACGTCATCCCTACGTGATGACGGTGATGACCACATACCTTGCCAGTGAACGCGAAGGCGAGGAGTCCATCGAGAGGATCGCCCGCCTGGTCTACGATTACTTCGACCGCCTCGCCCGCTCGTCGAGCGTAGGCCGCGTGATCTCGGAGAAGTGACGGCGTGTGGCGAGGCCGGCGCGTCGTTGAAACGGAAGACCGATTGAAACGTATGAATGAGGTGAATGCATCTGCGAGTAGCTACTGAAGGGCTCGATGCGAGACGAAAGGAGACCTTAATGAAGTCGCGATCGACGTTACTGGTGATTGGCTTCGGTTTGGTAATCGGCACCATCCTGCTCAGCTCCGGCCCGCGCTCCATCGCCGCCAAGGACTCAGACTCGCCCGTGGTGGGCACGTGGGAAGGCGCTCTCGACGCCGGGCCGCAGGGGAAACTCAGGGTCGTGGTTCACATCTCCCAGGCCGCGGACGGCTCGCTGACGGCGACGATGGATAGTCCTGACCAGGGCGCGAACGGCATCCCCGTCAGCAAAATCACCTTCAAGGATCCCGATCTAAGCTTCGAGCTGGCCGCCATCGGCGGGTCATATCAGGGGACGATGAACAAGGAGCAATCGGAGATCGCCGGAACCTGGAGCCAGGGCGGCGCGTCGTTGCCCCTGAAGCTCAAGCGAGCCGCGACGCCTGCCGGTTCGAAGTAGGTCCGCCGCCGCCCAGACTGCGGGAAGCGTCGGACCCCATCAGGGCCCCGTCAGGGCTGGCAGCGGCATATCGCGCGTCAACTGGTAGTTGAGCTGCGTTCCCTGCGGCAAGCTTAGATCCGTGCCCCGCCGCCGCACGTGATCGAGGAAACCGCCCGTGCCGCCGGTCACCAGGCCCAGCACCGGATGAGCAAAGGCCACGCCTCCGATTAGTCCGCCGCCGGCGGCCAACCCTCCCACCTCGAGGGTCGTCCTCTTCCAGGAACTTGGTCCCTTCACCGTGCCTTCGCCCCCCGCCACCCGCGTATGCGCCACGCCCACGACGCTATAGAGGACGGCGTTAAGCGGCTGGGTGCGACCGGCCGGCCAGGTGAGCTTCTCCGGGGCGAGGCGCATCTCACCCACGCCGTGAATCCTTCCGGGTTGCGCGAGGTAAGCGATGTAGCCCTTGAGAGTAACTCCGGCGGGGATCATGGTCCGGCCGTTGAGGATCACCGGCTGGGAGACGGTGGCGGTGAAGGAATCCCCTTGCCGGCTCGCCCGCGTGCTCAGGTTCCCGTCGAGGCGGCATTGCAGGGTGGCGCCGGCGGGAAGAACCGGGGCCGGATTCTGGGCGGGGGCGAGCGCCGCACCCCAGGCGAAGACCAACAGGGAGAACAAAGCGCGCTTAGCCATAACTGTAGCCTCCAGATGTAGCGTTGCCAGCGGTCACGAGCGGCAAAGGCACGACGGGGATACGCCGCACCCGCGTCTTGCTAACCACTCGTCACTTGTCACTAG
>Ga0209039_10002527_pt1 | contig 15420 bp, 17 predicted proteins | sample BogFormECP12_OM1_FD_188238 | JGI IMG/M metagenome (GOLD analysis project Ga0209039, IMG submission 188238) | Bog forest soil microbial communities from Calvert Island, British Columbia, Canada - ECP12_OM1 (SPAdes) (version 2) | ecosystem: Environmental > Aquatic > Freshwater > Wetlands > Bog ... | reverse complement strand
TAATATTATTCCGCGATTCTATGTAGGAAACGTCATTGTAGGCGAGTTTCCGTTCAACCGTTGCGTTAACTATTTTCAGTTCGGCATAGTAAGCAACAAGGGAATTGACAACTCACACTGGCAAGCACAAATCGAGAACCCCATGATGCTAAGGACCAAAGGCTGGGCTCTGGTTAACAAAGCTTGGCTGCTTGAAGGAGACTATTCTTTCATAGATCAAGACTTGATGTGGGGCGGAGAAGCGTATCCAGGCATAAGCATAACGCCAAACGTTGAACAGTCTCAAAACATCTATCAACTCAGCTTCGAATACACTGGAAAGCAATACTCTGGTTCTCGGACCTTATGGAACGTTCAGTCAGTCAACACAGCCTCATCCTTCGAAACAGAAAACCAAGATTTGACTTTAACATCCCGACGATTACTGCCAATAATTGTGGCCCTTTTCGCAGGGATTATCATAGTTCCATTTGTTTTGAAAAGCCGGAAAATTCGCGGACATCGCTTCAAACTTTGACAGCGCGCGCCTAGGAATTCAGGAAACATCGGGCAATTCAGGAGCAGAGAACCGCCCAAGCATAAGGCACACACATTTTTTATAGACGTAAGGACATAATCTAACGCGTTGAGGAGGATGAATTGTGCCCGAAGGTAAGAAACAGAGAGCTTTAGATCATAAGCAGCACATGAAATTGCAGAGAGAAAAAGAACTGAAAAGAAAAGAGAGACGAAACACCCAACTCCCTGAAGAATACAACAAAGGCAAGAAATAACGCGTGTTTCCTGAAAAAGTGCATTCTTAAAGAAATCAGCAAGTTAGTGTGCGCGCCACCTCTGTTTAAGGGGTCACGCACCGTAAGAAAAGTCGTAGTTTAATGGGTTCCGATAACTGCTCCATGCTGTTAATTGTCCGTAAAGCGCTGTCGCGTTTCCTAAAGCGAAGTTCAAACACGTTTGTACAGAAGGAACCCAACCAGATGATTGGTCGTTGGCTTCGCTATTCCACCAATCGCTCAGCAAAGAGAAGCTGTAAGCAATTCCATTTAATCCAATGTTCCATACATCAGAGTTGAGGCCTGTTATATTGTACAATTGCCATAGAAAAGTGGGCAACTCCTGTGCGCTTATGTTGTTATTAACCCTGAGTTCATCTACCTGTCCAAATGAAACGCGGATGGTTTCGGAAATGTTGTGGTAAATTGGGCGGTTGCTTTGGTTGTCCAGGTCTTCTATCCGGCCCATGTCAAGCCACAAATCGTAGTATGTATCTTGTGCAACGGTGTCTATTCTTTGGCAGGCTCTTTGGATCACTTCGGGTTGGGAAGTATTGTCTAGCGGCACATAGCTATTCCATATCGCGTCAGAGTATTGGCCCGTGAACAAGTATATTTTGCGCGAAACATCCTCCGCCAACCATGAAAGTTGGGTTAAAGTCGTGTTTTCTGAGTCTTTCTGCAACGACTGATTCTGGAAGAATAAGAGCGCAGTAAATGATGACAGGATGAGTATGGCAACTAGAGATAACGCATATATCAGATGCGGCCTTAGAAGCGGTTTCTTGGTTCCCTCGGTAGAGGACATGGTGAAAACAACCTTGAAAGATACTTGGCGAAATGTAAATAAAAGTGTTTGGGACAAGATGCGCGCAGTCTTTTTCTACCTGTTTGGCAATGTATTCTGATGATTGGAATGGAACAGAAAAATCGTCAATACGGAATATGCGGTGTCTATTGTGGTCAATGTCCAAGTGGAAATGGGAGAGTGAAAATGATGGCCGGAGAGTTGAAGAGACTCATCGATACAACCCGCTACGAATGGGCCTCCCAAATGGTCAAATCATTCAGCTTTGATGAATTCAGAAAAGGCTTAGAATGGTTTTCTGATTCACAGTGTCCAATGTGTCTAAACGGCGGAGGAGCACCATGCGAAAACAAAAAATGCGCACCCGCAAAGGGACTACAAAGTTGCCTTCTATGCAATGACTATCTAACCTGCAAGAACACCGAGTACCAAAGGGACGTGTATCCATTTGTCAAAGAAGCTTATAGCCGCGTAAAAGAAGCAGGGTTCGAAAAACACCTTGAAGAAGAACAAGAGAGAACCAAGGCCGGCGTAAACCTGATGGGCCATTTGGAACGACGATTCTGCAAAACCATCAAACTAGAAGACAAATAGCATACTGGTGCACGTTCTCCTGTTTTCCAAATCATCAGCGCGCGCATTGGTGATTTTTGGGTTCGCTTGCTGTTTATATCTCACTTCCATCATCAAAGGATTGATGTGAAATGGCCAATCAAGTTCCACGTATCGATGCTAACGTTACGTTGCACGAGGTTACTCGAGACACCGTTTAGGTTGTCTGCAACCTCCACGTCTCAAAGGAGCCAGAGCAGTTTGTCGCGCCCAACGCATTTTCAATTGCTCAAGCACACTACTCTCGGGAAGCGTGGTTCAAGGCAATCTACGCGGATGAGACCCCCGTTGGGTTTGTTATGCTAGCACAGGTTCTAGACCGGGGAGCTACTATCTATGGCGGTTCATGATTGACGCCACGTATCAGAAGAAGGGCTATGGCAAAAGAGCGTTGCAACTTGTCATTGAGCACGTGAGGTCTATGCCTTTTGCGGATGAGCTCACGTTGAGCTATAATAAGGGGGACGGTTCTCCTCAGCCCTTTTATGAGAAGCTTGGATTTCGAGACACGGGCAGAATGCTGAACACCGAATACGAGATGAAGATGAAGGTCTAGCCACCGGTGAATCAGCCACTTCGTGTTTATCTTGACGCGTGCTCTTGCAGTGTAGCTATAGTCTACATATTCTTAATATGCACGAAAAGAGTCTAAGAAGAATTGAGGCGGAGGTGGAATAACGGAAAAAGCTCAAGACCCTTTGAAAGTGGCTAAAAACGTCTACAAGTTCATAATGGAAAACGACCGTGTGCGTGTACTTGACGTCATGTTTAAACCAAACGACAAAGCAGTGATGCACAGTCACCCGGACCACGTGGTATATGTTCTTAAAGGGGGCAAACTAAAACTGACATCTTCAGGAAAAACAGATGTACTTGACCTGAAAACTGGTCAGGCAATCTTCCTCAAAGCCCAATCTCACGAAGCCGAAAACACAGGGAAAACTGACGTAGACCTCTTGGTTGTCGAACTCAAAAAATAGTTCCCTTTTTTTCTTTAGCGCGCATCGTGCACTGATTGGCGCGAGCTATATTATTCCGAGAATGTGTATCACAGCACCATTTACAAGAGATATAGTCCAGATTACAAAAACAGGCATCATCCATTTCCTTCTTTTTCCACATGCCATTTTTGATGGCGACTTCAACCAGAAGCCTATCAATATGACACTTAACACTTCTGCTATCGTTCCCAGTACTGCATGCGACCAGACGTCTATCGACTCCAGAATAGAAAGATTACTTATAACCCCAAAATTGGCGTCCAAAGATGGAATCATAACAATAAAGATTAGAACCGTGTGCAACACAACTGCCAATAACGCCAAGTAACCATGCCTTGCAATGCTCCTCTTGTTACCTTTGCCTTTGTCAAATGGAAGACCAAGAATCAACAAGAACAAACTCACTATTTGAAAAGAAAGAACCGTGTTGCCAACAGGATCAAGCAGACCTGCCATGCCGTCGAATAACCGCAGGGCAATATTAAAGTTTGATAGCACACGTCATGATGAGACAATGCCATTCAGAAAAAGAAAGTAATAAGTCAATCTACAAACGAAGTTGTAATGAGAGAGTGGCAGATGTGGCTCATGAGCCAAGTTCAGAAGGTTGGATGAAGCTTCAAGATGCTCCTCTTGTACCGAATCTGAAGTTTCGCCATTTCAGGGGAGAGTCTGATTATCCCCACGTCGTTACAGTTATGGAAGAAATGCGAAAGACAGATCAACTGGAGTTTGCGGTGTCTATTGAAGATGTCAAAAGATGGGTTAAGCAGTTGGAGAATTGTGATCCATACAGAGATTTGCTTGTCGCTGAAGTTGACGGCAAGGTGATTGGCTTCACCCTGTTATGGTGGAATAAGGACACAAACGGTGTTTATCTTTACAGCCAATATGTATATCTCCTTGCTGCTTGGAGAGGAAAAGGAATTCGCAATACGATGCTCAGATATAATGAGCAGAAACTGAGACAAGCTGCGCAGAAACAATCCGTAACCGCCTCTCGTTTCCTCCAATCAACAGCTGCAGACTCCGAGAAAGACTGGATATCCGTTTTGAGTGCAGAGGGGTATGGCGTTTTCCGCTATGGTTTCGACATGAGGCGCCCAAATTTGGAAAACGTCCCTGATCTCCTTCTTCCTGAAGGTATAGAAGTGCGACCTGCGAAGCCTGAGCACTATCGAGCCATTATCAACGCTTGGAATGAAGCAGGCAAAGATATGAGAAATCAAATACCGATGTCGGACGAATTCTTCAAGAGTTTTCAAGAGTCACCGATTTTCAACCCTTCGCTTTGGCAGATTGCTTGGCACAAGAACGAGGTCGTAGGCACGGTTCTGAATTTTGTAAATGAGCGCGAAAATTCTGAATACAAGCGCAAACGTGGACATGTGGAGGCGATCTCTGTCCAACGTCCATGGAGAGGGAGAGGAATAGCTAAAGCTCTGATATCCCGAAGCCTGAATCTTCTTAGGGACAAGGGTATGACTGAAGCAGCCTTAGGAGTGGATGCTGAAAACCCCAGCGGGGCCCTTCAGCTGTATCAGAAAATGGGCTTCCAAATCGAGAAGAAAACCATTTTCTATAGGAAACCTATGAACTGAGCGCGCATTTTGATCTTGCGGAAAAGTTAAAGCCACGCCGAATCAGACTGCTTGGTTGGTGAATCGGCTTGCTTGAGGGCAAGAATGTGAACCTTAGAATAGTGGAAAAGGAAGATTTGCCGCTGCTACACGAATGGGACAACAATCCTGATTTTAGGGGAGAGTTGGAACAACTCAGAGAAGAGACGAAGACCGATTTGGAGAAACTTTACGATAATCTAAAGGATTCTCAGTGGTTCTTTATAGAGAAAAAGGATGGAACAAAGATTGGAAACATGGCTCACCTTTTGTCAGCAGGAGAGGCAGAGGTCGGATATTTTGTCGTGCCTAATGAACGAAAAAAGGCTTATGCTAGTGAAGCCATCATGATAATGGTTGACTACCTATTTCTCTCAAAAGACTTAGAGAGAATCCAAGCAAAAGCCGACCCAGAAAACATTGCATCTTGCAAAGCTCTTGAAAAAGCAGGACTCAAGAGAGAAGGAATCCTAAGAAAAACCTTCTTCTGTAGAGGGAAATGGAAAGATGACTGCATGTTCAGCATTCTCAGAGAAGAATGGAAAGAACCAAAAGTGCTAACAGAAACCACATGAAGAAAGCTATTGATTTGATTTTACGGAAAAGTTATGGCCGAACAGAAAGATATGGACAAATCTTTTACCTATTGACCCAATCTTAGTTGAAACGCAAGAGTGCGCTATAGGTGTTCAAAAATGGTGGGAAAATTTGATGCTGAGGAACTAGACAAGTTCATCCAGCACCTCGTTGCCGAAGACCGATTTTCAGGAGTAGTTCTTATTGCGAAAAATGGAAAACCGATTCTTAGAAAGGCCTATGGATTAGCAAGCAAACAGTTTAATGTGGCCAACAAAACAGACACCAAGTTTAACATAGCGTCGTTGAGCAAGATTTTCACGAAAACTGCAATCGCCAAGTTAGTGGAGCAAGGGAAGTTAGCCTATGACGACTTTGTTGGGAAACACCTTCCATATTTCCCATCCGACATAGCTAACAATGTTACCATCAACCACCTGCTCACTATGACTTCTGGGATGGGCGATTACTGGAACGAACGATTCGAAGCCTCAATCGGAAAATTAAAAACTGTTGACGACTTCATCCGTTTATTCATAGATGACCCACTGCTATTTAGACCCGGCGAGAAACGCCGCTACAGCAATAATGGTTACGTCGTGCTCGGGAAAATCATCGAAGTTTTATCAGGACAGAGCTACTATGACTACATCAAAGAAAACATATACAAACCTGCAGGAATGAGCAATTCTGATCACTACGAGCTGGACATTCCAGTGCCAAACCTTGCAATCGGATATACAAAAGAGGGACTGAAATGCTCCTCTCAAAATGCTAGCAGAAAAAACAACACGTTCCTTATCGGCATAAAAGGAAGCCCCGCAGGCGGAGGCTATTCAACAGTCAACGATCTGTTAAAATTCGATAAAGCGCTGCACAACAATGTACTTCTCAGTCCCAAATACACGAGCACTATCCTACTGCCAGCAAATGCAGAGCCAGGAAAGGAACCAAGAGTCGCCACTCTTGCTGGCGGAGCACCAGGAGCAGCGGCCTTCTATGTCAAATATTTTGCTTCTGGGCACACAGTGATAATACTCTCAAATTACGATCCCGAAGATGCAGAAGCGGTCAAAGATAAAATACACAACATGATGGAAAATCCTGAACCTGCCACATCATAAGAGAGATTATGTACATGTTCCTCTTGTCTTCCAAATCGAAATGTGCCCTTAAATTGGCCATAGCGCGCGCGCCATACTGACAATCGTTCTAGTCGGCTTCATACTAATATTCATCGCGTGGATATACGCTACAATAGGATTCTTCACAATGAAGCCCCAACAACTGCAACAATACGATCCACAACAATATTCATACCCTCCACCGCCACCAACACAACCTCAGCAAGGAAAAATAATCGAGAGTAAAGGAATGAACCACAATAGCTACGCACAACCATAAACGTTGGGAAAGAACGGGATTCAATGACTCAGGAAATTGAAGTTGAAAAAGCTTCTGATGGGAAGAAATTCATGAGAAAACATTGGAATATGGTTGCCGTGTTTGTAACAGCAGCCATTTTGGCGTTCATAGGTGCAGTCTCTGTCTTTCTCTGGTTCGCAGGAAACGCTCAATCAACAGATCTAGTGCCAGCAACTCTAAACATGTGGACAATGGGTAATGTGGTGAGCTTTATTCTATATGCCATCTTTTGGGAACTCGTCCTAATCGGAATCCCTGTAGCTATCGGCGCAATAGTAGGTTGGCAATGGTGGAAACGACTGCCTGAAGAGGAAAAGTATAATCTCTTTGGCAAAGGTTCACGGTCATGTAGAGCTGGAGGAGCAGTATCACCACTGCTTTTCATCGCTTTCGCCATCAAGGTCTACGTCGACGGAAACTGGAATGTAGCCATTTCAAGTTGGACACTAGACTATGTCGTGAATTCAATAATAACAATACTTGTCTGGATAGCTGCCATCTTCGCAATTCCTGCTGCAATAGCGGTCATCTGGTGGATACGCCACGAAAAGAACAAGAACCCCTAAACCTTTTTTTAACAACAAACCATTCAATAAATGAATAACCGGAATAAACGCAAGAGCCACAAGAATCAACAAAGCGATCAAATCATTCACTTCTGTTTTTTGCGATACTGATTGGAACCAACGTCGGCGCGCGCTAGGCTTAAATTCATACTCAAACAGAACAGCAGTCGGTAAAAGCAATTGAATAATATATCACTCTACATTAGCGGCGCGATTCTGCTATTCTGGGGTTTAGCTCATATCATAAAAACGAGCCCTGCGGTCAACACTTTTGGGCAGCTATCCGTAGACAACAAGCGAATTGTAACTATGGAATGGATTTCCGAAGGACTATTGATAGTCTTTCTTGGTTTGTTTGCTATTGCAGGCTCTTTGATAAATCTTCAGCCAGCCATTTTTTGGCTACCAGCTGCTACGTTATTGATAATGGCGGTTGTGTCTTTAGCGACAGGAGCAAGAACCCCTCTGCTTCAATTCAGACTATGCCCTGTTATCTTCACAGTTTCCGCTTTACTTATTACAGCTGGAGTTCTGTTATAGCCAACAAAAAGCTTGCTGCCCAAAGGCATTTAGAAGTAGCGCGCGTGTTGAGCAAACCTTTTAGAACACTAAAGCATGACTGAAAGATATGTCGTCAGTTAAGAAAATGGTTGTTGAATGGAAAGGAAATTATCGCCTAGAAGCTAAAAACGAGAAAGGGCTAACTGTAGACTTTGATGCTCCAAAAGAACATGGCGGAGAAGAAACCGCTCTTTCACCAATGGAGAACGTTTTAGCAAGCCTAGCCGCATGCAGCAGTTTTCACGTTTTGACTATACTTCGAAAGAAAAGGCAAAAAGTCTCCGGCTACTCTGTGGAAGCCACAGCCGAAAGAAGAGAAGACCCCCCGCCAAGAGTCTTCACAAAAATCCATCTAAAATACATCGTCAAAGGAGAAAACATTAGCTCAGAAGCAGTGGAAAGCGCCATAAAACTTTCTGAAGAAAAATACTGCTCCGTCGGTGGAATGCTGCAAAAAGCTGTGCCTATCACTTCGTCTTTCGAAATTACAACTCGATAAAAACTGTCCATCAGAAAATAAGAACTCAAGCTTTGAAAGAGACAAATAAAAAAGAGGAAATAACGGAAGAATAAAGAAGTCAAAATTGAAAAATGCGCGAGCGACAAACGTGGTGGTTTAACATAATGGGAGATGTAAATGTCGTATAACTTGAATGACAGAAGGAACATTTTTCATCTTTGCGAGTTTCTTGGGTCAATACTCTTGGTGATCGCTTCAATCTCGCCAGTTATTCTTTTTTTACGAAATCCTGAAAACTGATATTGCTTTGGCTGTCTTGGCAGATGCAATTGCAGTTGGCTTTATTTTATTTGCTTCAATCGAGATTTTTTCGGCAGGTTTATTGCCAGCGCTAGAGACGATAAATTTGTCTTTTCCGCACTTTTTGGCAAAAGCTTCTGCCATTTGGCTTCTGCCAGCATTCTCTACGCAGACAAACAGTATTTTTTTCATGCTTCATTCTCCTTATCTTTATAATGTTTCTTTCTTATCCAGAGGGCTACGTTCACCAAGGATATCATGACGGGCACCTCAATCAGCGGTCCTATAACCGCTGCAAATGCTTCTTGCGAAGCTAGACCAAAAACCGCTACGGCTACGGCTATAGCTAATTCAAAGTTGTTGCTGGCTGCGGTGAAAGAAAGCGAGGCTGTTCTTTTGTAACCCAGTTTAGAGTAGTACCCTATGGCAAATGCCATTGAAAACATTATTATGAAATAGGCTAAGAGAGGAATGGCGACTCTGACAACATCTAATGGCAGGCTCACAATGTACTGCCCTTTAAGTGAGAACATGACCACAATGGTGAACAGCAACGCGATTAGAGAAGCGTGGCTGATTTTGTGCATAAGTTTGTGTTCGTACCATTCTTTGCCTTTGGTTCTTAGGAAATAGTATCGGGTAACAATCCCTGCGAAGAAGGGAATTCCTAAGTAAATCGCCACAGATTGTGCAACTTGTATCAGGGAAATGTTCACGATTTGTCCAGTTCCTGAAATCCAAGAGCTGGCAATGGTAATGTAGAAGTACGCAAGAACGGAATACATCACTATCTGAAAAATAGAATTTACCGCGACCAGTATGGCTGTCCATTCGTTGTCGCCTTCTGCCAGGTTATTCCATACAATAACCATGGCGATACACCGCGCTATACCGATGAGGATTATGCCATTTCTGAGATCAGGATAGTTCCCAAGGAACACCCACGCTAAGACGAACATCAGCAAAGGTCCAATTACCCAGTTAAGAGTGAGCGACTCCGTAAGCATAGTTTTTGAGCCTCTGGAGGTTACCACTTTCTTTAGGTCTTCGTAATGCACCCTTGCAAGTGGAGGATACATCATTAGAATCAAGCCTACTGCGATTGGAATTGAGGTAGTTCCGACACTTAGAGTGCCTATCGCGCTGGATACCTTCGGATACATGTAACCTATCACAATGCCCAATGCCATTGCCAAAAATATCCAGACAGTAAGAAATTTGCTTAACACCGAAAGATGAGGGTTAGGCTTATTCGATGTTAAAGGTACAGCCATGCCATTTACCTGATCTCTTTTGTGGTACTTTCTGTGTAGCCTACGCGCTTTTGCGCTTCTGTGCGCAGGAACGCACTTTGCTAAGCTGACTTGAACCCTATATTTAAGACGATTGGTAGGAATTTTCGCCATTTATCATATTCTATGTATTAGTTATAATGTTCAGATTTTTCTGAAAAATAAGAAATACTTAAATGTGAAGACGTCAATCACTCCTGACGAGGCCAGTAAGATGAGTAACTGCGAGGGTGATGTCTGCAGAATTGACGCGGTCGTAACAATGGATGCTAAAGGGCAAATTGTTTTGCCTAAGGATCTCAGAGAAAAGGCAAACTTCAAGCACAACGACAAGATAGCAGTTGTAGCCTGCGAGAAAGAAGGCACTGTTTGTTGTATCATGATGATAAAAGCTGAAATGTTAGCTGGTGCGGTAAGCAAAACACTTGGCCCCCTTATCAAAGGAGCAATACAAGAAGGTTGATTTTATGAAAGAAGAAAAAACCAAGAAAGTGTCCGAACTGCACGAAAAGGCAAATCCTGCACAAATGACATATCATAAAGTCGGGGAAAGCACAGGACAAGCCTTCTCAATTGGAAAAAAGATATGAGCGAACGCAGATTCTGAGTGTTCAGGCGTTCTTGATTAAATGCATTTAAGTCAAGACTATCGTGATTTATTCAAGATTCTTGTAGTCAGGTTTTCACATTGCTTTTAGCGCGCGCAATTCCGGAACAGCAAGAACGACCAACTAATAACCCAACAGAAGCGCCAGCGCCCATAATCAGAGTCCAAAATCGACGATGAACCTCCTCCAAGTTAGGGCAGCCACGAAGAATTTCCATATTTTATCATCCAAGGACTGCATGAACTGAGCACGTGTAGGGCTCAAGAAGAAGGAACATCAAGACACATAATCAACCTACGCGCGCAAATAAAATGAGAATAATATCGCATCCATCACCCTGCTTGTTTTACAGGGCGAACCATCATCCGAATCGACCAGAACCTAAAATGAGATGAGAGAAGATGGTAGCTTCACTCCACTTGGGAGAAAGGAGAGAAGGGAGAAAAACTTACCACCATTTCTCTCAATCAAATTCGATTAAGCACACGCATGCTGCTTCTAAATCTGTCTCCGATCTTTGAATCAAAATTACAAAAAACTTGATCTACCCCATGACAGTTAACAATGAAACAAACCCCATGAAGAGTTTACAGAACCGGAAAAAACAATATGGGTTCGTCATGTCCTTCTAAGCCAACGATATATGACAAACAAAGATTTTTTATACCCACACTTGCATACCTTTTGCTTCGGAGAGTTCAATATGCTCTTTCTACAGATTTCTAAACATTCACCTGAAAGCTGTCCGATGCACAACGAGAAAGCAAAGAAAGCATTAATGGATCTAATGGCGAAATTGGGTCCGCTCACAAAGAAACACGGGATCAAATTAGTTGGAAGCTGGACTTCCATGCCTGAGCATCTAATTGTAAATGTGTATGATGCCCCGAACATGGAAACCCTGACAAAGCTTGCGATGGAACCAGAAACCATGAATTGGTCAGCTTACAACATGACTGAAACCAGACCAGTGATGACCACCGAAGAAGTCATGAAAATGTTGAAGTAGACCAAACGACAGTTTCCCATCCTTTTTCTATGCTTCATTCCTACAGTTACCTAAAGAAAAAAGCTTCCCAAAAATCGAGCACGCGCAGCATTATATCCAACAATATAACTGAACAGCACCGAATCAACTCCGAAGAGCCCGCCCAACCCGTTTTCTCCGCGGATCGTTACCACACACATTACTTTTGACGTTACAAAAAACAGCCCAGCCGACTCTAAACAGTAGTTCCAAAATGGTTTTCAACATCGTTTGTTACTATACACATTACTTTTGACGTTACAAGTGAAAAAGATCGGGGCAACAAAGCAACATGTAATTTTACAGGGCAACACTATAAACTAAACCAAAAAAAGGCAGGACTCACAACGCAACAGCACAGTACGACATTGCAACGGGCGCGTGCCAACTTGGTTTTCTTATGACGGACGCTAGCTTTTTGCAAATGATACTGAACAATTCTTATCTATATTATTAATGGTTTAGCGGCTTCTCCTGTCAATTGTCCATTTAGCTTTTGCTTCAAAGCATTTTTATAGAAGCCACATTCCAGATGATTTCTATCATTACAGTTGATTCCTGTTATTTTGCACTTGTCAAACAGAGGACATTTAGGCTGAGTCATTGTTCTTCTTCCTTTTCTTAGAAGTCTTAACTAACCATTCCTTTTCAAAAGCATAAATAAAACCCTTGTTAATCCAGTCTCCCGTTTCCCAATCATAATTATATTTGAGTCTGAAAAATAGCTCTAACCTCTTCTCTCACATCATCCCCTTCAGGTGCAGACAAAAGGACAACGCTTTAGAATACGTAACGCTTCTATTGCCCGTTAAGGCTGATTAGGTTTTGTCAAGAAGAGAAAAGAAAGCTGCAGGTTTAGAGCAGCATAAAAAATTACAGCGAGAAAAAGAACTGAAAAGAAAAGAGAAAAAACAGGTTTCGCTTCCTGCAAAACATTCAAAAGACAAAAAATAGTCGCGATTGGGCCAACATGTAAAGTTTCATCTTTCTTATCCCTTAAACCCTTTGTGCACACTAAAGATTATTGCACTTTCAACTGGGTTAAGGTGAACAGTAAAATGCGGAACACTTAAGCCACCGAAAGATGATAATCATATCATCACAAAAGCAAAAAAAGGAATATGCCAATGAGCCCAAGAAAAAGAAGCCCGAGAAATGCCAAGAGCAAACGTGGCAGAGGCCAGGATAACTGCCCAGTTGAGACTGGAAAAGAATACGAAGTAGATATAACCGAAACAAGCCCTCAAGGGGAAGGCATAGCCAGAATCAAAGGGTACCCAGTTTTCATTGGCAACGCAAAACCCGGAGACCATTTGAGAATCAAAATCACGACACCGGGACCCGTAGCTGCGGAAGCAGAAATAGTCACCAACACTTAGCCCTTTTCAGCCCAATCAATTTCACACTTCTCATACTCAACCCTCATGCACTGGCTATACCAAAAGCGCGCGCCGCAGTTTTTTGACAAACAATAAATTTAAATAAAAAACGCGACAATAATAATTTGAGGCCAAAATAGTGCCCAAAGCAGCAAAAGAAAAGAAGAAAAAGCCCGTAAAGAAGTGAGAAGGGAAAATCACTCATAAACTCACAAATCCCCCTCATTTTCTTTTTTATAAATAAACGCAGGTTCAATAAGATCCGCGTACAGTTTTTGTAACTGACTATCAACTAAAGGGACGCGCGCTTGAGCCTTCTTTATCAGACTTTTCGAATGCTTTTTCTCTCCACTTGTTCTTCCAGCTTTTCCATCCCATCTTCACGAGGCTCTCTCTCAGCTCAGGTCTTTCCCCAACCCACTCAAGAAGTGTCCAGAAACGCCTCTTATCTTCCAGCTTCTCCGCTGGCACTCCCACTTCAACACACCATCTTACAAAGCCTCTTTCAACCATCTCTTGCAACTCGCCTGTGATTTCCACTTCCTCCACAACAAATCCACGATCCCGCAGGTGACTGCGTATACTTGAAAGAACATATCCTGAACAAACCTTAAACCGAGTTTCCCCATCAGGCTGCATAACCTCAACGATCTCATCCGCAATCTTCACAGCGTCGTCCAAGTACCTTTTATTCTCAAAGTTCGGCGGCTGAAAAGATGAAACCGGTATCCTCCGTTCCATATACCGGCGATCCGGCGGCTTAAGGGCGCCAATCACGACGCCTAGAATGATATCTCCCCAACCAGCATCATCTATTAGGATCTCCTTTCCCGGCATGAACCGATTCAACCCCATAACCCAACCACTCCAAAACTCATAGCAAACCGACTATACCAACTGTCTAATGCAAATCATAGTGTCATCTAATTCTTTTACCTTCTCACAGGCGACAACATCAATCAATTAAACGAAGCGCCCGCAGGACAGATCGAAAAATTCTAAACTAGAACACGCGCCCATGGTTTGAATCTACAAGGAAGAATGTAAAATTGACTATTCTGGTACTTCTAGCTTCAACTGCCTCTTGAGCGTCTTGTAACGGTTTCTCACTGTGACCTCAGTAACGCCTGCTGCTTCCGCTATGTCCTTCTGAGTTTTCTTCTCGTTATTCTGCAAACAAGCAACATACAACGCTGCAGCAGCCAACCCCATTGGGTCTTTTCCTGCAGCAGCCCGTTTAACTCTGGCTTCCCGAAGAATTCGAATGGCAACTCCCTGCGTCTTACCCGAAATTCCTGTTCTCTCAGCAATTTTTGAAACGTACGTGAGAGAGTCAGGCACGGGCATATGCATATCAAGTTCACGCAGCAAAAGCCGATAACAACGGGCAACATCCTTTTTGTCGACCAGGCTTGCCTCAGCGATTTCATGAAGTGCCCGTGGAGTTCCACTTCCGCGGCAAGCCGCATAAACTGCAGCAGCAGTTATGGCCCCAATAGATCTCCCACGGACTAAACTCTTATCCAAGGCCTTACGGTAAATGACCGCAGCCTTCTCCTTGATTGGCCTCGGAATATACACCTTGCCCGACAGGCGGTCAAGCTCAGCCATTGCCAAAGCAAGGTTTCTGTCGACCGAAGAATGCGCCCTAGAACGGATCTGCCATTTCCTCAGACGCCACATCAACAAGCGAGTCGACAATGGAAGTTTCCTCCCGAAGGCATCACGGTCAATCTGGCCAATGGCCGTTGACAAACCTTTATCATGTATAGAATAAGACGTTGGCATCCCAACGCGGCTCCTTGATGCTCTCTCCTCCTGGGTGAAAGCACGCCATTCAGGTCCCTTATCCATCATTTGCCCGTATAAGACGAGTCCGCAATCGCCGCAAACAGTCTCGCCAGTATCATGATCATGGATAAGGTTTGCACTGCCGCATTCTGGGCACTTATCTGGCAACGCTTGCTGAGACCGCGCCACTTTCTTTCTTTTTTCCATCTTTTCTGTCCCTATCAGATGTAGCATGCGCATAACAGGATAACCCTCACAAACCGCATTTCCGCAGATTACCTGTCAGAATTTGAGCGATTTGATTGGTAATCCGAAAAACGCGCAATAAAAGGAAAGATGTTTCCGGTTAACGCTTCGTTCAGCAGGCTTTTCCTACTCTTTTGTAAGCATTATTTCTATTGTTGAAACCAATCGTGCCCTGTTTTCGCCTTCTCTTGGCGGCATCTCCTCTGTTCCTATGGAGATTTTGCTTATCTTTAGATCTTTCAGAAAGCGATTTCTGGCTACTTCAGCTGCGTCAACCGCCGTGGGGATCGCTTGCCCTCGGGCTTTCAAAGTTATTTCTTTAGAATCGGGTGCCGATAGGCCTGTAATAATCGCCAGAACATAACTCATTACCGGT
>Ga0209039_10002526_pt1 | contig 15421 bp, 12 predicted proteins | sample BogFormECP12_OM1_FD_188238 | JGI IMG/M metagenome (GOLD analysis project Ga0209039, IMG submission 188238) | Bog forest soil microbial communities from Calvert Island, British Columbia, Canada - ECP12_OM1 (SPAdes) (version 2) | ecosystem: Environmental > Aquatic > Freshwater > Wetlands > Bog ... | reverse complement strand
ACACGAGAAGAAGGGCCTGATTGCCTTCATCTTTGATTGCCAAGTAAATCAAAACCTTTCTTAGATCCCCGCCTCTCTTGGGCTCAGGCATCGGACGCTGGTGAGAGAATCTCTTGAATACAGGCTTTTCTGGTTGAATGATGTTCCATCCCCTTTCCGTAACCTCGATGACCTTCCAGTCGGCGCGGCACATGTCTATGAGTAATCGATCTTCAATCCAGGCATAACGATTGTGGAGGTATCTCATCTCCGCTGCTCTTGCCGTAAGCAGTTCTCCCACCAGTTTGATGGCATCTACTGCAATGGGCGTTTCATAAACGCTTACATACATGTCGAGCATCAAACGAACGAACTTGGCACTCTGGATGGGAACATTCTCGTAGTGGTCACGTATTTTCATCGTGGCCCATCCGTAGCCGTACTGGTCAGTAAACGCCGTACTGCCAGATTCGGAGAAGAGGTTCAAGAGCTTCTCAAACTTGGTCTTCTCCTCGTCGGATGACTCCGGATTATCTTTCGTGACCTGGGCCAAGTGCTTCTTCAGTGCTTCCAGAGAAACATCGCCAAGCCTATCCTTTATTGTTCTCAGGTGGTGTTCTTGCTGAGACGGATCGAGTTTTGATACGTGCCAGAGGATTACATCTAGGGCATCACTGCGCTCTATAGCATTGGAACCGGGATTAAGATCGGATATGGCTCGTTCCAGGGGATTTCGGGCGGCCAGTAGAATCTGCTCAAACTCTTCCTTGGTGTGCCCAGCCTTCCAATAGTCGTTGAGATCTATCTTGGCTTGTTCCAGAAGGTCTTGCACTTCTCCTTGCTGCTCGGAGGAAAGGTCTTTTAGCTTCTGATTTCTATCGGCTGCGAATGTAGCTCCATCAATGCCGTACCGCTCAAGCAAGGTCTCACGCGCTTGCCTCTGTTTCTCTTCCAGGGGCAATTCTGCTATTCGTGCATCAACACGTGACGTGCTAAGCATGGCCGCTGTTTCTACCGCTCCGCGGAGTCCAACCTGGGAGACTTCATTGTCTTGAACGAAGAGTATCTTACCGGTAAAGTCTTTGAGTTTGTTGCAGAGCCTTTCCTGATCTGTGTGTTTGAATCTTACCGTTACTGGGCTGAGGGCCGCGTAGCCACGCTTAATGGTAGCGATGGCGTCAGTAATGCCTTCTGTGATTATAACGGTGGAAGGTTTACCGGAGAGGCAGTCTTCGTTGTAAAGGGCAGAATTGTCTATACACTCACGAACGTAAGGATGCCGTGGGGAGTGAACGAGGAGCTTCTTGTACTTTGGCTTTTCGTGTTCATTCTCCGGTGTCCAAGGGGTCTTCCGCCCAATCATATAGACGGTTCCTCTACCCCTCGACCAGTAAGGAAACGTGATTCTGCCTTGAAAGAAAGGGGTAGGCCCGTCGGCGGTCTTTACAAATGCTCCCGTGGATAAGACTTCCTCATCCGTGAATCCTTGGGACAACAAGCTCTCATTGAGACTAGGGCCATCAGGATCGTCGGTGCTCAGTCCTATCTTGAGATCGGATACGGTCTCCTTCGAGATAGCGTATTTTCCAAGGAACCACGCCAAGGCACTGTCGTTTTGGATCAATCGCTTGTGATAATACTCAGCGATGGCCGTCAAGCATTGGTATGCGCGGGAGTCCTTCTGTTGGTTGATTTCGATGTTTGCTATTTCTTCGGGGCTCAGGTCGGCCTTGCCGAGCGGAGGCATCTTCGCTGTCGTAGCGAGGTAGTCACGGGCCTGGCGATGGCTGAGGGGTTGTGATCCCTTGATACCCTTTGAAACTTGACCGGACTGGACGAATTCGACGAACTGGATAACGTCGCCGCCTTCACTACAGCCCCAGCAATGCCAAAGCTGCTTGTTCGTATCAATGTGGAGGGATGTCTTGGAAATGCTGGCGTGGTTAGGGCAATCGCAAAGAAGTGTGTCACCGGATTTGTCGGCAATCCGGTCGGGGATGAGATCCCAGGCTACCTGTTCGATGTCGGAACTGGCTATGAGGTCTTCATAGTAAGCCCTGTGAGCGCTTTTGCTGTCGGAATCTTGTCTTTCTTGTAACAAATTCATATTCACCTCTCAGTCTCGTTTGAGAATTCGGAAATCCCCGGTGTATGGCATCAGGGGTTTCGCTTTTAGGGAGATCGACGCGTTCCAGTATTCGGGACGGCCACAATCTTTTTCCAGAAAGTAAAAGAGTCACGGGATTTGCCGTCATTGCTGTCATGCTGTCATTTTGCTGTAATGACAATATGTTATGAATGACAGGACGAAGATTCTTGCCGTCACGGTTCCTGTCATTTCCTGTCACTCGCATTAATTTGATCGTTTTTCACTGCCATCGTCCTAATCCTTTTAGATGCCTACGTGCTTTCTTGCCCGATCCTGGCTTCATTTCGTGTCATTATAATGTCAGCAATAATCTCACCAGGTCCAGGGTCCTCGCATTCTATGGGAATTGGTTCTGTGAGAATCAGGTGAGATGGGACTATTGTGCCAACCGTCCTCGGCTCGTGCGGGTGAAGAAAGCATTTTTCCAAACATTTGCTCAAATCATGCCTCATCGTCGCCAATTCATTTATATCCAGCCGATTCCAGGCTAGCATTTTCTTTTTTAGAATTGGCACAGTAATTCTGTCTTCATTTTTCTTCTTCTTTGTTTATAGGTTGAAAATAGATATACTCGTCTTCCACTAAATCCTCTGCAATCTCTTTAGACTGTAAGAACTGGATACGTTCCTTTCCTACTTCTGGTATCATCACATACCATGTAGCATCTTCGGGGACTGATATTCTATCCGTGTCTAAGACATAAGTATCATCCTTCAATAATACTATGTCTCCATCACACGAATACCACACTCCACAGATTGTCTTTTGCACTATTGCTTCTCCTTATTCATAAAACTTGAAATCAGAAAACCAGGAACCACCTCCCCACTCCTACTCTGTTTCTCCAACTTCGATATCTGTTCCATTCTTGGTAATTGGTTGCACTCCTGTAAATTCGTTAAACGATTAGTGTAGCTGCCATTGGAACCGGGTAGTTTACGCAGATTTCATTTCAAGAAGACCACGTTCACAAAATTCTCTAATGAGTTGCGAAAGAGTTTTGCGCTCTTCCCAAGCCCTTTCCCGGAGAAATTCATCGAGGTCGGGACTCAAGCAGAATACAATCCGTTTTTTAAATTGTTCCTTTCCTTGTTCGGTCAAAATGTCTCCTCTTAATTATATTGTTATTCTCTATGACAATATTATAATCATAAAGTTCCCTGATGCAACCTAAAAGACATCTTTTATTTCAGTTGAGATACTTTGTAGTTTATCACAAAGTATCATCTGGAACCGTCCTCTAATACATATCCCCAATGATTACCAGCTGGTGAAGGTCTGAGATAGTAAATTAAATATTGGAAACTACAAATTATTAAACTAATTTCACAAACTTTAAATTATAAACTTTTGTTCCAAGCGAAGGCTTGCACCTATGAGAATCGATAAGAAGCCAAGGCGAAACCAGGCTGTGAAATTTGATGAAGATTGATTTTTATCAGAGGGTGACCGAAGAAGTCGTAGAGGTTATGCTTACCGAAAATGTCCCCCCAGCCATTTCCGGTAAAGACACGATGCCTTTCCAATCCGCTCCTGAAGCGCGGCTATGTCCACGAGCCAATAGGAGGCGATTTGCGGGTTATATTTTGGTCCCATTATCTTACCTTCGCCGACCTGATATCGTTCATCTACGTTCGCCTAGGAGCGTCTGTTTTCAAGGAAATGCCACAGGAAGAGTTGTGGTTCGTCTGGGTTGTGTCCGCGGTATCAAAGGCAACCGCGAGATATGAGGTAGCAGTGTATGGGTTCGGTTCCACCCTATCTGTAAATCCCACCAAGAACAACCCCTCGTCCTCTCGCAGTCTCATTGAGTGTACTCAATTGGCTTTGATACAATATTATACTTCAAGCCATCTTCTAATCCCTCTATATCAATGCTGATGATCCGTTGCTTCAGTTCTGGATACATCCGCAGTTTTCTGTTGCACAGTTCAAGAATCTTCTCCTTCGTCTGCACCACAGTGCTTTCCCAAGTGAATGTCGGGCAGTTCCACATGTCGACAAAGACTTTGATCCGCTCCGCACGTTGATTTTCAGTGCAGTATGAGAGATTCCATGCCATCACACCTATCATGGGGAAGAGACTGAGATGCTCCTCAGTTTCTGCCGAACTCACAAAATCATCTACTACTTCCTTGAATGCGCTTGATATGTCCATCTTAGTCCTGGGGTCTTGTGCCTAACTATTGTTTTACACCTACCATAGACCGATGATCGCCCATCGTCCCCTTGTGGTCAAGTGGTATTGCGAGAGTTTGGTTCATGCGAGGAGATTACAGAGATGACTCCATGATTGATTTGCACGCGGCTACGAAGTTTTTTGGTTATCCCGGGGATTCTCGGTCATTGGCTTCCTTCTCACTCCCGTGAAATAAGGGGTGCTAAATCTGCACACCTTATCTATGGATTCGTGGACCTATGGGAATCGCTCTTGTAGGGAAGAGGTATTTTTATTCAACATCTCTTTCATCTGCTTCGTCCGGCTCCGGCTCCTGGGCGAGTCGGCTTTTCGTGAGTGCTATGGCATCGGCGTCATGGTCTGCACCAATAAACCTACGGTTCAACCTCTTCGCTGCAATTGCTGTTGTGCCGGAGCCGAGGAAAGGATCACAGACCAGGTCATTCTCGTACGAGAGATTCTCGATGAGATACAGAGATTCTTCCAGCCCTTGCTCGTATGGATGATGCCGTTTCAGAGTAGAAAACTTACCGTCCCGCTCTATAAAATCATGGAGCCAAAACCTCTCTGATGCTGGTTGGTATTCTCCATTGCTGAAAATGAGTACCGGTTTCCAGTAGGTTTTGATCCTCGGTTTTGAAGGGTGCTCCATTCGCACACGCGGAAGTCGCTTGTCCGTGTAGCGTTCGTATTTCCTCTTGGCTCGGCACTACCGGCTATGTCCGGCTGACATCCACCGAGAACATTTTGTTTGACCGGCAGGCGTGCGGCGTGGTACGTTCAAGACCAGGAACAAAACGGCTTTTTTAGCAACGTGACGACGGTTTTGCCTCTGTCGGGTCTCGTGGGAGACGATGCGGGGGGCTTTTCGTGGCCAGAGGAAACATGTCGGGATCGGTCACCAAGCTAAAGACCCCCGAAATAGCAAGACCACCGCATAATTCCGGTTTATTTGTGCCGATGCCACGCCAACCCGGTTGGGCCGAGCATCTCGAAGAAAGGTTTCAACAACAATTTAGCCCTGTTTCATGAAGGAGGATGTCTATGTATGGTCTCGGAATAATAATTCTGCTGATTCTGATGTTTCTCTTCATGGCCATCAAGATACTCAATGAGTACGAACGGGGAGTCATCTTTCGCCTCGGGAGAGTCATCGACTACAAAGGACCCGGCATAATAATTTTGATCCCCATTATCGACCGCATGGTACGGGTGAGTCTGCGCACCGTGACCATGGATGTGCCCCCACAGGATGTCATTACGCGGGACAACGTTTCCGTAAAAGTCAGTGCGGTCATCTACTTCCGGGTAATCGAACCTACCAAAGCGGTCATAGAGGTTGAAAACTACCTGTATGCGACTTCTCAGCTTGCACAGACCACGTTGAGAAGCGTCTGCGGCCAATCCGAACTCGACGAATTGCTGGCCGAGCGGGACAAAATAAACTTGCAAATCCAAGAAATACTGGACAGACACACTGAGCCTTGGGGCGTCAAAGTCAGCATGGTGGAAGTCAAGCAGATAGACCTGCCCCAAGAGATGCAGAGGGCAATCGCTCGTCAGGCTGAGGCTGAAAGAGAACGCCGAGCCAAAGTCATTAACGCAGAAGGTGAATTTCAGGCCGCTGCACGTCTGGCAGAAGCCGCGGTAATTATCGCCAAAGAGCCTACGGCGTTGCAACTGAGGTACCTCCAGACTTTGGTGGAGGTATCGGCTGAGAAGAATTCGACCCTCATCTTCCCGGTTCCCATTGACCTGCTGACACCGTTTCTTAAGAAAGAGAAGTAGTGTCCCAAAGACCCCCAAAACGGCAAAACCACCGCATAATTCCCGGTTGGACCAGGCGACTTGCTAAATGTAACCCGGTAAGAGGATCAACATGAAAATAGCGATATCCGGAAAAGGAGGAGTAGGCAAGACAACGCTGAGCAGTCTGTTGGCTCGCTACTGGGCGCGGCAAGGCTACAGAGTCCTAGCAGTTGATGCGGACCCGGACGCTAACCTGGGTTCCGCCCTTGGCATAGATACCACTGACATCGTGCCCGTGGCCAAAATGGAGAAGCTCATTTACGAACGGACCGGCGTCCAGCCGGGGACGGTGGGGGGCTTCTTCAAAATGAATCCTCACGTGGATGACCTCCCCGAATCATTGGGCCGGGAAAAGGATGGAGTTCGCCTGCTCATCATGGGTACCGTCAAGAAGGGTGGAGGGGGCTGCATCTGTCCGGAGAGCGTCCTTCTGAAGGCTCTGATGAGCCACCTGGTTCTGTATCAGAAGGACCGGGTGATAATGGACATGGAAGCAGGGATCGAGCACTTGGGTCGAGGCACGGCCCAAGGTGTGGACAGGCTGGTAATAGTAGTGGAGCCGGGCCGCAGAAGCATTGAGACCGCGGCCAAGGTGCAGCAGCTTACAAAGGACATCGGCCTTTATAAGGTTGCGGCGGTGGGGAGCAAAGTCCGAAATCCTCAGCAGGAAGAGTTTCTCCAGACCAACTTGGACGGCATCCCCCTGCTAGGGATTCTTCCGTACTCGGAGGAAATAGCCACCGCGGACCTGGAGAGCCGCCCCCCCGCGCTGGACGATCCTGTGATCTTCCAGGCCATCGAAAAGATTGCGGCAGCACTGGAGCCTGACACCAATTAGAGCCATTTGGCGAGATCTCGGAGAGACTGCTTGCAATAGCCCCGCTTTGTTTATAAGGACTTCCGCTGGATGCGTCCGAGTGTCCAGCATTGACACAATCTGCATTCCTAATCAGGCCAAAGGCCAGGGGACTGATTTAAGTCGTTAGTATAAAGGAGGAAGACTGCATGTCGGCCAAAATTATCAGTGGAAATGAGGTATCCCAGCAACTCAAAGACGAGATGAAAGAAGAGGTCGTCAAACTGAAGGCCCAGGGATTGGAACCCTGCCTGTCGGTTATTCTCGTGGGCGAAGACCCGGCCTCCAAGGTGTACGTCGCCAACAAGAAGAAGGCGTGCGAGTATATTGGGATCAAATCCCTTGAAACCAAACTGCCGGCGGAAGCCACCATGGAGCAGCTCCTGGACGTCGTCAACGGCTACAACAAAGACAAATCCGTACATGGGATACTCTGCCAACTCCCCCTTCCCAAGGGCAGAGGCTTCGAGGAAACAAAAATTCTGCGCTCGATCCTGCCGGAAAAAGATGTGGATTGCTTTCACCCTTATAACGTGGGCCTGATCAGCATTGGCGAGGTGCGATTCCTGCCGTGCACACCAGCGGGCGTGCTCGAGCTTATTGACCGCGGCGGATTCCAAACCGCGGGCGCGGACGTTGTTATCCTGGGCCGCAGCAACATCGTAGGCCGTCCGCTCTCTAACATGCTCGATCAAAGAGACAGGAATGCCACGGTAACGATGTGTCACACCAAGACGAAGGACCTTAAGGAACGGTGCCGGAATGCGGACATCATCATCGCGGCCATCGGCGTACCGGAGTTCTGCAAAGGTGACATGGTGAAAGAGGGAGCGGTCGTGATCGACGTAGGAATCAATCGCGTAGATGCTCCCGGAACTGAAAGGGGCTGGAAGCTGGTGGGCGACGTGGCCTTTGACGAAGTGAAGGAAAAGGCCGCTGCTATTACCCCGGTCCCGGGCGGCGTGGGCCCCATGACCATCGCCATGCTCATGAAGAACACGCTGACCGCGGCCAAAGAAACTATGAAGTAAGACCGGTTTGCCTTCAAACGAGTAAGAATCGGGGAGGCCCTTCTTGTAATAGGGGCCTCCTGACCCAATTCCCCTCCCCTCTTGTCCTAATTGTTTCTACTCATCACCCACCTCGGCGCCTTATCGACGCAGCCCTGAGAACAGCTTTGCGCCGCTCTTCAGGGATACGAGCGAAGTGCTCCACCGCCGCGATTACAATGTCCCGTGGAGATTCCCCAAGGCGATCGGCAAGTTCCGCGACCTGCTCGATCAGATCATCGGGGAGGCGAAAGACTGCATTTTCTTCTAATGGTTGGGGCATTATTCAAATCGACTAGTTTCTCAGGTTGATCGGCGAAAGCGGCAGCAGGAACCTCTGTTTACGAGGACCCGCCAGCTGAACCCAAAAAAGTCTTGGATCCCATAACATTTTCTTCCTTTCATCGTCCAGCCGATAGAACTACTTTCGATTTCCTTCATACTCGCTTACCAGGTGTCAGATCGCGCCAACACGGAGGGCCTAAGTGCCATGACCGATGGAAAGGATCTCACAGACGTATGGGAGGAAGCGGTGAACTCGGACTTAGAGGTAACTCGGGAGAGGTCCGCCATAAGGTACCTTACCGACAACATCGCGGTGAGCGGAAAAAACCCAGCTTCGGTGCTGATAGGTTTCCTCGCCGCATGGGCCGCGTTTTTTCTCATATTCAAAGTCCTGCCCTTTCCAAATGGCCTGTCACCAAACGGCATGACAGTTCTGGCCATAGTGGTCTGGGCTTCTATCATGTGGGTCTCGGAAGCCTTGCCCGTAGGAATAATAGGCATTTCCATTCCGACATTGTTGCTCCTTACCCAGGCCATTCCTTGGAAGGATGGCAAAGCCCCCATGGCGACGGCGTTCTCCGGCTTCACCTCCCCCGAGGTGTGGCTCTGTCTGTTTGCCTTTTTTGTGGGAGCCGTCATGCAACTGCTCAAAATGGACCGGCGGATCGCTCTAGGAATCCTGGACAAGGTCCGGGCCTCCTCTGTCGGCCGGGTCATCTGGGGCATGTTCGGGGTTAACATCGCCCTAGCCTTCTTAATCCCCGCGGCCAACGCCCGCGCTGCTACCCTGATGCCAGTGGTGAAAGGCATTACCAACCTGCTGGGAGATACACCTGAGGAACAGGAGGCCAAAAAGGCCATCGTGATCCAATCCCTCGTTTACGGCTGCATGATCTGCGGAGTATTCATACTCACTGCCCACATGCCCAATTTGATCATGGTGGGTATTTTTGGTAACAACGGGTTCCCCAACCTCAGCTACTTGAATTGGGCGATCCTGCAATTCCCCTACCTGGGAATGTTCGTTCTGACTCAGTGGTGGGTGCGGTACCACTTCAAAACTGCTAGCGTCCGGATTGTCGGCGGTCATACCGAGATTAATAAGCAGTATCGGGAATTGGGACCAATGACCGGGGCCGAATGGATCCTGCTCGGCGTGTTCGTCGGCGTGGCCCTGCTGTTCGCAATGGGCAAGGGCAGCCCCATTTACGCCCTTCATCAATATCCGTTAGGCATTGTAGGGCTCATCGGCATCCTTATTCTATTTACTCCCGGACTGTTCCCCTTCAAGTGGAAAGAGGTCCAGGACCGTACTATCTGGGGAACCTTTCTGCTGCTGAGCGGTGCTCTCAGCCTGACCGCTGCCATGAGCAGCTCTGGCCTGGCGGGGTGGCTGGCTGACCACATTCACGGCGCAGTGGTTGGCCTACCGTGGTGGGGGATCATCCTCGCCCTCATGGCTGGCACCCACCTCATTCGCATTGGCATGCTGTCCAATGTCGCAGCGGTGGCCATGCTTGCCCCCATAATCTTTGCTATGGCGCCCAAGGTGGGGTTGCATCCTGTGGCCTTCACCCTTCTGGTTTGCGATACCGACACCTACGCTTACCTGCTCCCCACCCAAATTACCGCGGCGGTTATCGCATATGGCACCGAAACTTTCAGTACAGCGGATTACGCCAAAGCCGGCTGGGTTTGCATCCTCATCGCCATGGCTTACGGCCTGCTGGTCATGGCCCCCTGGTACGCCTTTCTGGGGTTGCCGGTATTGAATCCATCGGCACCCTGGCCCTACTAAGACGAGAGAAAGACACAGGAATTCACACATGAAAAGGAGAGGTTACAGATCATGAGCCGCAAAATAGTCACGGACATCAATGAAGTGCCGACCGAGGTTATAGAAACGGACTTATTAATCATTGGAGGTGGAAACGCGGGATGCTTTTCCGCTATCGAGGCCAAGAAGGTCGATCCGAATTTGCGTGTTGCCGTTATGGAGAAGGCTCACATAAGCCGCAGCGGCGCAACTGCAGCCGGCATGGACGCGATCAACACGTATATTCCGGAAGGTAAGACCCCGGAAGACCTGGTTAGATGGAGTCGATCCCAGGTAGGAGGCGGACCCATTAGGGAAGATCTTGCTCTCAGCAACGCCCGAGAATTGAACGAGGCTGTGGAAGACCTGGAGAGTTGGGGCCTACCCATACTCAGAGATGAGGATGGGAATCCCAAGTACAGAGGTAAATGGGACATATCCATTCACGGCGAGCAACTCAAGCCGATCATGGCAGAAAAGGCTATTCAGTCGGGAGCGGATATTTACAATCGCGTCACAGCCACCTCCCTTTTGATGGACGGGGACAGATGCGTTGGAGCAACTGGTTTCGGAATCAGAGACGGAAAATTCTACGTGTTTCGAGCCAAGGCCACCATAGTCTCAACCGGTGGCGCATGCGGCCTTTACAAGTCCTACACCAGTGACGCGACCTCCTCGCATCACCAGACCTGGATGAACCCGTTTAACGTGGGATCCGGCTATGCAATAGGAATACGCCAAGGCGCGGAAATGACGTCCCTGGAACAGAGATGGGTCGCGACACGCACTAAGGACCACTGCGGTCCCGTTGACACCATATCCGTGGGGTACAAGTCTTCGATTATCAACGCCAAAGGCGAGCGGATTCTGGAGAAGCACTACTCTCATCTTGGCGGCGACAAGGCTCCTCGCTACATTCGAGCCAACGCTCCCATGGAAGAATGGCTGGCCGGCAGAGGTCCCACCTATGCGGACACGACTGACCTTTCGCCCGAGGACGCTAAGGACCTGAAAACCGATTATCTCAATGAAAGGCCGTCGTTCGTTTTGTTCCTCGCCAGCAGAGGGCAGGACATCACCAAGGAGCCCATAGAGATCTACGGCAGCGACCCGTACCTCGTGGGCGGCCATTGTCAGAGCGGTTACTGGGTCGATATCGAGCGAATGACCACCATTCCCGGCCTCTTTTCCGCGGGGGAGAGCGCAGGCGGAACTCCCAACAAGTTTGTCGGCGGCTGTGCCACCGAAGGAAAGCTGGCCACTCGGGGGGCAATAAAGTACATGGCTTCGGTGTCTTTGCCAGATCTGGATTCCGGCCAAGTGGCAAAGGAGAAAGAGAGAGTCTTTGCGCCTCTGTTGCGGGGCCCGGAATTTGACGGCGTTTCTCCCCTGGAAATGGAAGAGCGCATGCAGCGCCTCATGGACGAGTACGCAGGGGGGATTTCACAATTCTACAGAACCAATGAGGAACGGCTCGATTACGCTCTCAAGCATCTGAAAATGATGGAAAGCCAGACCCAGTATCTTTATGCAAAGGATCTTCACGATCTGATGAGTGCTCACGAAGTCCTGGACCGCCTGGTCGTTGCAGAAGTTCTCGTGAACCATCTGAAGTTCCGCAAGGAGACGCGCTGGCCAGGCTGGCAAACCCGCTCGGATTACCCGGAACTCGATCCGAATTTTGACTGCTTTGTTGAGAGTAGACTCAACAAGGCGACGGGTGAGGTCGAAATGTTTACTCGCCCGTATGAACAAGTCGTTCCCGGCGATCGATACAAAGCGTAAAATAAGGAGGAGACAAGCATGCCCCCGAGAGTTGACAGAGAGAAATGCGATGGCTGCAACGCCCAACAAGAACCCCTGTGCGAACAGGTTTGCCCCGGAGATCTGATGGCCTTGGGCGAGGACAAGAAAGCCTATTGCAGGTCGCGGCGAGATTGCTGGGATTGCATGTCGTGTACCAAAATCTGCCCCGTCGGAGCCATAGAGACCCGTATGCCGTACCAACTGGGGTACCATGTGGCGAAGCTCATCCCAATGATGGGAACCGATAGCATAACCTGGACCTGTATAGACATTAATGGAAATGTAGAACGTTTTCGTTACAAGAATAGAATTGAGCCGGAATAATGGAGAAAGTCGTCCCAAAGATTGGGCTCTTTCTCTGCGTCCAGGGAGGCCGGCTCAGCCGAACCATCGATGTCAATGCGATGGCAGGTAAGTTCGCCAAAGCAAAAAACGTAGTTCGATGCGAGGTCGTGAATGATGTCTGGGACCCGCCCTTCCTTGATTCTATCAAAAAGGACGTGGAGAGCAGCAACATAGACCGGATAATGTGGGTGGGACGTTTCACGCAACACCAGATCAAGCACATTGAGGGAGAACTGGCTGCAACGGGGTTGAACGTCTATCTCCACGAATGGTGCGATCTGGAAGAGCAAGGAATCGGCATCGAGGGGACCGATCCCGCGGTTCTCAAACGCAAGGCCGAATCCTTGGTCCAGATGTCCCTTGCACGAACCCGTCTACTGGTTCCCCTGGCGCCTGTAGAGTTGCCCGCGTCGGACGCGCTTCTCATTATCGGAGCGGGAGTGGCGGGAATTCACACTGCGGCCACCCTCGTGGGGCTCGGCAAGCGCGTTCATCTCGTGGAAAAACAAAGCGGCGTAGGGGGAAAAGTTGCGCTTCTCTCACGATTTTATCCCCGACTTTGTGACCCGCACTGTGGGCTGCAATTCGCTCTGGATAAACTGCTCAGATCAGATCTTGTGGAGTTCCACACCCTTTCCGATGTGGTTTCTCTTGAAGGGGGTCCGGGCAATTTCGAGGCCAGAATCAAGAAGCGCCCTCGCTATGTGAATGAGCAGCGGTGCAACGCCTGTGGGGCATGTACGGCAGTTTGCCCGGTTGACGCGCCTGCTTCGTTAGCGTTGACAGGAGAGTCTTCTGCCGGCCCTGTCGTTTCGGGGGCCATTGGCGATTTACTCCAACCCAAACAAAAGGCCGTGCATGCGGCCATACCAATGGCCTTTCCATCTGCATTTGTGGTCGACAGAGACCTCTGTCCCCCAGGCTGCAATGAATGCGAAAAGAAGTGCCCCGCACAGGCCGTTGATCTCAATCAATCTGAGGAAGATCAGATTCTGAGAGTGGGAGCCGTCCTGGTGACCACTGGGTGGGACCCTTACCCGCTCTCCCGGGTCTCGGAATTCGGTTACCAGAGGTATCCCCGCATAATCAGCAACCTGGAGATGGAGCAGCTTCTCGGCGCTGATCGCTTAGGTCTCGGATCTCACCCGGAATTGTCTTCAGCTGACTTGAAAGAAATAGGCTTCGTACAATGCGCGGGCAGCCGAGACGAGCGGCACCTTCCGTACTGTTCTTCGGTTTGTTGCTCCGTCACTCTGAAACAGGCCGTGCACCTAAAAGAAACGAATCCCGAAACCAACTGTTACGTCTTCTATATTGATGTTCGTTCGCCGGGGTTCGACGAGGATCTCTACCGGCGGGCCAGGAATCTGGGCGTCGTGTTTAACCGTGAGCTTCCGTCTCGGGTGATTTCGAACCCTGTCACCGGAAAGCTGGAGCTCCAGGTGATCGACCCCGCTCTGAATGCACCAATGGAAGTGAATCTCGATCTCCTGGTGTTAGCCGGAGGGATGACTCCGGCCCAGGGCACCTCGGATATTGCCCAAGTCCTTAACTTGCCCCAAAATTCCTACGGTTTTTTTGAATCCCACTATCAATGCCATCCTGAGGAGAGCCAGAGAACAGGAATTTATGTCGCCGGATGCGCCCGGGAGCCCATGAAGGTTAGCCATGCCATCGAATCGGGGCATCTAGCTGCCATGAAGGCTTTAAGCTTTCTGGAGGGGTCCATTTTAATTGAACCCACTTATCCTGTAGTCGATAAGGCCAAGTGCGATCAGTGCAAGCGATGCATGGAGAGCTGCCCTTTTTCCAGCTTCGTGTTTGATGAGAAAGGGTTCCCCATCCCTGACCTAGCAAGGTGCCGCCAGTGCGGAAACTGTATGGGGCTTTGTCCTCTCAACGCCGTATCGCTGGGTCACAACACCATCAAACAAATGGCGGCTAAGGTTGGGGCAATCAATCCTTCGTTCATGGGAGACAAAGAACCTACTGTTCTGGCGTTTCTCTGTCAAAATGACGCCTACAAAGCCGCGAGGGAGGCGGTTGACAAGGGGTTACCTGTTCCGCCGAACGTGATTCTTATAAAGGTTCCGTGCGCTGGCTCAGTGAACAATGCCCTGGTTGCTGATGCACTCTCCAACGGAATTGATGGAGTTCTCGTGGGAGGGTGTCAAGATGGTCAGTGTCACTATGTGAAAGGGAACCAGCTCGTTCAAAAGCGCAGCGCCGATCTGGGGGACAAGCTGAAATCGATGATGATTGATCCCTCAAGGGTGCGGTTCGCAACGCTCGAAATCAGGGACGCCAGTAAATATGTCGATCTTATGCAGTCGTACATTGCGGAGCTAAGAGTAATGGGACCGAATCCGTTCAAGATTTAGTGCTGTAAGAACGAGTGACCCGAACAGTGGCACACTGTTTCTCCGGCGCGCTGCGTCATTGGCATCACTTTCCGCATACGGTATCCTAATACTGGAGTTGACATGCCCATGCACCGGGAGGACGCAGAGATGGATGCTCGCTGGCACCTGAGCGAATCTGACTTCTTTGAGAATTTGCCCACGGAAAAAAGAGATTTCCTCTCGGTGGGCATAAAACGGCAGTTCAAGAAAGGGGAATGCATATTCGTTGCCGGGGATCCCGGCGACTATTGCTATTACCTGCAAAAGGGCTCCGTCAAGATTTTGCGCCCCACGCTTCTGGGAAAAGAGCCCATTTTTTGGGTCCGCAAAGCCGGCGACTTGTTCGGACTCGCTGAAGTCACGAATGCTAAAGAGAGACTATGCACAACACAGGCGCTTACTCCTTGCACGGTGCATCAGGTTCACACGCGCGATCTTGAGGATCTCTTGGCACGCCATCACACGATATCGAGAAAGATTATCTCGGTTCTGGGAAGACGTGTCCGGTACCTTTGCGGGCAGATCGAGAATCTCACGGTGTCGGATGTGGCATCCAGGCTTACCAACCTGCTTGTTTGTCTGGGCTATCATCGCTTAGTGACCTCGGCGTGCTCCCAGGAACCAGTCAAGTTCACCCTCGATTTGACCCAGGCGGAGATCGCCGCCATGATGGGATCTTGCCAGCAGACGATCAGTGAGACCCTGAAAAGACTTGAGCGGGAAGGACTGATCGAGGTGTCTAAAAA